>WNFD01004965.1_pt1 | contig 13329 bp, 14 predicted proteins | sample 5400491 | NCBI WGS metagenome assembly WNFD01 (sample SAMN13153343, study PRJNA577476) | soil metagenome | isolation source: 120 cm saprolite under Douglas fir tree site 2 hole 2 replicate 2 | place: USA:California | collected 2015-04-18 | reverse complement strand
GAGAGCACGACCGTTGCGCCACCTCCAGCACTGAGCCCAGTCCCTTCTCGCCGGCGCTCGTTCGCGGCATTGAACGAAGCGCCCGAAAAGCCCCTTTGGGGTCCTGATTGTTGACGGCTAACCATTTAGTTAGTCTAATGGCAACGAAGATGCCATCGGGGCTGGACCAGCCAACGGTGACCCGCGACAGGCACAGCCAGTTCTGGATCAGGTCGAACAGCGGCACCCCAGGCCGCCAGCCTGTCCAATCGAAGTTTCTCGCAACAGATGAAGCACCATTCCACATGAAAGACGGCAAGGCGGGACTGCCCGAGATTCCGGACGATCTGCGGCAGTTGATGGCGGAGATCGGTCCAAAATGGCGCGACGGCGTCGCCCGGAATGTCGACCTGATGGTGCAGCGATTTTCCGACGTGCTCAAGCATAGTCCGCGTGACGGCGTGACTGTTCATCCTGGAATTTCGTACGGGGACCACGAGCGCAACGCCTTGGATGTTTTCCTGCCAGAGAAAATGACGACACCGCCACCGGTTGTTCTGTTCGTGCATGGCGGCGCGTTCGTCAGCGGACATCGCAACCGTACCGAGCAGATCTACTCGAACGTCCTGTACTATCTGGCGCGGAACGGCGTTGCCGGTATCAACATAGGTTACCGGCTCGCCAACGACGCAGTCTATCCAGAGGCGACAAATGATATTGCCGCTGCGGTCGCATGGGCCCGCGAGCACGCTGCGGAATTCGGCTGGGATCCGGCGCGCATCTTCCTGATGGGCCATTCGGCCGGCGCGGCCCATGCCGGAAGCTACGCCTACGATCCCCGGTTCCGTCCGGCTAGCGGAGCTAAGCTCGCCGGCATGATCGTGGTCAGCGGTCGCGTCAGGGTCGACAATTTGCCGGAGAACCCAAACGCCCGGAAGGTCGAAATTTATTACGGACCGGACTCATCCAAGTTCGACGATTACTCGCCGGTCGCGCATATCGATCGAAACAGCGTCCCAACCTTTGTTGCCTGGGCAGAGTTTGAAAATCCGCTGATCGACGTCTATTGCGCCGAATTGGTTTATCGTCTCGCATTCGCCAAACGCAAGGCGCCGCCGTCGATGTGGCTCGCCGGACATAACCACACCTCGTCCATCGGGCAGATCGGTACATCCGACGATGCGCTGGGCCAGGCGATCGTCGATTTCGTGCGTAACCCGCGTTAATTTTCCGGGGTGGGAGGCGCATGAAAATCGCCCTGATCGGCCTTGGCGCTATCGGGTCCTGGCTGGAAGCCAGGCTCGATCCAAGGCCCGTCATTATTCGCCGTGGTGACGCGTTGCCAATGGCTGACGTCGTGGTGGAAGTCGCCGGGCACGGCGCGCTCGCCCAATACGGCGTTGCCGCGCTGAAGCAAGGCAGTGATCTGGTGATCGCCTCGATCGGCGCGCTCGCGGATCAGGAACTCTGGTTTTCTTTGCAGCAGGCCGCGACCTGCTCGAAAATCCTGCTGCCGGCAGGCGCCGTTGCCGGCATCGACGCCCTCGCGGCGGCCCGCCTCGGCGGGCTGGACCAAGTGCGCTATTCGTCGCGAAAGCCGCCGGCCAGCCTGTCGGACACGCTTCCGTTGGACCGAGAGAGCGTCGTCTTCGAGGGCAACGCGCGCGACGCCGCCTTGCAGTTTCCAAAAAATGCCAATGTGGCCGCCACCATCGCGCTCGCTGGCATCGGATTTGAAAAGACCGAAGTTCGTATCATCGCCGATCCGGCATTGACCCAGAACGTCCACGTTCTGGAGGCGACAGGAAACTTCGGCACGTTCACGATGACCATCGCGGGGCGCCCGCTGCCGGGCAATCCCAGGAGTTCGAGCCTGACGGCGATGAGCCTGCTGCGCTGCATCGAGAACAGGCAATCGACGATCCTGCTCTGACGCGCGCCCGAAGCGCCGAAGCGCGTAACCGGACTATATGCGGAGCAACCGCTTGGCGTTGCCTGAGAAGATCTTGGCCTTGTCAGCGTCGTTCAACCAGGTCTTCTGCATCCACTGCACACCGGCCGTATTGGACGCATAGGGCCAGTCGATCGAAAACATGACGCGATCGATACCGATTTCCTGGATGCAGCAACGCAATGCAGGATCCGAGAAGAAACCGCTCGTCGTCACGTAGAAATGCGTACTGAACACCTCGCGGAAATTCTTCATCGGCGTGTCCCGCGACAGCGTCTCGTCGATTCGCGCCAGGGTGTAGGGAATCGTCTCGCCGAGATGGCCGAGGATGATCTTCACGTCCGGATGCGCATCGAACAGGCCGCTGAGCACCAGACGCATTGCTTGAGTCCCGGCTTCGAACGTAAATCCCCAGGCCGCCCGAATGAACATCGGGTGGGTCTTCGCATAGTCGCCGTAATACGCCTTGATCACCGCCGGATTCGGATCCGCGGGGTGAACGTAGAGGGGGACGTCGAGCGCCGCCGCGCGTTCGAAGATCGGCCAGTAGCGCTTGTCGTCCAAGAACGGGCCTTCCGTGAGGCTATGCAGCATGCCGCCCTTGAATCCCAACTTGTTGACCGCACGTTCAAGCTCGTCCGCGGCCGCCGCCGGATGGGCGGTCGGTAATGACGCAAAGCCAGCGAACCGCGTCGGGTGGTTCTGAACGGCAGCATGGAGACGATCGTTAGCAGCTTTTGTCCATGCGACCACGACGTCTTCCCGCACGCCCTGGGAGCCCGGAGGACCGTGAGACAGGACCTGGAGATCGATGCCTGCTTCATCCATCTCGCGGATGCGCTGGACGCCGAGGTCTTCCATTCGCTTCACCAGCGGAGATGGGGTTCGTACCGAATGATGGCTGGTGTCGAGCGCATTATTCCAGTCGGGATCGAAATAGTGTTCTTCCAACGCGATGATCATTCTATCTCCTGGCTGCCTGCACGTCGGGCCGGACGAAGCGGAACTTGAATAGAGTGGCGAATTCGATCACGTCTGCCCTGCTTCGCGCATCGCGATAGTTGGAACCAGCGACGCCGTGTCGATAGCCTCGCGCTCAAACGTCGCGGCAAGCTCGCGGTTGATATCGCGTGCAATTGTCCAGCCCTGATAGACGAAGGCGGAGTAAAGATCGACGCAAGTGGCCCCGGCGCGGCGCATCGCCAAAACATCGGCCGCACTGCTGATGCCGCCATTTCCCTTGATCGGAATTCGTCCACGCGCGAAACCGGCGGCCCGTTCGACATTTTCCAACGCGGCCTCGAAGATGGCGCGACCATGCAAAGTCCCCATGCCTGTGCCCAGGGCCGGCTCCGCAAACCGATGACCTCCACCGACCTTCAGGCCGCCCACCTTCGCCTCCACGCATAAGTCCACCAGTTCGGCGAAGCGGTCATGCAGCCGGGTGGTATCGTTGGGCACCCGTACGACGATCGAGGCCGCATGCCTCTCGATGCGGTCGAGAATGCCACGCAGCATACCGAGTTCGTCGAAAGTCTCACCAGGCTTCAGCACATTCGGACACATCAGGCTGATCTCGACGGCATCGACATGCGGCATCACATCGAGAACCCCCGCCGCAATGGTCTCGGATGAGAATCCACCGACATTGGCGAAGATCGGTACCTGCCTGATCGTTCGTTGCTTGAGCCGCTCCACGGCGTAGGCGCGGCCCTTGCTCGGCACGCCCATGGAATCGGCGATTGATTCCTTTTCCCGGTATCGGACAAGCCGCGGCAACGGATTTCCGGCGCGTGGCTCGGGCATGATGGAGCCGACGCAGATGAAACCGAAGCCCAGGCACGACAATGAAACCAGCAAATCGCCGTTCTTGTCGAAGCCGGCCGCAAGACCAACCGGGCTGGACAGATCGATGCCCGCGAAGGTCGTGTTCAGCCGAGGATCGGACACCTTGAACCCGCCGGCCGCCGACAGCACTTGCCACGGTAACGACCAGCGCAAAACGGCGCTCGCGAGGGCGTGGCTTCGGTCCGCCGATAAAGTGAACAGCGCGGGGGCGAGGACGTTACGGTACAGGGACATGATCGATGAACGCCGAGACAGGCTCGCCCTTAATTCGACAATGAGGCGAATGCAGCCAACTGCGGAGAGGCAGCACGGGCAACGTTCCAGATCTCGATGACATCCGAGGAAGCGACAACCTGGCCGTAATCCCGGCTGAATCGTTTGAGTGCGCCGAGGTGGTCCTGCTCGCTGGCGGCGCCGCAACAATCGGCGACAACCGTCACATAGTAATCGATGAAATAGGCATCGCGGCCAAGAGATTCGACGCAGGTGTCGGTCGCAATGCCTGTCAGCAACAGACTGCGGATCTTGCGCTTCTCCAGAATATCCTTGAGATCCGTATTCACCATCGCACTGTAACGGTGCTTGATCACGATAGGCTCCCCGACTTCGGGCCTGACTTCGAAAAAGTCGGCTCCCCAGCTCCCGGTGAGACAGCGCGGGATTTCCATGCCAAGCCGGGCATTTCGTTCGCGCATCGGTGCCGACAGATATTCGGGGTCATAGATGGCTTGAATGAAGATCACCAGAACGCCGGTCCTGCGCGCCCCCGTAATCAACCGAAGCAGCGCTGGCACCCGTTCGGTCTGGATTGGCTGCAGGTCCGCACCCACCTTGTCGAAAAAACCACCATCGGCCGCAAAGTCGTTCTGCACATCGATCACCACAAGGGCGCAATGCTTGGGATCGACCTTCTGATCCAGTCTCAGCAATAGTTCGGCGGTATCGTCGGACAACATGCTCTCCTTGGCAGCAGCTATCGCCGGCAAATCCGCTTCGACTGGTCTTCATGAGAGCTTCTGAAAGACTGACCAGTTAGTCAAGACGATTTTCATCGCAGCACGCGCGATGGAGCCCCAGGGCCATATCGCCGGCACCGCTTTGTCGTTGTACGGGTCGATCACGACACGGCTTCGCATCGGCATCGGCACCGTGCTTGGCCAGGATTACGACGGAACGCTGGTGCCGTTCGCCACCGGGTTTTTCTTCTGCACGTTGGCGGCCCTCGCGGTCGTATTGGTGGCAGAGAAGGGCCGGCTGTTCACCCGGCCATCGCCGTCAATTTCCGCGCTCGGCTGTCGGACGATCCGGATCTCATGAGCGCGTCAGAACATCTCAAAGTATTCGCGCTGTTCCCACTCGGTGACTTCCGACTGAAAGCGTTCGATCTCGGCATTCTTTATAAAGACGTAGTAGTCGATAAATTGTTCTCCCATCGCTGCCCGAAAGAACAGATCGTCCTTGAGAGTAAAGACGGCTTCCCGCAAGGAGGTCGGCAGAAGACTGGCCTTGGTCTCATACGGCGTATCGGCGGACGCTCCGGGGTCGAGCGATCGGTCGATGCCGTCGAGGCCGGACAGGATTTGCGATGCCATATAGAGGTAGGGATTGGCCGCCGGTTCGCCGATTCTGTTCTCGAGCCGTGTCGCCGGATCGTTCGGACCGCCGAGCACTCGGATCATCACGCCGCGATTGTCCCGGCCCCAGATCGCACGATCTGGCGCCAGCGAATAGGATCGATACCGCTTGTAGCCGTTGATGGTCGGCGTCGAGAACACCGCCGATGCCCGAGCATGCTCAAGAAGCCCTGCCATATATCCTCTGGCGAGCGGCGACAGGTCGTCCTCCTCTTTCGACATGAAGGCATTTTCGCCGCCCGCATGTGACACCAGGGATTGGTGCAGATGCCATCCCGACGACATCGCATTCGGAATGCGCGGCCGGCACATGAATGTCACGTGGTAGCCGTTGCGACTGCATATCTGTTTCACCGCGCTGCGGAACAATACCATTGTGTCCGCCGGCATCAGGCCGACTGTCGGCTGAAAAACGAACTCGCATTGACTCGGGCCATATTCGACTTCGATCGAGCGCAGCGGCAGTTCGAGTGCGATGATATCGCGACGGATGAGATCGAGTGCGGGCTCCATCTGATCGTAGCGCTGCTCGGTCAGGTACTGATAACCCTGCGACAGCAAACTGACCGAAGGCGGCTCTCCCGGCTTCCCTGGATGTCCCGCATCCGTCAGCGCAAGGCGTGGGTCTTCCACCTTGAAAATATGGCATTCGACTTCGAGCCCGGCTTTGAAGTCGTATCCTCGCTGATCGAGCTTTTCCAAGACGGACTTGTAGAGTCCCCGGGTCGCGAAAGGGACCGGCCGACCATCGACGAAGTAGAGGTCGCACAGCAGCCATCCGGTGGTGGGGGACCACGGCAAGACCTTAAAAGTCATGGGATCCGGCACCATGAGGACGTCGCCTCCGCCCTGCATCTCGCTCATGCCAAAGCCGCCGCCCTCCGTAAAGACCGGGAACACGGTACGATGGGACGTGTCCTTGGCGAGCAGCGTCGTCGTAATCGAACAGCCCCTCTCTAGCGAATTGAGCGCCTCACTGGCTATGAGCGTCTTGCCGCGCAGGATTCCGTGCTGATCCGGAAACGAAAGCCGGATGGTTTGCAACCCTTTGTCCTCGGCGATCCGTCGCATTCGGACCGCCGCTTCGTTCTGTTCGTCGGACCACAGGCCGTGCTTCTTCACGAAACTCAACGCAAATTCCTTTCCTGACGCGGACCGCAACGGCCTATTCGGCAGCCGTCAGACGTGGCACCTTCTTCGCGATATCCGAGGGCACCGGCGCGGCCCAAGGAGCTCCCCTCCGGCGCTTGACATCGACCTCCATCCAATACGTCTCCCAGCCCCTTGTAGGGCCGATGCCGTCCATGGTCGCGGGGCCCTGGATGCTGCGCGCGGTTGCACTGTCCAGGAACATCAATGGTTTTCCCCCGGAAGCCACCTTCTCGATTTCCTGCCGCAGAAGCCTGCGATATTGAATGATCGCCTTGTCAGACTGGCCGAGATGTTCACGGGTCCGATCCTGGATCGCCCCCATCGATTCGACCGCCCACTGGTCGTGAACGTTGATGTCCGCGCCCATGCCTGTATAGGTTTCGGTGGCTTGCTCGTGCGGATCGAAACCGTAGTCGTTCGATTTGTTCTTTCGCGATCGATATTCCGGAAGTTCGTAGAGTTCGAGGCGCTGCTCGCGCATCTTCTGCTTGTTCACGGGCGTCGTGTAGCTGGTGAAGATGGCGAACCAATAGCAATTCTTGTCGTCCACCGGCACGTGCCATTGGGTGATCGTCATTTCCGTGCTCATCGGAATGACGAATGCATGCGGGAACAACTGATTGGTCACGCGCACATGCGTGCGTTCTCCATCGATCTCGCGCAATGCAACCAGCCGCAGTCCGTACTCCGTGTGCTCGACGTTGATGATGGGACGGTCATACTCGCGCAGAACCTTCGTCATCGGCATTTCGCTGTCTGCTGACGCTCCCCGAAATTGCTTGCCGTATGCGGCGGTCGGGTCCTCATCCTCGAAAAAGCGGTGCAGGAACGAAGCATGCGCGGGATCGATTCCGACCTCGAGAGCCTGCAGCCAGTTACATTCGATGAGCCCCTTGAATGCGAACGTGTAGGTTTGGGGCGCTGCGAAGCAATCTATTTCGGGAAAGGCCGGCGGCTCACCCTCTCCCAGGTACGCCCACAGGATGCCTCCCTTCTCCAGAACGGGGTAGGACCGCTGCTTGATATTCTTACAAAGCGCGGATCCCGCGGGTTCGGCTGGCGTTTCAAGGCACTGACCGTTTACGTCGAAGAGCCATCCGTGAAATGCGCAGCGCAGACCGCCGTTCTCGAGACGACCGAAGGCAAGGTCGGCGCCACGGTGCGGACAATCGCGATCGATCAATCCGAAGCGCTCATTCTCGTCCCGAAAGAGAACGAAATTCTCGCCGAGCAGTTTGACCGGCTTGATCGGCCTCGCACCGTCGAGTTCGTCAACGAGAGCGGCGGGCTGCCAATACATCCGCAACAGCTTGCCGGCAGGCGTTGCCGGGCCCACCCGGGTGATCAGGTCGTTTTGCTCTTGGCTCATCATGACTTGGGCTCTCCTTCGGTCTTGACCGTCCTGAAACCGTGCCGACTAGAGTGCAATGATTTATGGATGAATCGTCATCGCGCTCTAGGTTATTGTTTGAGCATGATCTTTTTCGGAAAACCGGTACCCACTTTTCCGGATCGCGCTCTAGCGTTGAAAAAGCACTTTGCCTCCAACCACCGTCAGGTCGGCTCTCGACCCCATTCGCAGGGCTCCCTTTGCGCAAATGTTCGATAGACGAACTAATGTTCGATTTTAAATTTACCGAAATTCCAAGGGAAAGCAAGGGATGTTAGATCGAACAACAGGAACGCTGCTGCCGTCTTGATTTGTTCATTCAACGAACTATTGTTCTTTTATTGAACAAAGTGACGACGATGGGCGGGGTAATTTGTCCAACGCGACGGCGAAGAAGACATGGATCGCAGTCGACGGCATCAACAGACCGGGCGACCAGATGGCGGCCAAGCAGCTTATAGGCGGAATATCGCCCTCCCCTGCGGAAGCCGCTGATCCGTCGTTTGACCTCAGATCATCGGTCAAAAAGGTGGATAGCGCCCCCGCGTAGGTTGAGGTTTATGGTCTTTGCTCTTCGGAGCAGGCAGATAGGACAGCATACGCGTCATGCCAAAACTCAAGCGCACGGCTGAAGAAAAAAAGGCGCGAGGCGACGGATCAGAGTTCATTGAAAGTCTCGACCGGGGTTTGAGGGTCCTTCAATCGTTCGGAGTGGACCGGCGACCGATGACACTCAGCGACGTCGCCAAGGCGTCGAGTCTGCCGCGCGCCACTGCCCGCCGCATCCTCATGACTCTTGAGAAATCCGGTTTCGTGTCGGGCGACGAACGCCTCTTTTCACTCACGCCGCGTGTCCTTTTGTTGGCGTCCGCCTACCTTGCCTCGAACCAGATCAACACGGTCATGCAGCCGTTAATGGACGAGGTCTCGACCAAGGCGAAGGAAGTCTGTTCGCTGGCGCTGCTGGACGGTGACGAAGTCGTGTTCGTGGCCCGGGCAAGTCCAGCTCGGATCTTCTCGTCCGGGGTCGATATCGGTTACCGGCTCCCGGCGTTTTGCACATCCGTCGGCCGCGTCCTGCTCGGCCGTCTTTCGAACAAGGAACTCGCGGCGACCATCGATGCGATGCCGATAAAGTCGCAGACACCCGAGACGATCATGGACAAATCCCTCGTCATCGCGACTATCACCACGGATCGAAGCAGGGGTTATTCGCTGGTGGATCAGGAGGCCGAAGCCGGTTTCCGCTCGGTCTCCGTTCCCATCCACAGATACGACGGCGCGATCATCGCGGCCGCCAACATCGGGGCACACGTCGACCGCATCACGACCGGCGAGATGATCGACCGATTTCTTCCGCTATTGAAGGAGATGGCGGCTACGGCGAAACCTCTATTGGTCTGAGGCCTCCACGTTCCTGCTCTCGGGCCATTTCAGCCGCTTCTTATAAGCCTCGGGATCCATGTCACGAATGTCAACGCTGAGACTGTAGGTATCCTCCAGGAGTTCGGAAAGTACTTTCCTGATTTCGATGCTCAGCGACTGCTTCTGGTGCGAAGTCCTACCGGCCAGCATATAAAGGGCGACGTGGAAGAACGACCGCTCTTCTCCCGCGACGAGATAGTCGTCGAAGGCCTGGGCACGGATCTTCAGGTCCTCGGCCTTGACTATCCCGGTAGAAGCTGCGGCTCGATGGAGTTCCGACAGAATGCTCCGCACCGGCGGCATCTTTTGATTGGCTGAATAATGACAGACGATATGCGGCAATTCACGCCTTCCCCAACCATGGGATAAACCGGGCCTCAAGAAAAAGAAAAAGCCTGTTGAGCGTATAGCCGGTGACGGCCAAGTAGATGACGGCCGCGTACATCAGGTCCGGCCGCAGCGCATATTGCATCTCCACGAGAAAATAACCGATGCCGCTGGAGCCCGCGATCATTTCGGAGATCACGGCGACAACGAGCGCCAGACTCGTTGCGGTCCGCAGCCCGGCCGCAATCGCGGGCAGCGTCGCCGGCAGGATCACCTGCGTCATCGTCCGCATCCAGCTCGCGCGGAAGGTACGAGCCGTCTGCAGAAGCGTGTCGTCGATTGCGCTCACGCCGGAGTAGGCGTTGGTGAACACAGGAAAGAAACTGGCGAGCGCGATGATGAAGATCTTGAGCGCATCGTCGACGCCCAAAAAAAGGATGAGCGGGGGAATGACGGCAGGCGTTGGTATCGGCCGCACGATCTCTACCAGCGGCAAAATTGCATAGCGCAGCCAGCGATTCATTCCCAGCAGAAGACCAAGCACAATGCCCAACATGCCGCCCGATGCGTAACCGATCGCTGCCCGTCGCAAGGTGGCCAACAGCGTCACGAGCACGTCGCCACCCGCCAATCCGCGCAATGCCGCGAGGATAACAAGCGATACGGGCGGCCAGTACGAACTTACGATCCAACCGAGCCGCGCCGACACTTCCCACAGGACAAGCAACGCGACAATCAGGAGCAGGCCGTAAACGCGCGTATCGAAGCTCCATCGGAACGACTGTCTCGCCGCCTTGGGTCGTTGCACGCTCTCGATTGTACCGATGGTCGACATGCTAGAGTTTGTTTCCGCTCATTGCAGTGCCAAAGGTGCGATGATTTTCGAAAGATCCAGCGGCGCGGGTAGCAGCTTGTTTTCGATCATCACGTCCATCGTCTTTCCAACCTGCGCCATGTCAGTGCGGAGCGGTGACTCGGGCAGCTCAATGGTCTTGAGGACGGAGACATCGGTCTTGGTGTAGCCCGCGATGATGCTAAGCAACGCATCGCTCCCCCGGTTCGCGTTGAGCCACTCTACCCCGCGCCGAAGTCCGGCGACGAACTTTCGTATCGTTTCGGGCCTCTCAGTCAGCATCTTGCCGGTCGTGAGGTACTGCCCGACGTCGACCCCCAGCTGAACTTCGGAGTAAGGCTTGCCGATCGCGGTAAGGCCTGGTTTCTTCAAGGCGATGACTGAAAATGGCGCGACGAGGAAAGCCGCGTCCACCCGTTTCTGCCGCAGAGCATCTTCGATCTGGGGGAACGCAATTTCCTTAAACGTCACGCGATCCGGATCGCCTCCGGTCGCTTTGATCCAGGCTCGCGCATAAAGCCAGATCACGTTGTTTCGCGTGTTCACCGCGATGCTCTTGCCCTCGAGATCCCTGCCGGTCTTTATGCCGCTGTCGCTGTTTACGATGATCGGTGTGCTGTCGAGATCGGGATTAACCACCTTGGTTCCGGGTGCGATCACTTTGATGTCGAGGCCTTGCTGAGCTGCCAGTAGCGCGGAGACAACGTTACCGTATACGATGTCGAAGCTGCCGCCTATTAAACCGGGGATACCTGCTGCTCCTCCAGCCGACGGCGTGGTATCGATTTCCAGACCGACCTCACGAAAATATCCCTGCTGGATGGCAGAGAACAAGGGTGCGACATCGTTGATGGGTATGATGCTGACACGAACTTTTTCAAGATCGGCGGAGGATGCACCGAAGGAAACCATGACAGCTCCCGCCGCTCCGAGGAAAAGGTTTCGAATAAAAGCGACCGTCCGCATGATTGTGTCCTTTAGGTCTAGGCTTTACCGCGCCAGGGAATCAGACGCTTTTCCATTCCGTTGAACAGGATCGTCAGGCTGCCGCCCAGCGCGACGAGTATGAAGATCCAGGCGAACATGTCCCTGATATGAAATGAACGCTGAAGATCGAGAATCTGAAAACCGAGTCCGGTTTCTCCGGCCAGCATCTCCGCAAGGATCACCAGAACGAGGCCTAAACCGAGGCCGACCCGCATGCCGGCAAGAATCATCGGCAAGGACGCCGGCAGCACGACCGAAACGATCATCCTCAGCCGGGAGACTTGGAACGTACGGGCGGTCTCCAGAAGCACGGGGTCAAGTCCGCGCACGCCCTGCAGCGTGCTGATCAAGACGGGAAACACAACGGCGAGAACAACGATTGTGATCATCGTGACCTTGCCGATGCCCAGAAAAAGGAAAAGCACCGGTACCAGAGCCGACTTAGGAACTGGCCGCAGGATCTCGACAAGCGGTTCGAGAAGTCCGTAAAGCGTGCGGCTCGTTCCCATCGCAATGCCGAGGCAGGTGCCGATCAGGCAGGCGAGGCCGTATCCGAAAGCGAACAGCGCGAGAGTATGGGTGAGCGGGCCGAAGACGCTTCCGCTTGCTATCAAGCCTCCCAGCGTATCGATGATTTGGGACGGCCGGGGCAGAAGGATTGGGTTCACCCAATTTCGCGCGCCGGCCAATTCCCAGAGCGACAGCAATGCCAGGGGCGAGATCAGGCCGAGTAAAATGGGCTTGAATGATTCAGACTGCCGCGTCATTGATCGCGACCCTGCCGAGGAGAGATGTTGTGAGGTGATGCCGCAGTTTTAGGAAGCGCGGTTCCTCCCGGGTGGAAAGCTGGTCGCGCGGCCGCGGCAAACGGACGTCGATGATTTCGTTCAAGGCGGTTGGACTTGCACTCAAGACGGCCACGCGGTCCGCGAGGAAGACGGCCTCCTCCACGTCGTGCGTCACCAGGACCGCGGTGAACTTCTCGCGCTCCCACAGTTCGAGGACCAACGACTGCAATTCCATCCGCGTCAGCGCATCAACCGCGCTGAACGGCTCATCAAGGAGCAGCACCTTCGGATTGGCCGCGAGGGCTCGGGCAATCGCAACGCGTTGCTGCATGCCTCCCGAGAGTTGCCACGGGTACTTGTCCTCAAACCCCTTCAGGCCGACCTGGTGAAGATAATCCTGGCATCGGCGTCACAACTCGGGGCGCATGGCGCGGGGCAAGTTTTCGAGCGGAAACATCACGTTGTCGATGACCGTGCGCCATGCGAACAGAGACTTCGCATATTGCTGAAACAGATAGATCACTCCCGGCGGCGGGGCATGTATGGATTTGCCGTCGAGAAGAACTTTTCCTTTCGTTGGCGGAATGAGACCTGCCGCCATCCGTAACAGGGTCGACTTGCCGCAGCCCGACGGACCGACGATCGCGAGAAACTCCGACGACGAGGCTTCAAGCGTGATGTCGTCGAAAGCAACGAAATCGGAACCGCGGCCGGTTCCTTCGTAGATCTTCGTAACGTGGTCAAAACCCAAACTCGCGCTCACATCAACTTCCCTAGCGGTGTTTGCGTATCATCGGCGCCAGCCAATCTAAGCAAGCTTCGGGCCATTTCACGTTTCGCGTTCAAGAACTGTTTTCCCGCCCACGATGGTGCGAATGGCAACGATGTCCTTCAGCGCCTCGTCCGGAACGCTCAATATGTCGGCGGATAGTACGACCATGTCGGCGAGCTTTCCTGGCTCGATCGATCCTGTCTTATTCTCGGAAAAGGAATAG
>WNFD01004959.1_pt1 | contig 13336 bp, 14 predicted proteins | sample 5400491 | NCBI WGS metagenome assembly WNFD01 (sample SAMN13153343, study PRJNA577476) | soil metagenome | isolation source: 120 cm saprolite under Douglas fir tree site 2 hole 2 replicate 2 | place: USA:California | collected 2015-04-18 | reverse complement strand
CGACGAGCGGCGGTGCTGGACGATGTTGGGCCTGGGCCCCTGCTCGCAAAGCAGGCAGAGCTGTATCGAGCAGATAGGGAACCGGGCATACCCACGAAATCGCGCCGTCGGCAATTTCACCGGCCAGGCGAAATGCCTTCTCGCCCAGTGCTGAGATGAGCAGGGGTACCTGCGCCTGGCGCGGGAAAGAGGTAGCCACTTTGAAGAATCTGCCATGGTAATCCACGCGTCCCTCCCATAATCCTTGACGCATCACCTCGACATATTCACGCAAATACGCCAGTGGGGACGCCATCGAAAGGCCATAAACGCTTTCCATCACGTTGCGGTGACTGGTGCCGACACCCAGGCGCAAGCGTCCCGGTGCAAGCGCATCGATGGTAGCTGCCTGCAGCGCCATCACGAGGGGATGACGTGGATAGATCGGCACAATCGATGTGCCCAGGCGGATCCGCGTTGTGTGCGTTGCCACGGCGGCAAAGAGCGTCAAGGTATCCAGCATGCCCACCGATTGTGTCATCCAGGCCTGTCGAATACCGGCATACTCTGCCTCGCGTATCCTGGTGATCGCGGTGGTGACATCTCTTGCTTCGATAACTAGACCAATACGGTCGCGTATCGGCAGTTGAGCAACATCCGCAGATGTGAGCATGGAGCGAACAGTTTCCTGCTGGGACATAGCGCTTTCCGCCCTTCTTTCGTTTGCGAGCATCCACATTGCACAAGAGGTATGCTCCCTGTAAGTAATACCCCTTGTCAAAGAACATTGTATCACTCCCCTGACTACGCTGACATCATTATCGCAGCGTAAGAGCCAGGAGCTGATAGCCTACGTCCAATCCAGGAGCCCCCTTCTTGACAACACAGCATACACCTGGTAATATATACGTGTAAATACACTCAAATATCAGGGAGAAAGGGTATGAGCGACCAGATTGCTATCAACGAGGTGCGACGCTGCGCCTGCGCAACGATTCGGCGCACTGATCGTGTCCTCACCCAATTCTACGACGAAATCCTGGCCCCAAGTGGCCTCTACATCACACAGTTTACCTTGCTTGCCACGCTTAGCCAGGCGGCGCCAGTCACGATCAAACGCCTGGCCGGGATCCTGGTTATGGACCGGACGACCCTTACCCGCAACCTGGAGGTGCTGGCCAAACAGCACCTGGTGCGTATTGAGGAAGGCGAAGATCGACGCACGCGCCTGGTGCATCTCACCCAGGAAGGGGAACAGGCTCTCGGACGTGCCTGGCCGCTGTGGCAAGAAGCACAGGCAAGGATCGAGCACTCGCTTGGCCGGGAACGCTTCGAAGGCCTGCTGACCGAGCTCTCTGCAGTTGTCGCGGCGGTCGGCTAAAGCTTCTCCTGTATCCTTATTGTCCTTTGAGTGGATGGATGTTTTTTTGCGTAAATGCGTGTATGTACACTAAAAGAAAGGTGAACAAAGATGACACGAGTTGCGCTCGTCACCGGAGCCTCGTCCGGTTTCGGCCAGGCCACCGCGGCCCTTCTGGCAGCGCAGGGTTTTCAGGTGTTTGGCACCAGTCGCGCTCCTACACACAGCACTGCTGGCAGCTTTGAACTGCTTCCGCTTGATGTCTGTTCGGAGACATCCGTTCAGACATGCGTACAGACTATCCTGGAGCGTACCGGGCGCATCGACCTGCTGGTGAACAATGCTGGCTTTGCCCAGGGAGGTGCGCTCGAAGAAAACAGCCTGGAGGATGCTCGGGCACAGTTTGAAACCAATGTCTTCGGTGTACTACGCGTGCTCAAGGCGGTCCTACCTGTCATGCGTAGGCAGGGGAGCGGCCAGATAATCACGGTCAGTTCTCTCCTCGGAGTGGTGGCTATGCCCTATCTCAGCCTCTATGCCTCCAGCAAATTCGCGCTGGAGGGCATGATCGAGGGGCTGTATCACGAACTGAGTCCCTTTCATATCAAGGTGTCACTGGTAGAGCCAGGTTTTTTTCGCACGAAATTCGACGCGCGCCCTCCCGCGGCGCCACTCGCGGTCTATGAGGTTGCTCGCCAGTCGATGCTGCGCTTCGTCCGCGCTGAGGTGGAGCAGGGGCCAGATCCCGAGCAAGTGGCCAGGCGCATCGTGCAGCTTGCGACCAGTGCTGCACCCCCGCTGCGCTCATATGTCGGCCCTCGTGCCGGCCTGCTGATGGCGCTCCGCCAGTGGCTACCACAACGGATCTTTGAGCAGGTCCGTCGCCGGGTTTTCCAGATAGAGAGGGTTCCAGGATTCGATGGGAAGGCACAGTCAGTGAGGGATTGAACATGGCAGAGCGGTGAAATTCACCTATGACCACCCTATGAGAGGAGCGGTCTTCATCTGCCAGATCGGCTCCTTTAGAACAATTCGAGGGAGTTTCACGGTCTTCTCCTCATTGATCAGCTCCGCCAGAATATGCTGCAAGAGAGGAACGGTTTGTTTCTTCCAGGTCTCTGCCCTTGCTACCTCCGCTCGACAAAACGCAGGGAGGAGTATCCCGATAGAGGCGCCATAGATGAGGTGTCCCAGCAAACTCAGACTCAAGGTGGTCGGCGTCAACTTGTACAACAGTTCTTCACCATGGGGGGCGAAGATGAGCGTTCCTAACAGGCAAAGCCAGATCGCGATCCCGAAGCCAAGAGCAGCCGTCCGACTACCTACACGCGGCTTTAACGCACAATACGCCACCGTAAATGCCATTCCCATAAAGCCACCATCGCCAAGGTAGCGCCACACATACCCTACCAGCCAGTCGGGGTGCGAGGTGTTGAGCAGCCACATGCCAATTTTCGGAATGAAGTCTCCCCAGACTCCCGTTATGATGAAGGGAATGCGCATGCAGTCGTAGAGGAACACCGCAATCAGGCCGATGACCAGGCCCTTCAGGGCAAGCTTGCCATAGTATGGAAACATACATGCCAGGCTGATGCCCAGCACCACGGATGGCAAGACCATGATGAGGGCGGCAATATACAGCAGGAGAAATCCTATGATGGCTATCGCAAGTGCGGTGATGGGAGAGAAGCCAATCGCAAAATAGGCCAGACTCATGAATACATCTAAACGCTTACCGCTCATCCAACGAGTCACCAACGCAGGAAGTCGCCGACTTCTGCTCGCCTTGACTCTACCGGGTCGACTCAAAACAGGATGAATAGACGTCAAATGTGTGATTAACATAGCGGACTCCTGTCTAACATGAGTTTTTTGAGGCCTAACATGATTATCTCAGCTAACAAGAGTATGCACGCCTTTGCTCTAGGTTACAATGAGCAGATGCATGAAGTGTCAGTGATGTTCTTCACACTTGGTGAACGTGACTAAGTTGTACTAGCTTGACACCTTCGAAGATTTATTGTATAGTCTGTACATCTAAATATTAAGTGACCCAAAAACTGTATTGATCGATAGTGAGAGGAGAATCACCTGTATGCACCGGCCATTTCGTTTTGGCGTTGTCGCGGCCTCTGCCCCATCGCGTACTGCGTGGATCACGACTGCCCGCAGAGTCGAGGAACTAGGCTACGCGACCTTGTTAATGCCAGACCGTCCTACAATTGGGGGCCTCGCCCCACTTACAGCGTTGGCTATAGCTGCCGGAGCGACCACATCGCTGCGCATTGGCAGTTATGTGTTCTGCAATGAGTATCGTCATCCAGTGCTCCTCGCCAGAGAAGCCGCCACGCTCGATTTGCTTTCCGAGGGCCGTTTTGAACTCGGCCTGGGAGCAGGAGTCGGTCCATCCGAGTTTCAACAGCTGGGGATTCCGTTTGCGAACGCGGGTACGCGCGTCGGCCATCTCGAGGAAACTCTTCAAATGATAAAACAACTCTTCACAGAGGAGACGGTCAATTTCACCGGGAAGTACTACACAATTACAGAGATGAGGGGATATCCCAGGCCGGTTCAGAAGCCGCACATGCCCATTCTCGTGGCAGGTGCAGGAGAACGGATGCTCAAGTTGGCGGCCAGGGAAGCTGATATCATTGCCATCGGCTCAAGAATAACCAGGCAAGGTCTGGACCCGACAGACGCCTCTTTAGAGCAAAAGATCGTGTGGATCAAAGATGCTGCCGGGGAGCGCTTGGCAGACCTGGAACTGAGTCAGACGGTTTACGACCTGGTGATCACCGACAGCGGAACCGATCTCTCCTCCCAGGCAGGAGGGCCGCCAATTCCAAAGAGACCGCTGCGGACCGAGCAGGCGGTTGCCCATCTGCTTGAGCAGCGCGATCGCTATGGATTCTCCTACCTTCAGGTTTATGCAGGACAGGTGGAGAACTTTGCCCCGGTGGTCGCGCGGCTCGCAGGAAAGTAAACTAGAAGGAAGGATGTCGATAAGAGCGCAGGAAAATTAAGTAGAGTGCGTTTGCTGTGTCCTGGTTACTGCCTGTTCCCGGTTGACGCGTGCTGGATGGTTCTTGGCCGCTGGTAAATCAAGTTCAAAATCCTGAGCGTTGCCGAGGCGCAGCAGATTAGCCAGCAGGGCTTCTAAATGTAACGCCTTTGTTTTTGCATCGCTGTCTGGATACAGCATGTTGACCATCTTGTTAGCTGTCTCAAGGGCATAATCTATTTGCTTGGTATATAACTCTACGCGTTCCTTTTGTAAGGACAACCTTTGTTTCTCTAACTCGATTTGTTCTTTCTCTCTATCCATTGTAGTCATGGCGTGTCTTTGCTCTGCTTTTTGGGCGTCTCTATTGGCAAACGCCTCCCCCACTAACTCCTCTTCTAAGAGCGCTTCCTCTGAGGAACTGGACTGATACAACTGAAGGTAGGTGTCCAGGTCGCTGCTGCGAAAACGCCAGCGGCGTGCCACCTTGATGCCGGGCAGCTCACCTCTATCCGCCATGCGTAGTACCGTGCGAGGGTTGACGCGTAGACGAGCAGCTACTTCCTGCACATCCAGCAACTCGTTCTGCATTGAGCCATTCACCCTTCTTAAACAAAGCAACTTTGAACACGAACTATCCAATACGACTTGAGTGATCAAATCGGACTTTTTAGTCAAACAGTGATTGAAACGACAGGTAGCCTAGATTCTATCAGAATTTTACCATACGCCAGCGTAAAAAGCAAGCTTTGTCTGCAAGATACCAAAAAGTCTTGAAAATACTCCTTGATGTGCTTGCAAGTTCGTGAAAAGTCAGTTAAACTTGTAATAGAAGTGTGGTATACTGATTTTCAGGACAAGACCGTAGCGTTTATGTCGAGATTGTCTCTGCTGCCCTGGTACCATAAAGTGGGCTTTTGTACTGTAAGATACGTTAAACTATAATGTTCATGAATTTTGTAGGTAGTTTTGTGTATCCAGGGATACTTAGATGCATTAGAGCGGACTATGCCGTAAAGCGTTTCCCAGGCTTGTTCCAGGAGAAATTTCAGCATGTTCAATTGGTTAGGACAACAGTTTGGCAGCTATCTACTCACCTCTTTACTGGGCCGGGGAGGCTTCGCAAATGTCTACCTGGGTGAGCATGTGCGCCATGGGACGCTGGCTGCTATCAAGGTGCCGCGTAGTCCTTCGCGGGACAAGGGGGAGCGCTTTGTCAAAGAGATGAAAACTCTTGCCGGGTTAAGTCATCCCCATATTGTGCAGGTCTTGGAGTACGGTATGGAAGGTGACATCCCCTTTCTTGTGATGAATTATGCACGCAGGGGCTCGTTGCAGCAAATCTATCGCGAGGGCATGTTGTTCTCGCTCGATACCATCGTGAGTTATGTCAAGCAAATTGCAGATGGCTTGCAGTATATCCACGATCGCAGGCTGGTCCATCGTGATGTCAAACTGGGGAATATATTGCTGGGTCCACGTAATACTGTCTGGCTCAGTGACTTTGGTCTTGCCATCAATATTCCCAGATTGTTCTTTTTAGGAGAGTCGCAAGGTTGCGTGGGTACAGTCGACTATATGTCGCCTGAACAACTGCAAGGAAAGCATTCTCCGGCAAGTGACCAGTATGCGCTTGGGGTTGTCGTCTACGAGCTGTTAACTGGCGATACTCCATTCCACGGTAATGACCGGGAGATCGCGGAACAACATCTGTATGCGCCGCCGCCACGCTTGCATTCACGGTTTCTGGAAATCACGCTTGCTGTTGAGCGGGTAGTCAGACGGGCGTTAGCGAAGGACCCCCACCTGCGCTTTGCTAGCGTACGGGAGTTTGCGCTGGCGCTGGAGCAGTCCAGCAAAGTGCCGGCTGTAGAGATTCGCCGCAGGAGCAGCGTTGTCGATCTCCCGGCAGTAATCATCCCCCGGCGAAGTGTAGCGAACGAGGAGCCAGCAGTGGTAGTCCCTTGGAGGCGTGGAGCGCTTAATCCGTCACCGTTGGTGCTCCGTAAGAGGAGTGCTATTGACCTGCCGGTGACGAATTCCTTACGGCGGCGTGTAGCAGTCTAAGATGGCCGCTTGCACGCGTTCCGGGAAGGTCGCGGCTACCGCTGCAGCGGTCAAGGCGCCATTGGAGTGTCCAAACATCATGTTGACTCTCGCTTGCTCCTGTTCTACAACCCGGGAAGCGATATATCGTATACAGGAATATAACGTTATATCGCGTTGTTCTAAATAGTAAAACGATATATCGTATCGTTCACAGAACAAATTGGAGCTGTGGTGATATCGCACAATACATCAGGCAATGCCTGGAGTAGAGCATGTTGCCACGACAATGAGAGTAAACACAGAGAAAGAGAGAATTTCCATGATATGGGGATTTGGACACGGCCTATTGTTCTTGCTGCCGTTGTTGTTCCTGGGTAAGTTCTTCTGGATCATTATCCTGGCGCTCCTCATCGGGTTTGCGCTACGACGGTTCAGCTTCAGGCACAGGCAGGTACCTTTCTACAATTATGGCATGCCGCCGGTTCAGCCTTCCGCCCTAGACATACTCCGCCAGAGGTATGCGCGGGGTGAGATCGATGCAGCCACCTTCGACCAGATGCGTGAGCGCCTGGAGGCGACAACTGCACCACGACAGCACACAGACGCAAAGTTCCCTCCCCGTGTACACGGGGAGGGAACTTTGCGTCTGTGTGCTGGAGCACTGAGGTGTGACCAGCCAGTGAGCTGGGCATAAGGCGATCCAGAGTATGCCGTACCTCGCTATTGGCAGAGGCGCGAACAAACACGCCGTGAAAACTATCGTCAGCCTGGATAGCACTCGTCACATCCCCAGCTTCCAGATTTGATTATGAATAAAATATTCACTATTTTAAATAGAACGATCACTTACGTCATACTTAATTGTAAGGGTTACTTCAGAGAATCGAAAAGGAATTCTGTGCGTAGCTCTTGTAAAGCGTACCCTGGCATACGTAATTTAGCAAAGCCAATTCTACTGGATAGTTTATTGCAAATTTAAATTGGAGGCATCTATGGCACACTGTCCAGATTGCGGAAGCAAAATATCCAGCTTGGCAGAGATGTGTCCCCAGTGCGGTTTTTCGCTCAAACACACATCTTTGCTTAGACAAAGGCAGCGAGCAAGGCGACGTAAAGAAGCTCTTAAGCGTCTAATTCCGGGTATTGTACTTTTAGTGATCGGTGTTGGGCTAATTCATCTGGGTATAAACGTGCTTCTTAGTTTAGTCGTGCTCTCTTTAGGCTCGCTCCTCATTCTATTTGGCTTTTTAGCATCTATAGGACTGGAGCTACGACGCATTAAGTGAGGTGTACTGGCCACTTGGGTGATCCGTTTCAAGACAAGATATCCGGGACCATCGCTAGGGCGCCGTCATCTGCAGCGAAGCCTTCACCTCCAGAAAGCGAGCGAGATCAGCGACCTCGGCCTCCAGTCCCGGGTACACCTCGGGCGCGAGCTGATCAAATGGTTCCACGATCACCTCCAGGTGGTCCTTCTTGCGCAGGCTCTTCCAGGTTCCAACCGCACGACCGTCCACCTGCAGCGCCGGGTGCAGTATGCCGCCTCCCGCGTTGATGCGTTTTGCATACTGCTGGGGCACCGCCAGGTCGCGCTTCTGGTAGCCGAGCAGGTAGATATCAAAGCCTGGCAGCAGGCACACGACCCGGTCCGTAATAGGCGGTTCGTCCAGCCATGCCGCGCATGTCTTGAGCATCCACGCAGCCGAGCCGCTGGTCCCCACTTCCATGAGCTGGTCAGCGCTGTGTCGCCATGCTGCCCGTATTCTGCTTATGGGCAAACCTGACCATGCCGCCATGTCTTCTGGTGTAGCTGGACCATAAGCGCCCAGGTAGCGGCGTACAAGTTCAGTGTATGCTGCTTCCTGTGGCAGGGCCTGCCCTTGCTGTACCCAGTCGCTGAGGAGGACGTAGGTCGGCTCTGTGCCACGGTCAGGCCCCAGACAGATGACGCCTTCGAGCGCTGCCCGGTACAGTAGGTGGGGTCTGGCCTGGCCTTCGATATGGAGCCCGTGGATGGCCAACTGCTCGACGATGTCAGCTCGAGTCAGTGGTCCCTGGCTGGCAAGCACATCGCGGATAACGCGGATCCCTCTCGCGCACGTGTCCTCGTCTAAGCCCAATTCGGCTCGCCGCCGCTGGCCGCCTGCAATAAACACAGGACTAAAGAGCGGCAGGAGCCAGCCCAGGTCCTCTGTCGCCAGCAGGTGCAGCGTGCCTCGCTGGCCCCACGTGCGGATGATCGTACGCTCTTGCACTCGCGCACGCTCGACATCGGCAGCGACCAACCCGGCGCTGCGCACACGCAGCGCGAGCGCTGCAGCGCGTGCATCCTGTGCCTGGATACCACACAGTCCCTTCACCAGGAGCGCGACATTGGAAACGCTATCTCGAGACCTGGGGGTAAGCCTCTGGGCGCGCAGGCGCAGCAGGCGAACTTGATCATCGGATAGGGAAATCATCTCCTGTGCCTCCCCCAATACTACTTTATGCTCCATTTGCGATGGCGACCGGGCGCACGGGCGAGCCGGTGGCTCCCCGCAGCTTGAGAGGCAGGCAGATGAAGGTAAATTCGTAGCATCGATCGCGGGCCAGTTCCTCCAGGAAGAGGTTTTCTATGATATAGATGCCATGGCGTACGAGCAGGATCAGATGACCGGGCAGCGATACCTTGAGATCGGGGTCGACAACTCCAACCTCGTCCCAGGCCACATTGTCGGCTCCCACTGCCCTGACTCCTCTGCTGGCAAGCCAGGAGGATACGCCTGCGTTCACCCCTCCGGCCTGCAGATACACAGGTGGGTCCTGCCACAGCGCGCCATTACCGGTGCGCAGCAGCACAACATCACCCTCACCTACCGAGACTCCCTGGTTTTGAGCCGCGGCTTCTAGCTCGTCACGCTTGATCGGGTTCCCGGCTCCTATGTAATCTACCCCCCGGTGACGCGCCATATCAAGCAATACCCCACGCGTGATCAGTGGAGCAATCGTCTCCACGCCCAGTTCTGTGAAACCATGTGGCGTTTGAATGCTGCTATCAACCTCTCGACCACCGTACAGGTGTAAATCCTCGGCCTGGTGACACAGGGCATCGATGTGGGTACCCGAGTGCTCTGTCGTGTACATAAAACCGGTCGCGCTCGTCCTGGCCTCGGCCATACCGCGCTCGTGATGGCGATGGAGCGTATAAAAGTAGCCGGGCGCGTGACTTGGATAGATCGGGGCTCCGAAGTAGCGCGGCTGTTCAAGATCGTAAATACGCGCGTTGGGTGGTATGTTCATTCAGCAGTCCTTTCTATTCCCAGAAGCGAAGGCCCCATAACAGTGTACGAAACATGCAGATGAGCCGATTTCAAGAGATATTATACTGCACTTGTAGCGCCGACGAACGACAACACTATTGGCCGGTCATGAGGCCGATATTGACCCGGAGCGCGTGGTCGGCACATTCGGTGCAATCGCGCCCGTGATTGTGACCGCGCAGGTCGTATCAGCGGTCAGTAGTCTGGTTCGAGCCATCACGCTCAGCAAAGTCAGGGAAAGGATGAGGTAATAGGCCCCAGACTTCGGCATTCACAAGATGCGTTGGGCGTTCGCCACGTAGAGCGCTGGCGATCTCTTCACAAGCCATCACTTGCATGCGAAGCACACTGGCGCCAGTGTACGAGCCGATGTGCGGCGTGCAGATGGTATTGGGCAGCGTGAAGAGGGGATGATTGGTCGCCGCTGGTTCCGGGTCGAAGACATCCAGGGCTGCGCCCGCCAGGTGGCCTGAGCGTAATGCCGCGAGCAGGGCAGCTTCGTCGATCAAGCTTCCCCGTGCGACATTGACCAGGTAGCTCCCTTTGGGCATCAGGTTCAAGGTCCCGGCATTCATGATGTGATAGGTTTCCGCTGTGGCAGGACAATGGAGGGAGACGACATGAGCGCGAGGCAGCAACTCCGCCAGCAAAGGAATCAGTTCCACGCCAAGCGTACTGGCTCGCTCGGGTGTGATGAACGGGTCAAATGCTATCACCTTCATGCCGAGAACACGCGCTATCACCGCAACACGACTCCCAATGCGTCCCAGGCCAACGAGCCCCAGCACGGCGCCAGCCGCCTCAAGGCCGGGCGTCAGTTCCTTAAGTGCCGGGTAAGGCTGTCCTGCGCGCAGAATGCGATCACTGCTCATAACCTGTTTGCATAGATTGAGCAGCAGTGCGATCGTGTGTTCAGCAGTGGACTCGGTTGGTCCATCAGGAGTATTCACGACCAGAATACCATGCCGGGTCGCCGCGTCGAGGTCAATACGGTCTACACCAATGCCGGTGCGAGCAATAATATGCAGGCGTGGGCCGATGCGATCCATCACCTCATTTGTCACAAACGTCTCGCCTGCAACAATAATCGCATCAGCCGTCGCTGCTTCCGCGTACCAATCATTGCGTTCGCCTACACTGCTGACAGAAATGGTGGCCAGGCCCTCAAGTACAGCCAGGGCCGCGGGTTGCAGCGCTCTTCCCGTCCAGACATGCGCTTGCGCCATGCTCGTCCTTTCTTTCTCGCCTGGAGTACTACCCGCGTGCGCTGCGCAGGTTAGCCGTTGCAGCCGCGATCATACTACTGATATCGGTCGTCACGCTGATCATTTGGAAGCCCTGACGTACTCGTTCAGCCGCGGCCTCTCCATTACCACTAAAAATGCCAAGGGCAACGTGATGTTTCCGTGCTCCCACCTTAATACGTTCCAGGGCCTCTACAAATTCGGGTTCAGCGCCTTCGGTACTTGGTGTGAGACCGAGTTGGGCGTGGAGATCGTTCGGTCCGACGAATGCCACATCTATTCCCGGCACAGAGAGAATCTCATCGAGATTCTCGAGCGCCTGTGCACTCTCAATCTGGACGGCCACGATAGTTTCATCGTTCGCCGCCCGCGCATAATCTGGCCAGTTGGTGATGCCGAACCCGTACGGGCCGAAAGCCCCGCCGATACTGCGACTGCCAGGCGGAGGATACTTCGCGTACTCTACCACCCGTTGCGCCTCTTCACGCGTATTGACCATCGGGACCACTATGCCCCATGCTCCTGCGTCCAGCGCCCACTTGAACCACTCGACGCTATTCCCAGGAATACGCACGATGGGAGCACAGGTCCCGGCATCGGCAATGGTCGCAACCATATCAGCCATGAGTACAGGATTCTGCGCGCTGTGTTCCATGTCCACGACAAGCCAATCAAAGCCGAGCCGCGCCATGATTCTTGCCGAGGGAACGCTGGGAAGGCTCAACCATGCCCCCAGCACGGGTTCGCCCCGCTTGAGTTTTTCTTTTACCTGGTTTGTACGCATCTTTTCTTCCTCTAAATAGTCTATGCTACCTGCCAAATTTGATCGTAGCCGCGACATTATGAGTTTTCACGACCAAAGCTAGTCATGTCATGCTGAGCGCAGCGAAGCATCTCTGTGCCCTTAAGAGAGACCCTTCGCTGCGCTCAAGGTGACGCGTATTCCCGATGGTGCTTGTGAAACTTCATTATGGCGCTGGAGTGGGGGCGGCTCTCCTGGAATGCCTCCCCCAACCTCAGCACTCCCCATTCCCCATCAAGTCTCTTGTTTTTGCACTAACGACTCCCGCTCATCCTTCTTCCCAATGTGGATGAGAGCTTCTGTGAATTAAGACGCACAAACGCCTGCTTATGCAGAGATCAACGGGACAGCCACCAGCGCCAGCAAAATCCCGACAGCCTGTATGCGCGTCGCGCGCTCTCGCAAAACGAGCGCCGCCAGCAGCACCGTTGCTGCAGGATAGAGGGAGGAGAGAACGGCTGCGACATCGAGACGGCCGGAATGAGCAGCGAGCACGAAAAAAGCATTTCCGATGGCATCCAGTACCCCTGCGAGCAACACAAGGGGAACAGCCGTCATCCTGGGCAGCACCGGTCGCCGCCGCATCCCTCCTACAACCAGCAAAAAGAGCACAGAGGAGAAACGCGCAACCGCCAGGGGCCAGAAGGTCGAGTCGTGGCTCACACGGCTGATGAGGACGAAGAAGCAGCCAAAACCACAACCGGCCAGCAGCGCCAGCCCGAGTCCCTCTGGACGCCCTGCAGATCGTTCTGGACGTGATATCAGCACTATCGCCAGCAAGGCTAGCACGAAGCCGCCCAGTTGCGGCAGGTTGGGCAATCCCTCTGTGAATGTACTGAAGAGGACAGGGATGGTGGCAGTCAGCACCGCGGAAACGGGGGCGGCGATGCCCATACGTCCGATGGACAACGCCGTGTAGAACGCAATCAGTCCTATGGCTCCCGCCAATCCGGCAAGTCCTCCCCAGACAATGTCGAGTGGGGCGGGAAATGGCTCTCTCCAGATCAGCGCCAGCGCCACCAGCAGCACAAACCCAACCGCGTAAGCGGCAGTCACAACGCTTGAGGCGTTGGCGCGGCGCGAGGCGAGTCCACCACTAAAATCGCCGCTTCCCCAGCATAGGGAAGCGGCAAGGCCAAAAATAACGGTAGCGAAAGCGCGGCTCATAAGTTATGCCCTTTAGAGAAACTGGTACCTATCACATTTTACCACAGTGACCTCTATCATCTCATTTTCGCAGTCATACATCGTCTGACATATTGAGAGCTTCGTGGGACCAGGACAGGTAAATAATGTCCTTGTCATTCTACTGTCAGCCTTCATCAATAATTTGGCATATGCAAATAGCTACAATCTACCTGGTAGCTGAAAATTGAGGTCCCATTGCCTTAGCTCACTCAATGAAGAGCAAAATTGTTCGATAAGGATTAATATAATGAGCACTTTTGAACTTCCTTCGATGACACATTTCTCAAAGCGACGCTTCGGCAATTATCGCTTGGTCAGGTTGTTAGGCAAGGGGGGCTTCGCTAGTGTATATCTAGGCGAACACATACATTTGGGTACTCAGGCAGCGATCAAAGTTCTGCGCGCATGGTTGAC
>WNFD01010743.1_pt1 | contig 13337 bp, 10 predicted proteins | sample 5400491 | NCBI WGS metagenome assembly WNFD01 (sample SAMN13153343, study PRJNA577476) | soil metagenome | isolation source: 120 cm saprolite under Douglas fir tree site 2 hole 2 replicate 2 | place: USA:California | collected 2015-04-18 | reverse complement strand
CGGCTCCCACAGCCACATGGACGAGATCTTCGAGAGTCGTCTTGTCCGCGGGGCCCTCGTCGCCTCACGCCTCGTGCGTGTCGCCGAGCCTCAGATCACCTGGCGATGGGAGAACGCCGACCTGGCGCGCTGGACGACTATCTGGCGCGGCACGCGACGACCGGCCTGCTGGTCGCGCAGGGCGACACCATCCTCGTCGAGCGTTACCAGTACGGTCGCACCGACCGGCAGCGGCTGATCTCGTTCTCGATCAGCAAGACGGTGACGGCGATGCTCGTCGGGATCGCCGTTGAAGAGCGCGCCATCCGTTCGGTCGACGATCTCGCGTCGGCCTACGTCCCCGAGCCGGTCAGCACCGAGTACGGACGGACGTCGATTCGCCATCTGCTGCAGATGTCGTCTGGCGTACGGTTCAGCGAGGACTACGGAGGGGCGGACGATTTCGCACGACTGCGGGAAGGCACGTTCCGGCTGAATGGCCCCGGCGGCGTCAGCGCGGTGATGCCATTCAACGAGCGGAGCGTTCCCGCGGGAACGCGGTTCGCGTACTCATCGGCCGAAACCCAGGTTCTGGGGTTGGTGTTGAGGCGTGCGACCGGTCGAACGGTGGCCGAGTACCTGGAACAGAAGATCTGGCAGCCGATGGGTGCCGAGGCGGACGCGACGTGGCTCATCGACAACGCGGGACAGGAGGCCACGTTCGGCGGCCTGAGCGCCGTGCTCCGCGACTACGCGCGCTTCGGATTGCTGCTGGCTCACGACGGACACTGGCGCGGCCGGCAGGTCATCCCGGCGGCGTGGATCATGGACGCCACGACCGTCCGGCCAGATCGCATCTGCGGCCGGGCGTGGCGACGCCGATCTTCGGCTACGGCTACCAGACGTGGATCTTGCCCGTCGAGTGCCGGATGTTCATCTTGTGGGGTGTGCGCGGTCAGCGGATCTTCGTGGATCCACGCAGCAAGCTCGTCATGGTGAACACATCCGTGCACGAGCAGCCGATGGACATCCCCGCGCTCGAGGAGATGTGGGCGGTATGGTGGGCGTTCGTGAAGCGCTTCGGCGGGTGAAACAGCAGCGCGTGCAGCGGGCCGGTCGGTCAGGCGCTCCGGCGAACCGAAGCACCTGACCCCCGGCGCCGATGTGATCTAGTTCAGAACCGGATACGCACGCGGCCGCTTCAGCTCCTCGGCCGCCGCCCGGGCCACCGCCGTTCCCTCGAAGAACCGCGGATTCTGCGTCCCCCAGAGGTGCACGGCGTTGGCGAAGGTGAAGTCGCGGAAGTTGCCCGCGGTGATCAGGCCGTCGTCGACCAGCCCGTGGGCCTCGGCCAGCGGATCGCGCATGTCGATCACGTCGAAGTGCCCGATGTCCGAGCTGTAGAGCGCGTTCAGCTTCGACTCGAACGGATTGTTCTTGCTGAAGGCCCAGGCATTCGCCCGGTCGTCGGCCTCGCAACCAAAGTAGAAGGGCTTCACGTAGAGGTCGATCCAGTCCTGCTTGCGCGTGATCTTGCAGGCGGAGAAGTCGTCGAGATCGGCGACGCCTCCGGTTAGGCCCGGATCGTGATCCGGCCAGCCGTTGCGCGCGTGGAGCGCGGCCACGACGTCGGAGTCACCGTACTTCTCGGCCAGGCTCATGAGCAGCTTGGGGTCGAGCTTGCGCGGGTCCATCCGCTCCAGGGCCCGAGCGCTGCGGCGCTCCCAGTGCTCGAGCAGGTCACCGAACAGCTGGCACGCCCAGCCCACGCCGCCCTCGAGGAAGGCGAACCGCAGCTCGGGGAAGCGGCGGGTGACGCCGCCCAGGAAGATCGCCTTGGAGACGGCGTGGCCGGCGGCGGCGAAGTGGCCGATGTGGTTGTAGACGAAATTGGAGGGTGACAGCCGCAAGCCCTGGGCGCTGCCCGAGCTGTGGAACGTCGGGGCGATCCCGAGCTCCTGGCACTTGGCCCACACCGGGTCGTAGTCGTACTCGCTGTCGAGCGCGAGCACGTCGTGCCAGACGGCGAGGCGCGCCGCGTCCGGGTCGGTCTGCGTGGCCGTGGCGAGCCGTCGCGACATCCCGCTGCCGAACATCCCGACCTTGGCGCCGAGCTCGCGCGTGACGTACTCGAGCTCGGCGATGGCCTCCTCCGGAGTGTGCATCGGGATGATCGCGGCCGGCGTCATCCGGTCGCCCAGGTTGTGGAAGGCGTCCGCGGTCACGATGTTGTGGGCGCGAATCACCGCGCGCCGGGTCGCGTCGTCGTGGATGCGCGGCAGGCGCAGCCCGGCGGTCGGGTAGATGATCGCGAAGTCGGTGCCGAACTCGGGCATCCGCTCGTAGAGCAGCCGCGGCATCATCGCGGTGGCGCGGTCGAGCGTGTTCTCGGCCTGGCGGCTCCAGAAGCCGGGCTGGGCGATGCGGCGACGGCTCCGCTCGGCAACCGACATGCTGAGCGCGTCGGTGGTCGTCTTCAGCGCGGCGAGGAATCCATCGGCGGCCAGGTCGCCGCCCACCTTCCGCATCCGCTCGGCAAACACCGGGTCGAACTCGACCCAGTGGCCATCCCCATCGATCACCGGATGATCGAGACGCGAGCGGATCTGAGCGGGCGCTGGATGACCATGGCCACTCATGGACTTTCCTCCCTCCCACGACGGGGTTGAGATCTCGAGCGACGGCGCCTCGGCCGTGCAGGTCTTCGTTGCCCGGAGCCTATCACATCCCGGGAATCAGGACCCGCCCGCCCGGACTGTGGCCAAGGCGCGCGCCGCCGTGGATAATTCACGCCGGGTGTCGATCCGCCTCCGGTCGTTCGACCTATGGGGGAGGCCTGCCTGCCCGCGTCCCGCCAGGGTATCCGGCGCCCCACGCCATCCCGCTCCGCCCCCGTTTGCCCCCGCCCGCCGACTCTGGCAGGATCGCCGCACGATGGCAGGGGCTTTGACTTATTTCGCCTTTGCCTTGCTCCTGCTCTTGCTCACCCAGCTCTGATTCGGCTGCATCATGCTGACCCTGTTGCCTTCGGTGTCGAAGAAAGAGACGTAGAGGCCGACGCCCGGAATCTCCATGGGCTCGCCAAGGACCTTGCCGCCGGCATCGTCGATCTTCTTCATGGATGCCTTGATATTATCGACGGCGATGACGACGGACGGGTACTGAGCCGGCCAGTCGTTCCTCTTCGAGTAGAAGCCGCCATTGATCCGGCCCGGCTCCTTTGGATGACGGTTCGCGTCGGTCGCCGTCGTGGTCACGAGAACGTATTCTCCCATTTCCGGTCCAAGCTGCTCTGTCTTCCAGCCGAAGGTGCGCTCGTAAAACGCCCGCATCCGGGTCCTGTCTTCGGCCGGCATCTCGAAATGAACGACTGGATTCATGGTCGTCTCTCCTTTCAATCCTTGAATTGTACGAGCTGGATCAGGTTGCCTTCGGGGTCTTTCAAGGTCGCGAGCCACAGAGTGCCGTAGTCCTTGGGATCCTCGATGAACTCGACCCCGGCGGCCTTCAATCGCTTCCACTCCGCGGTGACGTCGTCGGACAGGAGGCTCACCATGTGCCGGGCTGGGTCGGCATTGCGGCCGTGCACTTCACTGTGCGTCCCCAGCGCAAGCGCCGGTGTTCCGGGCTTGCCGAGCAGGACGAATGCAGGGCTGTCGATGCCGACCGGGAGTCCCAGCACGTCCCGATAGAACGGCAGCAGCTTGGCGAGATCCTCGCTCCAGATCGTTGCCCCGGCCAGTCCCTTGATCATTGTGGTGGCTCCTCACTGGATAGTCGAATGGGCGGCTCCAAATCGACAACCACGCTGGGCCCTTAAGAATTAAGCTACGCCCCGGGTCAAGCGCCGCCGTTAGAACTGCCCTGGATCAGCGCGGGGGGCCCTCCGGATAAGAAGGTCCACGCTCCGCACCATCCTCACGCCTTGGCCGCCGTCAGTCCATCCGGTCGCGGCGTTTCGCCTCCGACACGGAGTCGGGGCCCATCAGTATGCGATAGCCGGAGCCGAGGAAGCACGCCGCGCCGAGGAACGGGAAGACGTGCGACTCCGTGCGTCCGAGCGCCTGTGCCACGATCTGGCCGATGAAGGTGCCCGTGCAGGCGAGCGACGTGAACACACCGCCGCCGCCGCCGCCGTAGACGCAGGTAAGAGTGCCGGCGGTGCGGATCAGCAGCGTGGCGCCGAGTAGCCAGAGCGGGTGAGGCCCGGCGAGGAGCCAGTCGGCCGCAAAATAGCCCGGGCCGAACGTGATCCACGAACCGGAGATGGCGTGACCCGCCCAAGCGAGCAGAGCGAGGAGGACGCCCGCTCCGGTGGCGCGTCCGAGCGGCGACTCGTGGCCGGCGCGGTACTTCAGCCGCTCGCCCGCCCAGGCGAACAGCCGCGCCCCGAGACCGCAGGCGACGGCGACCAGCAGCGCGCCGGCGACGAACACCGCGTCCGCAATGCCGGCGCTCGCGCCACACACCATCAGCGCGCGGCGCTCATCCTCGGGGAATCCGTTGCGAAACAGGCGTCTCGTCAGCTGGCCGAAGGCGGCCCCGATCAGCGCCGACGCCGATTCCAGCCCCTGCGAGCCGCCGAAGCTCACCGTCGTCATGGCCCCGAGAACGCGTCCCGGGACCTCTCGCAATGGCAGGCGCGCTTCGGAAGAGTGATACGTGACGATGTAGAGCTCCGAGGTCGACGGTCGGCTGGCTCGCGTGACCCAGGTCGCGACACCGAGGGTGACGAGGAGCGCAAAGGGCGAAAAGACCGCCGGCCACGATCCGGGCAGCGCCGCCAGCAGCGCCAGCGCGTGGTCGGTCGTGAGCCAGTTCGCAGCGGCGACGCAGCCGCCCGTGGCCGCACCGATGACGGCCGGAGCCGCGAGCCGAAGCGCGATGCGGCTTCCGAGCCCGGGCGGCGCAGGCGCCAGCGGCTCGTCGGCGCTCGGCGGCAGCCCAGGGGGGCGAGGGTCGGGCATGTGCATGCGCCCGCTCAACGCGAGCCGTTCTCGATTGGGCTCCAGCCACCCCCGAGAGCCTTGATCAGCCGGACACTGGCGCTCATCTGCAGATTCACGGTTTGGGCCAGTGACAACTGGTTGGCGAGGAGGGTCCGCTCGGCGTCGATAACGATCAGGTAGTCCACGAGGCCATATTTGAATTGCGCCTGAGCGAAGCGCAGGTAGTCCTGGGATGCGGTGACCGCCTCCCGCAGGCTTCCGACTTCATCGGTGAGGGCATGCAGGTCGGTCAGGGCGTCTTCGACGTCGCCATAGGCGATGAGAACTTGATTCGTGTAAGCGGCAACGGCCTGCCGGTAGCGTGCTTGGGTCGCGTCGAGATTGGCCCGGAGCCGGCCCCCCTGAAAGATTGGAATCGAGACACTGGGAAGGATGGACCAGACGCGGCTCTGCCAGTTGAAAACGGTCGAGATGTCGGCGCTCTCGAATCCCGCGGAGCTCGTCAGCATGAAGCGGGGATAGAACTCCGCCGTCGCCACGCCGATCTGGGCATTGGCCGCCACGAGATTCTGCTCCGCCTCGGCGACGTCAGGCCGGCGCGCCAGGAGCTGGGCCGGCAAGCCCGGCGGTACGGCGGGGGGCGACACCTCGCCCAGCGGATTGACGGCGACCGCGAAGGCCGAAGCGGGACGGCCGCACAGAATCGCCAGTGCATGCTCCTGGTCGGCACGGGCTCTGAGTACGTCCCGTTGCTGGGCCAGGGTGGTCTGAAGCTGGGCCTGTGCCTGAGACACGACGACCGGGCCCACGAGCCCCGTCCTGAGCTGAACGGAAAGGAGACGGACCTGCTCCCGATAGGCGACGACGGTCTGCTCCAGGATCTGGGCCTGGGAATCCAGGGACCGGAGGGCGTAGTAGAAGCGGGTCACATCCGTCTCCACAATGAGGCGGATCACGCCAACGTCATCCTCGCTTGCCTTGGCCTGGGCCCGCGCTGATTCGAACGAGCGGCGCACCCGTCCCCACACGTCGATCTCGTACGCCAAGTCGATCGGGATCAGCCAATCATTGATCGTCACGCCCTTCTGTACCTTCTGGCCCGTGACCGCGCTGTCGCGGTTCGCCGAGTAGCGCGTGCGCGAGAAGCTGGGATCGTTCGAGATGGTCGGATACAAATAGCTGCCCGCGATGCGGGCAAGCGCACGAGCCTCGTCCACACGGGCCACCGCCTGCCGCAAGGTCTGGTTCGATTCATTCGCGGTTGCTATGAGGCCCTCGAGCTCCCGCTCGCTATAGAGCCGCCACCATTCCGCGGGAATGGGCGCGCCCAGCTCGCTGACCGCTTGCGACTTGAAGCGCGCCGGCTGCTCCACCGATGGCCGCACATAGTCGGGTCCCACCATGCAGGCTCCGGCCATCACGCTCACGGTCGAGAGCGTGGAAAGGACCCGAAGCTGGCGGAGAGCCCGGCGCCCTCGCATCCGTGAGCTACCCACCGGAGGGGTTTGGTGACTCGATGGGCGTAACAACCTGCCCCTCCCGAAGCGACACGGTGGGCTGCTTCACGACGGCTTCATTGCCCTGCAACCCGACCTGGATGTCGATCGAATTCCCGAAGTCGCGGCCGAGGGTCACGTCTTGGAAGTGCAGCTTGTTTCCCGGTCCTACGGTCACGACGCGAGTGCCTTGCGCGTTGAAAATGACCGCGGTGGACGGGACTCGCCAGCGCGTGCCGGAGGGGGCGATCTTGAAGGTGACGTAGACGAACATCCCAGTGAACAAGCGGCGCGACGGGTTGGGAATGTCGACCTGGGTCAGGAGCGTCCGCGTGCCTGGATCGATGGCGCCCGCGGTGCGGGTCACCGTGCCCGTCACCGGCTCCATGAGCTGACCTCTCACCGCAACCTCGACAGGGAGACCGACCTTGAGGGTCGACGCGTACACTTGCGGAACGTTGACGAACACGCGAAGAGTGTGGATCTGAGCGATCTCGAACAGGCCGCTGGCGGCGCCGGTGACGCTGGATGGCGCCACCGCGGTATTGTTGACCGGGCTGCCGGCCGTGATCAACGCGCCCACGTCGACGTTCCGCTGGATGACCGTGCCGCTGAAAGGGGCAAGGATGCGCTGGAACGAGGTCATCTCCTGGTAGCGCTGGACGTTCGCCCGGTTCGACTCGACGTTTGCTTCTGCCGCGGCCAGCGCGGCCTGGGCCGTACGGTACGTCGAGACGCTCTGATCGAGCGCCTGCTTGGCAACGGCGCCCTCCGCATCGGCCGCCTCGTAACGCGCCATGGTGACCCTCGCGAGATCGAGGTTGGCCTTCTGCAGATCCCGACTCCTCTCCGACTGCTGGAGATCGGCCCTGGCTTGCCTCAGCTGCTGCTGGATCTCGGGTGAGTCGACCTCGGCCAGGAGCTGGTCCTTCATCACCTCGTCACCGATGTCCACGTAGCGCTTGCGAAGATACCCGCTGGTCCTGGAGTAGATGATCGAATCCTGAATGGCCTGCGTGGTGGCGGCCAGCGACAGCCCGGCCTCGGCCGCCGGCTGGGGGCGGACGACATAGACTTGCGTCAGCTCGGTCTGGATCTTCTGCGCGGCCGCGCTCAGCGCACGCTGGTTGCGAATCCTCGGAACCGCGCCGGCGACGAGCAGGATGAGAAACAGCCCCGCAATCGCGATCCCGATGACGACCATGCTTCGCGTTCGTGCTCGTCGGACAGGACGATCGTGCGTATCTGGCACGGGAGGTCTGGCGCCCGACTCGCTCATTTCTCGTCCTCGTCACTGACCTGTTTCGGCGGCTTCCGGCGCAGCCGACTATAGGCTACCGGAACGAAGAACAGCGTGTAAAAGGTGGCGACGAGCAGACCGCCGATGACCGCGCGGCCGAGCGGCGCGTTCTGCTCGCCCCCTTCCCCGAGGCCGAGGCTCATGGGGAACATGCCGAGGAGCATCGCCAGTGCCGTCATGAGGACCGGACGAAGCCGCGTGCGCCCGGCCTCCAGCGCGGCGCCACGCGCGTCGTGGCTTCCGAGGTCCGGGCGGCGTTGCTCGTTGGCGAAGGTGATCATCAGGATGCTGTTCGACGTCGCGACCCCGATGGCCATGATGCAGCCCATGAGGGCGGGCACGCTGATGGTCGTCCGCGTGACGAAGAGCGCCCAGAGGATGCCTGCCAGCGCGCCGGGGAGCGCCATCAGGATGATGAGGGGATCCAGCCACGACTGGAAGTTGACCACCATCAGGAAATAGACGAACAGAACAGCGAAGCAGATTCCCAGCCCCAGCTGGAAGAACGACTGGTTCATGCTCTGCACCTGGCCGCGCACGACGATCGAGCTGGCCTTGCCGACCTGTCCCCTGTGCTTCGCGATGATCTGGTCGACGCGGCTCGAGACCGAACCCAGATCGGTGCCCTGGACGCTCGCGTACACGTCGAACACCGGCTGGACGTTGTAGTGGTTCAGGGACAACGGCGTGGTCGTCCGATGGAAGTCGGCCAGGTTGCTCAGCAGCTGGGGCGACGATTGGCCCGCGATCGCCACCGGGGTGCGATGCAGCTCGTCGAGGGAGGCGACGCGATGCTGAGGTGTCTGGACCACGACCTGGTAGCTCACGCCGTTCTTGTAGTTCAGCCAGAAGTTCGTCGTCGTCGCCCCACTCCCCGTCAGCGAGATCAGCAGGCTGTTGGCGACATCTCGCTGCGTCAGGCCCACCTGCTGGGCGAGGATTCTGTCAGTGTCGATCATGATCCGAGGTGAATCCAGTATCTGCTGCACGTGCACGTCCACCGCGCCCGGGACAGCGCGGAGCTCTCCGGCGATCAGTTGAGCCACGCGGAAATTCGTGTCCGAGTCGGCCAGGGGGCCCGTGACCTGGATGTCGATCGGGGCTGGCAGGCCGAAGTTGAGAATCTGGCTCACGATGTCGGCGGGCTGTGTGAAGAACTCGAGATCCAGGAACCGGCGGGGCAGCTCCGCGCGGAGCGTCTTCAAATAGCCAGCGGTGGGGCGATGCGTCGCATTGAGGGCCACCAGAATCTCACCATCGGCCGGGCCGACTGTGACATTGTCGCTGAGCGCCAGATTGATCGCGTTGGGCACGCCGATGTTATCGACGATCACGTTGAGCTCTCCGGCGGGTATGACCTGGCGAATGTAATCCTCGACCTGCTGGAAGTAGATCTCCGTCTCCTCGATCCTTGTACCCGGCGGGGTCCGGACGTGGAAGCGCAGCTGTCCCGCATCGACCGTCGGGAAGAAGTCCCGGCCGATGAATGGGTATAAGAGCAGAGAAGCCCCCGCGAAGGCGAGGAACACCACGATAAGCACACGCGCGTGGGTCAGCCCCCAGTCGAGGGCGCCCTCGTAGGCGGAGGTGAGCTTGAGGAAGCCCGCCTCGAAGGACTCGGAGATCCGGCCGAAGTAGGACCGCCTGGTCGGATGCGCGGCCTCGGGCGCCCCTCCGGCTTGCGAGCGGTCGCGTGCGTGTCGCGCGCGCGCCTCGGGCGCCAGCAGGTACAGCACCATGGTGGGAACGAGCGTGCGCGAGAGAAGGTAGCTGGCGAGCATCGCGAAGACGACGGACATCGCCAGCGGCGCGAACAGTGCCCCGCCCACGCCGCCGAGGAACAGAATCGGCACGAACACGATGCAGATCGACAGCGTCGCGACGAACGCGGGTGTCGCCACCTCGGCCGCCCCGTCGAGGATGGCCTGCCGGAGCGGCTTGCCCAGATCCATGTGGCGGTGGTTGTTCTCGATCTCCACGGTCGCGTCGTCCACCAGGATGCCCACGGCCAGCGCCATCCCGCCCAGCGTCATGACATTGAGCGATTGGTGCAGGACGTTCAGCAAGATGATCGAGGTCAGGATCGACAAGGGGATCGACGTAACGACGATCAGGGTGCTCCGCCAGGACCCCAGGAACAGCAGGATCATGAAGGCGGTCAGGCAGCCCGCGATGGCCCCCTCGTGGAGGACTCCGGTGATGGCCGCCCGCACGAAGACGCTCTGGTCGAACAAGAAGTCGACCTTGAGGCTCGGCGGCAGGCCGGCCAGAATCTTGGGCATTAACTGGCGAGCCTGGGCCACCACCGTCAGCGTCGAGGCGCTGCCGTTGCTCAAGATTGGTAGGAGGGCGGAATGGCGCCCGTCACGCCGGACGAGGTTGGTCTGAGGACTGAACCCGTCGTGAACGAAGGCGACGTCCTTCACATGTACCATGGCTCCATTCACGTACCGAATGGGGATGTTGTTCAGGTCATTGAGGATCTCCGGGCTGCTGTTGATCGCGATGTCGTATTCGCGCACCCCGATTTTCGCCGTGCCTGCGGGCAGGATGACGTTCTGAGTGAGGATCGCATTGGAGACGTCCTGCGGCGACAGTCCCCGCGCGTAGAGAGCGTCGGGGTCGATGTCGACGTTCACCACGCGCACCTTGCCGCCATAGGGCAGCGGGACGGATGCGCCCTGGACGGCGACGAGCTGGGTGCGGATGAAGCTGTTGCCCAGGTCGTTGAGCTCCTGTTCCGGCAGCTGATCGCTGCTCAAGCTCGCCAGGAGGACGGGAACGCTGGCGGCGTTGTACTGGAGAATCTGTGGTGGAAAGATTCCGGGGGGCAGCGCCCGCACGATCTGCTGTGCCTGGGCGTTCACCTGCGCGATGGCCGCCTCGATCGGCACATTGGGATGGAAGTACAGCCGCGTGACGGCCACTCCACGGAGCGACACGGATTCGATGTGCTCGATCCCGTTCACGGTCGTGGTGAAGGCCCGCTCACTGATAGTGACGATTCGACCCTGCATTTCGGTCGGGGACAGCCCGGAGTAGTTCCAGATGACGGTGATGACCGGAATGTTGATGGCGGGGAAGATGTCCACGGTCATGGTCGCGATGGACACGACGCCCAGGACGGCGATCAGCAGGGCGAGGATGACGAACGTGTAGGGGCGGCGAAGGGCGAGCCGGACGATCCACATGGCGGGAAGCCGCCTACATGTTCCCGGCCAGGCTACGCCCGCCGTCGGTGTAGAAGACGCCCCGCCTTTCTCGCCGAATCGGCATCATCATGCCGTCCGGTCCTCCGACGGGGCCCCGGCCGCGAGCCAGTCCCTGAATTGTACGGAGGCGGCCGCCAGTCTCCACTCGGTGAGCACTTCCCGGGCCATGGCACGCATCGCTCCCGTCGAGGCTGTCTCGCTGGAAAGACAGCGCTCGAGCAGCCAGGCTTCGAAACAATCGGGCTCCGGATCTGCTAGGACGGCCTGCTCGAGGAGCTGGCGCTTGAGCGACATCCCGATGGCGTCCGGCGTGGTGTCACGCTTGCGACGCCCGCGTCTGCCCTCGGAGGCGTCGAGGGCCGCGAGCAACGCGCGACAGGCGCCGGCTGGCCGCAAGAACGTCATGGCTTTCTTCCGGTGGCCCGTTGACGCAACCGAAAGAGCGCCCGCAGTCGCGACGGCGTGGCGATGACCTCTACCGGTCGTTCTTTTGCGGCCGGCCGGCGATAGCCACGCTCGAGCGCTACGACGTCCAGCACCAGCGTGGCGAGGTCTTGCAGGACCACGTCCTCTGGCCGCATCGGCGCCAGGGTGGTGACGGCCTTGACGTAGTGTCGGCATCGCTCGCAGACGTCCACTGTCTGCTGCTCGGGCGTCCGCTGCCCGGGTCCCTGCGAAACCAGCGAGCCGAGATGTTCGTGATCGCGCTCTCCGCAGAAAGGACACCGTAACCACTCGGTTCGCCAGTCGCCGCCGCAGCGCCCGCAGCGAAGCCGTCGCTGGCCGTCGAGTCCGCGGGCCTCGGCAAGTGCCGGCCAGCCACCGCAAATCGGACAGTAGCCTTCTGCCCAGGCGGCGGATACCAGAGGAGTCCAGGCCTTCCGGCACGCGTGGAGCATCGGCATCGCAACGATTGGTCCCACCACCCTCAGGACGCCGCGATTATCTCCTGCCGCTCGCGCGAGATCGTCGAGGCGATCCGGATCCTCGGCGACAGCGGCTTCGAAGAGGGCCATCGGGTCGAGTGTCCCTCCGGCGAGCGCGTCGGCGAATGGTGTAGCCGACGCTCCGGTACCCGCGATCGTCATCGCCCGATGCACCCAGCGGTGCACAGGTCCCGGGGCAATCCGGATCGTAGTGCCCGACAAGAGCGGCTCGCCGGTGGCAGCCGAGTGCTCGCGTGCCGGCACCGAATCCGCCCATACCGCGCGCTCCATTTCATGGAGAGCGGCATTGACGAGCGCGAGCACCGGTCGCCACTCGGCATGCTCGGCACCGAGCGTGGAGAGGAGAGCTTCGTCGCGTTTCTCTCGCGCCATGCTGTTATCGCGCTCGCGCAGGGTCGGCGCCGCCGATGTCGGCGTGACGGCCGATCCCTTGGCCGTGGGTCGGAGTCCCGCGGTACATGTCAGCGCCCGCATGGATCTGCGCCGGCCCGGCCGGATGATTGCCGACATCGGCTCCCGGGCCCCCGCCACGAGTCCGCTCGGACTCCGGGTTGGTGCAGCCAAAGGCCGCAGCCGCCGCCAAGACAAGGGAGATCGAGCGCCACCAGGGCTTGATCACAGCCGATCCGAAGAGAACACGATGACCACCCGGAAGAGCAGCCCGCCGAGAAGGACCAACACCGGGCCTATCCATCTCTGACGATTCGGCGCCGGCTGCCGCCACGCGAGCACCAAGGGCAAGGCGATTCCGCCCAGGACCACGGCGGCCAGGAGAAGACCCCAGCCATTCAGCCACACGGTGGCGACCCGACCGAGCGATGCGATCAGCGTCGCAACCGCGAGAACTTCGAGGACCAGGACCGATCGGTCGAAGCGCTCGAGCGTATGCACGCTGGTTGGCGACACCCCGCTCCAAGAGCCGAGGAGGATCAGAAGCGCTGCGGAAGCCGATGCCGAGGAGACAAGGAAGGTCAAACCCAGGAATGTGGTATCCGCCCAGATGGGTCGATTCGTGACGGTCAGGAGCACGCCGGTGTAGCCGGCCAGATAAAGGCCGAGCACGGCTCCGATCACCGTGAGGACCCGGCCCGCGCGCGCGGTCGGGTCCAGGCGCCGAAGGATCGGCCAGTCCGGCCGGCCCCGCTCAGCCAGCGCGGCGAGAAAGGAGAGAAAGGCGCATCCGCTAAAGAGCAGAACCGCCCACGCGCCAGTCGACATCGGAGAGTATGTCTTGAGCATCGGCCGAAAGGTCTCGGACTGGACCAGCATGTGCCAGAAACGCTCTGGCCGGCCGAGGTCCACCGTGAGCAGGAGCCCGCAAAGACTGACGAGGGGGAATGGCATCAGATAGCCGAGACGGACCATCCGGCGATCCGGGCTCTTCGCGAACAGGTGCATCATGGCGGTTACGAAATAGATGCCTCCGGCCAGCCCGCCCAGGAAGAAGTAGGCGA
>WNFD01009676.1_pt1 | contig 13341 bp, 8 predicted proteins | sample 5400491 | NCBI WGS metagenome assembly WNFD01 (sample SAMN13153343, study PRJNA577476) | soil metagenome | isolation source: 120 cm saprolite under Douglas fir tree site 2 hole 2 replicate 2 | place: USA:California | collected 2015-04-18 | reverse complement strand
TCCCGAGGTTCTCAAGAACCTGGCTTGGCTCGGGATTGACACGCTCATTCCCATCGGTGGCGATGACACGCTCAGCTACGGCGTTCGTCTGCACAAAGAGGGCTTCAGAGTTATCGGTATCCCCAAGACCATGGACAATGACGTCCCCGGGACCGACTACTGCATCGGCTTCAGCACCTGCGTGACCCGCACCATTCAGATGGTCAACAGTCTCCGCACTTCGGCCGGCTCCCACGAGCGATTCATGGTGCTCGAGGTTTTCGGGCGCTACGCCGGCTTCACCGCCATGCTTCCCACCATGGCCGGAGCAGCGAATCGCTGCGTCATTCCAGAATATAAGTTCAATATCGAGCATCTCACCGAGTTGCTCGTCGCTGACCGCCGCAAGAACCCCAGCCGCTATTCCATCGTCCTCGTTTCTGAAGGCGCCATGTTTGAAGGCGGCGAAATGGTGTTTGAAGGGGAAACCACTGACGCCTACGGTCACAAGAAACTTGGGGGCATCGGCGAGATCGTCGGCGAGCGGGTAAGAGACATCTCCGCTAAATTCAACAATGGCAAAAAAATCGACGTCATCAATCAGAAGCTCGGCTACCTCGTCCGCTGCGGCGATCCCGATGCCATTGATTCCATCGCTCCTATGGCTTATGGCAATCTCGCCCTCGACCTGCTCTTGAAAAACATCAGCGGCCGCCTTGTGGTCCTCAAGAACGGCCACTACGACAACATACCGCTAGAGACCGTCACTGCCACCAAGAAAGTTGTCAACGTCAAGGAACAATACAATACCGAACGCCTTCGCCCCCATTACGCCAGCTTCGAAATGCGCCCACTCTTCCTAATGACCAACGAAGTACGCTGACGTTCGCCCCCTCGCAATTCGCCTCGAGCGGTATTTTCCTTCCACCTGGGAACGTGGGTAGCGCCCGCATCCCTGCCGGCTCTTTGGGCGGCCGCTCAGCCACATAGAGTGCCTGGAAGCTCAGTGGAGATACCGCGTGAAGTAGTAGAATGCGACAAGGAAAATGGTGAAGAGTGCGACCGCCGAAGTTCTCGCCCGGTGCGATTTCTTCTTTTTATCCAGCAGGTCGCCGATCGCCGTACTCAGAAAAAAAACTTGCAGCCCAGTAAGAATGCTTGCCGCAACTTCCACCAGCGCATATTGACGAAACAGCGCAGCGACGAAAATCGCTCCACTTATTAGCGTCGCTACGACGCTCATCAGCACGTGTCGCTTCATCATGCCTCCGGGGCGCACGGTCGCCGAATTATGCCACTCCTCGCTCCACCCCAGCAGCGCAGTCTGGGACACCATCTTCACACCGCGCAATCCTGACGCATTTTGATTCTAGCGAAGGAAGCCCGATCGTGCTGGACGCATCGCTTGTAACTGAACGCGCGAACTCTTCATCCAATTCCAGGAGTCCCAACGAGGAGAAATTCATGCCAAAACATCAACTTGGAAAAGGTGGCCCAGTTGTTTCCGCAATAGGTCTGGGGTGCATGGGCATGTCCTTTGCTTACGGACCAGCCGACGAAACGGAGTCGCTCCGCGTTCTTCGCCGTTATTTGGAGCTCGGCGGAAATTTTCTTGATACCGCCGAGATCTACGGGCCCTACACCAATGAAGAATTACTCGGCCGTTTTCTCCGGGACGTAGCCCGCGATAGTGTGGTCATCGCAACCAAATTCGGGTTCCGCTTCAATCCCGATGGCATCAGAGGCGTTGACAGTTCACCCGAAAATGTGCGGCGCGCTTGCGATGCCAGTCTTAAGCGGCTTGGTATCGAAACGATCGATCTCTTCTATCAGCACCGTGTCGATCCGAACGTTCCGATTGAGGAAACCGTCGGCGCCATGGCCGAACTGGTCGCGGCCGGCAAAGTGCGCGCGCTCGGTCTTTCGGAAGCCGGTCCCGAAACCTTGCGGCGTGCCGCCAAGGTTCATCCCATCGCAGCGCTGCAAAGCGAGTATTCGCTTTGGTCCCGCGACGTGGAAACGAATGGTGTCCTGGCTGCTTGCCGCGAGTTGGGGATCACGTTTGTGCCTTACAGCCCTCTTGGGCGCGGCTTTTTAACCGGTGCGATCCAAAAACTCGAGGATCTTGATCCCAGCGATTGGCGCCGGACGAATCCGCGTTTCGGGAAAAAGCGTTGCAAGCAAACCTTAAACTGGCAGACACAGTAAAGGAGCTCGCCGCCAAAAAGGGATCGACGCCCGCACAGTTGGCACTCGCCTGGGTTCTTGCTCAAGGCAATGACCTCGTCCCCATCCCGGGTACGAAGCGCGTTCGCTATCTTGAGGACAACATGGGGGCGCTTAACGTGAAGCTCACGGAAAGCGACTTGAAAGAGATCAATGCCCGCTTTGCACAGATTGAGGTGTTTGGCGAACGATACGCGCCCGATATGATGGCGCTTGTCCAACACGCATGAGCTTTGCTCATTGAAGTTGATCGCAGGCGCGTCGCGCGCTGCGGTCCTGCTCAGCCGCACTCGTTGGCTCAATTTGCAAATAAGGCCGACCACAAGCTAGCGCCCACCGGTGTGCGGTGGCGGCAGTGTGAATTTCGGCGTGATTTCCTTGCGCTTCGACCAATCGTGGTAAGTGTGACACTCGAAACAACGCGATTCCGCGTGCTCCGGCCCCGGCGCATGGCACTTCTTGCAGGTGTCAATCCCTGGCAATAGCAAGTCGCTCGATTCCGTGCTCGTCACCGCCTTCGCGTGGCAGCTCACGCATGTGAATCCCTCATGCGCGCCGTGGTCGAACTTCGCATGCGGCATCCATTGAATCGTAATTCTTGCTGGTTGAACTTGCGGCAACATGGGTCGAGAGGCCAGGTTGGGTGACGCGAGCGCGCCGATAGTTGAAAAAAATATGATATTTCGTGGTGTCGGCCCAGACCAGTCTGCAGCGCCTGGGTCATCCCTGGCCACAAGACCCGTGAGCACGTGACATTGCTTGCAGGTTTTCTGCCAGACGAGAACCTCTGCGTCAACAGTTCGCTCGGCAACCCATTGCGCCGAAGTGAGGATGCGTACTTTCGGCAAAATCGGCTTGTTCATGAGGTCGCGGTCAGGATCGTGCACCTCGCGCAGTTCACTCGGATGCGATGCAATGTAGTCGCGGAATGTTTTCACGAGGAAGGTATAGATGACTTCGGGCTTGTCGTGCGGCACGCCAAAGTCGAAGCGCTTGTCGAACGTAAGCAGGTGGCAGGCCGCGCAAGCATTCGCGAATTTTACTGGCGCCATCAACTCGCGGCCGGTGGCCGCACGGAGGGTCTTCTGAGTGTCTGTGTGGAGTGACAAAAATTCGTCGCTATCTTTGTAGCTGACGGTTGCTGCGCGGTAGTTTGGGTCGGCGTACGTCAAGTCCGCATTGGCGGCGCTAGCGCGATGGCAGTTGCCGCACTCCAGCTGAATGTTTGGCCCATTCGGTCCGCGGCGGATCGGTTTCATGTGAATGGCGTGATTCAGCTTGATCGTGCTGGGGTCGCTTGCCGCGACGCCCGCAACGGAACGCAATGCGGCAAATTCAGGATGGCCACTTTCAAAGCTTAGGATATGTGATGACTCTTGCCGAACAGTTCGACCACCCCTCAAGTCGCCGTGACATTCGGCGCAAGTTCGATTGCTGGCAGCAGCGATGTTGGTGTGCCCGCGGTGTTCGGTATGACACGTTGCGCACGCCGGACTTGCCGTTTGTGTCGCGTGATGGGCGGGGCCGTCGTGGCAATCGAGGCAGGCATTGTCCGTCACTTTCGCAGAAAATACACCGGCTTGTTGCACATGGCATGCGGCACATTCATTTTCAAGAATGGCGTGGGGCTCGGACAAACGCCCGCTGCTGTAAACGCGGGCGTCTTTCATAATCGTGCGCTCAGCGATCCACAGGAGCGCGAGCAACGGTAGCAGAACGCTGAGCCAGAATTTCGCTCGCTTTAGCGGCGTAGGCCTCTTGAAATAATTCAAGTCGATCCGTTGCGCCAGTTTCTTAGTTGTTCTCGTTCTCGCCACTCGTCACTCACCACTTCTTTAATATCGCAACGCCATGACCGCGTGAATGGCGCCGAGCAAAATCAGCGCGAGCGATAGCGGGATGTGCAGCAACAGCCAGCCATGCATCCAGCGATGCAATCGCTCCTGCTGCGTGAGCTGGCGCGCTTCGTCGCAAATACCTTCGAGGTCTCCAAGCGCGACGTGCGCCGCCGCTGGCAGCAACGTGCGCAATCCGGAAAACGCGCCCTTCGCCTTCGCGGCGTCGGCAAGGCGCTGGCCGCGCCGTTTCGGCCGCTCCAAAAACGGACGCATCTCGTTCAGATAAAATCGGCGGAGCGGAGCGCTTTCTTCTTCGCTCAACAAAATAATTTCCGGCGCCGCAGCCACGGCGGCGCTCGCGCCCGCGCTGACTGCTACGGAGGTGCGCAACGGAACGGCGGAGGCGGCCATGGTCCGCAACGCCGTAAAGCCTCCCGCGCGCTGTCCTACTTCGTTCGACTCTTTCGAAAGTCCCAAATTGCCGCACAGAGATTCCATGGCGCGGTCTGCCTCGACGCGTAACAGCGTTCGAACGCTGCCGATTTCGTCGTAAATCGTTTCGAGTGGCACGTCGGATGTCATCACGCGCGGTATGTAGTGCTGCAGTGCTGCCCCGAACACACCACTGAACACCGTAATGATCAGCAGCCACATCAGCACGTGCGTGAGCGTGCCCCCAAAATGAAATCCGCCGTGAAAGAGAATCATCGGCAGCGCAAGCAAACCGAGCCAGAGATGTCCACGCATCCAGGCTTGCGCGCGGCCAACCCGCCACGTGGGAACGCGCTTCCGCGCGCCCAGGAGCGCGGCAAAAATCATGAAAGCGAAGCCGACAACGCCGAACATGAGACCGATGAGACTGCCGCCGCGCGGTCCCCGCGGTGATTCGAATGCGTACAGGACGTACACGGCCGCCGCGATCGCGAGGATCGCCAGCGACGCGAGAGCCCAGCCGCGTTGTGTGCGGTCCATCATCATTTCGCGGAGCCCTGGCCGAGCATATCAGCGAAAAATGTTCGCGGATCGACGCGATGTGCTGCGTCGTGCGGGCACGCGTAGACGCAGCTTGGTTCCTTCAAGTGCGTGCAAAGATCGCACGAAGTAGCTTTTTGTTTAATGGCGGCTTTCTTGCGCCCGGCCCGCTCGGGATCGTCAACCATCACTTCGAACGGATGCAAATTTATATTGCCGTAGGGACAATTCTGCGCGCACAGGCCGCAGCCAATGCACCAATCTTCAATAATGACTTCCAGCGAATTGCGCCTTCGAATCGAGCCTACCGGGCAACCGACCATGCAAAGCGGGTCGCGGCACTGCCGGCAACTCGTGGCCACGAGATATTGGTCGAACCGCAAACCATCGCGGATGAGCCGGGTGACGCCGTCGTGCGCGTCGGCGCAGGCATTGACGCAAGCGTCGCAGCGCGTGCAGTTTTGCAAATCCAGAATCAGTAAGCTTTGCGCTTCCATCAATCCTTGCGAGAGAAATTGATCGATGGGCACGTTGTGAACCATTTGCATGCGCTGCTGGTTTGCGGCGCGGCGTTCAGCGGCGACGGCTTCGAGTCCGGTTCGAACGCTGGGGAAACGCGCCATCATGTCACGGAAATCGTCCCCGGAGGTTCGCACCAGCTCGACGTGATCGAGCGCGGTGCACGTCGCGGTTCGCACGCCGCCGCCGAGCAAACCGATCTCACCGAAATAATCGCCGCGCGAAAGATAGGCCAGCACAAGCTCGCCGCCCGGATAGTTCTCCGAAACTTTCACGAATCCGATGCGAACGAGATAGAAGCTGTCTGCCGGCGCGCCCTGCTGAACGATGACTTGGCCGGGTGCGAAGCGTTGCAGCTCTACGCTTTCCTTGAGGTGCTCGATGAACTCCTTCGAAAGGTCCGCGAACATAGGCACGCCGCGAAGGTGATTTTCCAAGGCGCGGCGGCGATAGGTCTGGTCGAGCTGCGCGCGGAAAGTTTTGTTCTTGAGCATGATATCGAGAACGTTGCGCAGCATTTCGAACGCCACGACATCGGACTCCGCGATCACCGTGGCGGAGCGTGGATAAAAGTTCATGCAGGTCATCTCGCCGAAAAGATCCCCGACGCCGAGTTCGGCGACGGGATTCCCGTAGGCGAGATCCACGGAAGCGTCAATGGGAATGGTCCTGTCGCGCGCTTCCTCCTCGCGTTTGTCTTCCTCACGCGCCACAAGCGTGCTGGTCAGCCGCTTGAAAAAACCTTTTGCGCCACCTTGCGTTTTCACGTGAGCGATGGGAGTGGAAATGGAAACTTTGGCCCGGCCTTCGAGAATGTAGAACGCCGTGGAACCGAATTCGCCTTCGCGGCAAATGATTTCGCCTTTGCAGAAGCGGCGCTTGACAATAGCGCCGCGATTGAGTTCGAGGAACGTGCCCGACACGCCCTTGAAGACGGGAATCTGTAGGAGATCCTCGGCTTCGAATCCTTGCGCGTCCGGACCCTCGGCGATGGCCGTGCCCACAACGCTTTTGTTGGTCAGCGCACCGGTGGGACAGGAGACCATGCACTCCCCGCACGAAATACACGTGGAATCGCCCATCGGCGAATTGAGATCGAAAGCCACGCCGGCCGAATAACCTTTGCCCATGCGGCCGAGGACAAAATTGTTTTTGATTTCGTCGCAGCCGCGGATGCAGCGGTCGCAGAGAATGCAGGCGTCGTGGTCGACGGCGATGGCCAGCGAAGAATGGTCCTTGCCGCGGGCGACGGTGCGCTTTGCGAAGCGCGGTTGCGAAGCACCGGCGGCTTTCGCGAGCGTCTCCAATTCGCAATCGCCGGAATTTTGCTGGCGCGCGCACGGAGAAGGATGATCGGACATCATTAGTTCGAGGACAGTTTTGCGCGCCGCTAAAACTTTTTCGGAATTGGTGACGACTTTCATCCCCGGCTCGACCGGACGGACGCAGGAGGCGGCGAGAACGCGCGCTCCGGTGTCCACGACGCAGAGGCGGCAGACGCCGACGGGAGTCTGGTGTTGCAGATGGCAAAGCGTGGGAATGTTGACGCCGTTAATGAGCGCGGCATCGAAGACCGTTGTGCCTGCGGGGACGCGGACAGGTTGCCCGTCGAGGATGAGGTCAACCATGCCGGAAGGTGTAGTTGCAGTCGTCATACTATGGACGAATTCCAACTCGCTGGGCTTCCCCGGCGCGAGATGCGGAAGTGAAACAAATTCCACTGGGACATCTGCTTTGCAAAACGTGCGCATCCACTTCCGCGCGAAAGTGTTTCAGCACGGACTGAATCGGCGCAGGCACGGTCTGCCCGAGTCCGCAAATCGAAGTGAGGCTCATGGCTTGCGAGAGTTCCTCGAGAAGCGCCAGGTCACTGCGATATTGCGACTCGGGAATCCCGCCTTGCGTCCAGCGCGCGAGCATGTCCGCCATTTTTTGCGAGCCGACGCGGCAAGGGACGCACTTCCCGCAGGATTCGTTGCGATAAAAGCGCACGGCGTTCAGCGCCATGTCCAGCATGCAAGTTGTGTCGTCGCAAACGACGATAGCGCCGGAGCCGAGCATGGAGCCGGCCTCGGCGAGTGCTTTGAAGTCGAGACGAACATCAATCATCGAAGCTGGCAGATAGCCGGAAGACGGTCCGGAAGGCGCGAAGGCTTTCAGTTGTCGCCCGCCGCGAACGCCACCGGCGTGATTGAAAATAACCTCGCGCATAGGCACGCCCATCGCGACTTCAAAAATCCCAGGGCGCGTAACGTGGCCGCTGACACCGACGAATTTCAAGCCGCGCGAGCCGCCTGCGCCTTGCGCGACGAACCAATCGACGCCGTGGGCGAGAATTTGCGGAACGTTGATGAAAGTTTCGACGTTATTGATGACCGTGGGTTTTTGCCACAGGCCGACCTGACCGGGGAAGGGTGGCTTATTGCGCGGCTCGGCGCGATGACCTTCGATGGCTTCGATCAGCGCGCTCTCTTCGCCACAGATATAGCCGCCGGGGCTAACAAAAACTTCCAGGTCGTAATCGAGATCGCTGCCGAGGATTTTTTTTCCGAGAAGCCCTGCTCGATAGCAACGGCCAATCTCTTCGCCGAGGATTTCTTCCTGCAAATGGTACTCGTGGCGAATATAAAGGATGCCGCGCTTCGCGCCGGTCACCAGCCCGGCGACGATCATGCCTTCGATCAGCAGATGCGGCAGATTGGTCATGATGAAGCGGTCCTTGATGGTGCCGGGCTCGCTTTCGTCCGCGTTGCAGACAATGTATTTGACAGGATCGGGCTGTTTGCGGACGAGATCCCACTTCATGCTGGTGGGAAATCCGGCGCCGCCCATGCCTTTCAGTTCGGCAGCCTTAAGTTGTGCGAGCACGTCGTCCCACGCGAGCGACTGAATGAGTTTGCGCACGACGCCGTATTTTTCGCCGTCGCCATACGGATCGGCTTTGCACACGATGCGTGCTTGTTCGGGATGCGGCTCGTTCATATCATCGCCGCGTATCGCGCTGCGGGCGAGTTGCTCGGCATGCGCTGCCGTGACATCCGTGAAAATGTGATCGTTGATGGAAATCGCGGGCGCATGATCGCAGCGGCCCAGGCAGGAGACGTCCCGAATCTGCACATCTTCCGGTCGCGAATTGGCGAAGCGACTCTCCAGATCGGCGCGCAATTCGCAAGCGCCATTGAGGCGGCAGCTCATGTCCGCGCAAACGCGAATTTCGGCTTTGGGCGGCGGCACGAGATGAAAATGGGGATAAAAACTCGCAACGCTGTGGATTTGATAAAGCGGCGTCTGAGTGCGTTGCGAAAGTCCTTCAAGTTCCGCTTTGGGGAGGAAGCCGTGGCGAAGCTGGATGGCCCGAAGGTCGTCGAAGATCACGGCGCCCCATCTCGCGCGAAAAGCGCCGGCATCATTTTGAAAGACGCACGGCGCGAAGTGGCGTGCTGAATCCCCTGCATACTACTGGCAGGGACGGCGGGTGTAAATAGCAGGCGGTTGGCTTTTCGCGGCGCGGCGCGAAAAAGGCAACGCGGCCCGTTGACTTGGGCGCGGCGCAAACGATATAAGCAAACAGACCCACCGGCACACTGAATGCGCGACGCTTCCAACTCCTGTTTGCTCCGCTTGGTTTTATGCGCTTGGTTCATGGCGCTCCCCGCGCTGGTCTCCGCGAACGATGAGCACAGCAAATATATTGGTCCGGGCTCGTGTGCGGCGACGAGTTGTCACGGAAGCGTGAAGCCCATCGCGGGCAGCCGCATTTTACAGAACGAAGCCGCATTTTACAGAACGAATATTCGACGTGGATCATTCAGGACAAGCACAGCCGGGCGTATCAGGCCCTGACCGGAGATGTCGCCGAGCGTATGGCGCGGATCTTAAAGCTGGGTGCGAAGGCGGAAGAAGCGCCGAAATGTTTGGCGTGCCATGCGTTGAATCCGGCGGCGGAGCAGCGCGGACGCGCGTTCGAAATCTCGGAAGGAGTTTCCTGCGAAAATTGTCATGGTCCGGCGTCGGGATGGCTGGGGCCGCATACGACTCGAACATGGGCGCATGAAAAATCAGTTGCGCTGGGAATGCACGACACCCGAAACGTGGTTCATCGCACGGAGAAATGCCTGGAATGCCACCTGGGAACAAAAAATAAATTCGTGGATCACGAGATGATCGCGGCGGGACATCCGGATCTTTTTTTCGAGCTGGATTCGTTCTCAGCAGTGATGCCCCGGCACTGGAAGACGCCGCGCGAATCGGAGCCGGGCAAACCGGTGGAGGACGCCGCGTGGGTGGGAGTGCGCGAGTGGGGCGCGGGTCAGGCCGTGCAACTGCGGGCGGCGATGGAGCGGCTGACGTGGCGCGCCAAGAACGAGCGCGTCGACAAAAAAGATGTTTGGCCGGAGTACTCGGAGCTTTCCTGCTTTGCGTGTCACCATGCGCTGGGTCCTGCGAAGGACAGTTGGCGCCAGGAACATGGATACGTTGGGCGGCGTCCCGGCGATCCGGCATGGAACAGTTCGCGTTACGCGGTGTTCCGTTTGCTGGCCAAGCAGATTGATTCGGCGAACGCGCAGGAGTTGGACCGTCAACTGCTCTTGGTTTCCGACGAGATGAGCAAACTTAATCCTGATCGCAATGCAGTAGCGTCTGCGGCATCGGCGGCTGCTCCACTGGCACAGCGAATCGCAGAACGTTTGGCCACTATGCAATACGATCAGGCCGTTGCGTTGCGCATGCTGCAGCGCATCCCCGATGACGCGGAGAATATCGCGCTGGCCGACGAGCGTGCCGCGGAACAAGCAGCCATGGCGCTCGATTCCCTTTACATCGCCTACAGCAAGGACGCCAAGCCGGCAAACGCCGCCGAAGTCCGCGCCGCCATCAACGGCCTCTTTCAACAACTCGAGAATCCTTCCTCTTACAACGCCGATCAATTCGCCTCTGCCCTTCGCCGCGTCCGCACGTTGCTTCAATAAATCGCGTTAGTCAATTAGAATTGTTTGGTTGGGATTTTGCCGAGTTCTTTATGAATCGATACGAAACATGGTTCTGTGGAACGCGGTTCTGGCGCTGGGTGACGCGGCGGCAGCTTCTGCCGTGGATTTTGCAAGATTCGGAATTGGGCGAGCATGTGTTGGAGCTAGGGGCGGGCCTGGGTGCCACGACGGATGAGTTGGGGCGTCTCTCGCCTCGTGTGACGAGTCTCGAATACGACCACACTTTTGCAGCCAAGCTCGCCGCGCGGAGTAACGGTTCGAACGGAGTGGTGATTCAGGGCGACGCTGCGACGCTCCCGTTCGCAGAGGAAAGTTTTTCGTCGGCGATTGCGATTCTGATGCTTCATCACTTGCGTTCCGGCGAACTCCAGGATCATGCATTTGCGGAAATCCGGCGCGTGCTTCGCCCCGGCGGAGTGTTCCTGGCATTTGAGATTCAGGATGGGTGGCTGCACCGGGTAGGCCACATCAAGAGCACATTTGTGCCGGTGATCCCGGCCTCGGCGAAAGCCAGATTGATGAGAGCTGGATTTTCAAAGGTAACGGTTGATCTTAGGCGTGCCGGCTTTCGAATCCGGGCACTTCGAGCGCAAGAATCTTGAGCAGCCCCGCGCGTTGCGTTGACGCGATCCGAACCGGGGCATAGCATAATTGGATGTTGCACGCGGCTCCCAAGAAATTTCCTGCCGGGCCTTCCGAAGGGCTCAAACGATGGTCGCTCGGTCCTCTGAATGACAATCCGCTGGAATATTTCACTAGGATCGCGCGGGAGTTTGGCGATATCGCCGGACTGCGCATTCTGAATTTTAAAACAATTTTCATCAATCATCCCGATTTGATTGAAGAAGTGCTGGTCACCAACGCCCGCAAGTATTCGAAAGGCCGTGTGCTGCGCGCGAACCGGCATGTCTTTGGTGATGGCTTGCTGACCAGTGAAGGAGATTTCTGGCTGCGGCAGCGGCGCCTGGCGCAGCCTGCGTTTCACCGCGCGCGAATCGCTTCTTACGCGGCGACGATGGTGGACTACACGCAGCGGCTCGTGAACGGGTGGCGGGACGGGGAAGAGCGCGATGCTCATCGGGAAATGATGCGGTTGACGCTGCAGATCGTGGGAAAAACTCTTTTCGACGCGGACGTCGAGCGCGAGGCGCAAGGAGTGGGAAAATCGCTGGAGCTGCTGCTGGAAATCGGCGCGAATTTCCGGCGCACGATTTTTGTGCCGCACTGGCTTCCGACGCCCGCGAATTTGCGCGTGAAGCGGGAAGTGGCGCAGATCGAAAAAATTCTTTACCGAATTATTGCAGATCGGCGCGCTTCCGGCCGCGACGCGGGCGATTTGCTGTCCATGCTGCTCGCTGCCCGGGACGACGACGGTTCGAAAATGACCGACAAGCAGCTTCGTGACGAGACCATCACGTTATTTTTGGCGGGCCACGAAACCACCGCCAGCACACTCTCCTGGACGTGGTGGCTGCTGGCGCAGAATCCCGCCGTGGAAAAAAAACTGCACGCGGAATTGGACGCTGTTCTCGGCGATCGTGCTCCTTCTCTCGATGACTTGCCAAAACTTGTTTACACCGGACACGTCATCACGGAATCGCTGCGGCTTTATCCCGCGGCGTGGGGACTGGCGCGGCTCGTGGTCGAAGACCACGAAATTGCAGGCTACCCGGTGACGAAAGGAATGGGCGTGGCCATGGCTCAGTGGGTGGTGCATCGCGACCCGCGATGGTACGACGCGCCGGAAGAATTCCGGCCGGAGCGCTGGGAAAATGATTTGATGAAACGATTGCCACGGTTTGCCTACTTTCCGTTTGGCGGCGGCGCGCGCCAGTGCATCGGGAATGCATTTGCGCTGATGGAAGCGGCGCTGATTCTCGCGACGATCGCGCAAAAGTTTCGATTGCGACTGGTGCCGAATCATCCCGTGGTGCCGCTGGCATCGATCACGCTGCGCCCGCGGCATGGAGTCCGCGTGACGCTGGAGTCGCGAGGAAAAGAGTCACAGCAGCGAAACGAAGCAGAGAGATTTTTCGCCGGCGAACAGTCGGCCGTGGCGGATTAAGTTTTCCTCCCCAAAAACGCGGGCTAAGTTTTCCCTCCCAAAAAAAACTGAACAAAAATTTCGCCGCGAACCGGGCCGGCTATTTGGTTGCGGCCAGCGGACCAAGTTCGGAACGTGTCTGCATCACGCGGAGAATGGAGTCGCGCGTGACGATGCCAACGATTTGCGGCGCACCGTCGGTGGCGCCGCTCACGACCGGCATCTGGTTGACATCCGCGCTCAGGAGCCGCTCGAGCAAACGCAAGAGTGGTTCTTCCGGGGAAGTCCACAGGATTTTTTCGCGCGGAATCATTGCGGCCTGGATGGAGTTGCGGGCCCACTCGTCGCGCGGGACAGCGTTCAGGGCTTGAACGTTCATCATGCCGACGAGGCGGTCGTCGCTGAGAATGAGGTGGTAGCGGCGGCCGGTGCGGAGCACTTCGGCGCCGTATTCTTCCAGCGTGATGTGCCCGGGGGCGGTGGGGACTTCCTTGCTCATCACGTCGGCGGCGCTGAGTCCGGCGAGAGTTTGCCGGACGGCCACTTGAGCAACGCTCTCTTGCGCGGCGTTCAAAATAAACCAGCCGATGAACGCGAACCAGAGGCCATTTTGAACGGAACCATGGAACGCAGCCCAGGCGCCCGAAAGAATCATCGCGTAGGCGATCAACTTTCCACTCGCGCCCGCGACGCGCGTGGCCTTCTCGAAATTTTTCGTGACTCCCCAGACCATGGCTCGAAAAATTCTTCCACCGTCCAGGGGAAATCCCGG
>WNFD01014699.1_pt1 | contig 13343 bp, 14 predicted proteins | sample 5400491 | NCBI WGS metagenome assembly WNFD01 (sample SAMN13153343, study PRJNA577476) | soil metagenome | isolation source: 120 cm saprolite under Douglas fir tree site 2 hole 2 replicate 2 | place: USA:California | collected 2015-04-18 | reverse complement strand
CGGCTGGCCACGTTGTTTGCTCTTGCCTTTGCTGCGGGGGGATGGCGCGCAGGCTTGAGCCAACTGTCGGACAACTCGTTCTTTTGTCATCTGCGCACCGGACAGTGGATTCTGGAGCATGGGATTCCCTACCGCGATATCTATTCGTTCGTAGCGGTAGGAGCGCCGTGGGTCTCCGAATCATGGCTGGCCGAGCTGCTCTACGGTGTAATCAACAGATTGTTCGGGCCATTTGGTTTGCGGGTCCTCACCGCTTTCACGTGTACTGCGATCGCAATCCTGGCATACTGGCTGGCCCTGCGCCTCGCTCGAGACCGGGTGCGGGCGGCGCTGTTGACCTTGGTCGCGGTCGGCGCTTCATTCACGATCTGGTCGGCTCGTCCGCTCCTCCTGGGGTTGCTCACGTTCCTGATTCTCATCTGGATCGTCGAAGTCGAAGAATCGCTACCCGGCCGCTGGCCGTTGTTGAGCATTCCGCCAGTCATCTGGCTGTGGGCCAACGTTCACGGAACTTTTGCGCTTGGATTCATCTACCTCCTGCTACATTGTGTAGGCCGCTGGCTGGACGGCGCTCCGCCCTGGAGGTCGCGGGAGCGCCAACTTGTTATTGCCGGGGTGGCGGCATTCGCGCTGTGTCTCATAAATCCCTATGGAACGGGATTAGTCATCGCACCGTTACGTCTGCTGGCTCACCACGATCTTCTTCGCACAGTGGTCGAGTGGCGGCCGCCTGATTTCCACAATCCGGCCGATTTCCGCGCGCTGATGTATTGCGCCTGGCTGGTGACCTTCGCCGCCTGTACGGTGGTCGGCCGTGGGCGAATCGCGCGGCGCGATCTGTTGGTATGCGTGCCATTCCTGTTGCTGGGTGTTTGGGCACAACGCAATGTCGCGCTCGCGCCCTTGGTGACTTTGCCTATTGCTGCGCGTGCGATCGCGAGTGCTCGCGAACGCGCAGAGCCTGGCCTCAAGCTCAACTGGGCGATAGCCGCCTTCATCGCCGCGCTTGCAGTTCGATGGACAGTCGAAGGGGCGGCGCGGCCAAATTTCGATTTCAACGGTTATCCGGCCGCCGCGATGCAAACGCTCGTGGCAAAGGGACTTCTAGGTCGGCGCTTGCTCAGCACTGACGCCTGGAATGGCTATGTCATATTATGTTGGTGGCCGCGCCAGTACATATTTATGGACGACCGCTACGACCTTTATCCATCAGCCGTCGCAGCAGCTTTGAAAGGTCTGAGCAAAGACCAGGACGATTGGCGCCAGGTGGTGGATACGTACAACATTGAAGTGGTGATGTGGCCGCCTCTGCCAAAGATGATCAAAGCGCTGAGCCATGAACCCGGCTGGATCTGTGTTTACCGCGACGCCACCGCCGCGGTGTTCGCCAAAAAAGCTCTACTTGGCGATCGACCGCTCACCGCTGCTGCGAATCGGACCGCGGGAGAGCGGCAAAGGAGAGGTCAAATCCGATTATGAACCATCAGCCTGAGGGGACCAGGGTCGGCCGCCGGTCTGCGGAACTTCTGATCCTGCTCGCGTTTGCAGCGCTCGCCTACGGCTTTCATATCGGAAGTTGGAGCCTCGATGATGCCGAAGCGTACAGCGCGCTGGCGGCGAGTCAAACCAGCCTCGCTGCAGTAGTCGAAAATGGAGAGCGGCGCCCTCGGTGATCTTTGCCCTCGGCGCGGTGACTCTGCTTTATTCCTTGGGGACCGGTCTGTTCGGTGCGGAGACGAGCCTGGCCGCGGCCGTCATCTGGGTATTGAATCCGTTAGCGTTTATCCTGGGTCAGTGGGCACGGATGTACTCGCTATTCACGTTTGCCGTTGTGTTGGACCTGCTGACTTTCTGGTACGTGCGGGAAGAGGGGGGCGCGCCGCGGCTCGCCGCCTTCATAATCTGTGGGACCGTGATGCTCTATACGCATCTGTGCAGTCTGCTCTTCGCAGGGGTTGAAGTTGCGGTGCTGACACGAGATTTCTATCGCGGGCGCCGGGCGGCCGCGCCGTGGGTCGGTCTTGTCGTTGCCGTTGCTCTCTTCCTGCCATTTCTCCCGACGGAAATCGCCCAGGGGCGCGGTATGCTGTTCACCCATTGGCTCGATTGGATTGGTACTGCGCACGCTGTCTCAACCTTGTACCAGACGGTGATTGCGTTAGGCGCTGGACTGATGGTTTTGGGATTGGTATTCGGTCCGCGATTCGAGAGTGACGATCGCGAACCGGTCCGCTTTTGTGTTCTGTGGCTGCTGCTTCCGGTCGTTGCCTTAGGTGCGGTCTCGATGATGGTGCGGCCGGTCTTCTCGCCGCGCTACATTGCTCCCGCGGCGCCCGCCCTGGCATTGTTGATCGCGCAGGCGGGCGCGATTGTCGGTACCAAAGTGCGAAATCTCTCCGCCGGCAGCTTCGCCACCGCCTTTGCGGTTTTGTTCCTCTTTTATCGATTCCAGCGCTATGAGCCGTGGCCCGATGTCGCGCAGCGCGTTTTAGCTGCAGGACCAGCGCAACCGGTTTTTTTTGAGTCCGGACTGGTGGTGAACAGCACCGGCAACGCGCAAGAGGTAAGTGCGGGCTTCATTGCCGGTTTCCCGCGGGGTTACTTCAGAGTCCCGTTTGACTATTACTTCAAGGGACCTAATCCGCGTGAGGCAATAGATCCGTCCAATCCGGTTCGGGCTGGTGAACAGATCGCCGAGGCGGCAGTACGAGCCGGCGGCGCCTGGCTTGTGAGTGGCAAGACCGACGCAACCGCGCGGTCGGAAATGCCGAGCTCGGACCGGTTTCGAATCGACAGAGTTCTGCGCCACGACTATGGCACCCTCTATCACATTGTTCCGCTTGCGCAGCGGCAGCGCTGAGCGCAGGTGTCTGCTGGTTCAGGGAAAGCGAAATTGTGGGAGTGGGCCGGCGAAACGTTGTGAGGGAAGCTCAGCGCTTTTGAGTCCGGCGTGCCCGAAAACCGCGGCTTGGGAATCGCGGTAGAGCAGCTGCCAATTCGGCTCCGTGATCGTAACGCTGTACGCTTTCGAGTTGGGCGGGACGAGCACGTAGTCATGCGGATAATCCTTGAGTACCTGGGCGGCGCCGGTAAGACCGAAGCGGAAACGGATATAGTCCCGAATGACACTGGCCGGGTAGACGGTCTCGCAGCGGCCGTCGATAAAGACCTTGCTCCCGGGCCAGGTGTGCCAGATAACATAGCCGGCCCAGTTATAGTCGCAGAGGAGATTGCCGCGCAGGTGATGTTGTTTCAGGAATGCAATCGCACCGACCGGATATGACGTACCCGGTGCGGCTCGCAGTTCGCTGGAAAACAGCCCGGTGCAGGTGGCGAGCGCGATGGCCGCACTTGCGACCAGAAGCGGGCTAGTGCCGCTTCGCTGATCGTTCGCCGCATTAGTGGTGCAGGCTTGTCGCGGACGCAAACCACTCGGAATGTTTAGGCTCGTGGAGCCCGCGCGCGAGCCGTTCCATAGGCTCTTTAGAGTTTGGAGAAGATCTCGCCAACTACTGCTAAAGCCGCGTACCCCAACCAATTCCCCATGGAATGCCAGAGGCAGGCCTACGCTGATCGTAGCCAACCGCAAATTACGTGCCGCATAAAAGGCGCTTGCACTGAGCAGCCCGGCGATCGCGACCAGCGCGAGATCACGGGCGTCCGGTTGGAGCACGATGCAAATCGCGAGTGACAGCATAAGCAGCAGAGTAGGCAAGCATATAATCAGAACATCCGGAGTCGCCCTCGCTCGAGCGAGTATAGGCAACAGCGGATGCCATTCGTCGACGATCTGGCGGATTAATGAATTGGACACCGTGTGCAACACATTCGTCCACAACCCAAGCCCATAGGGGTTAATTAGCGTGGCGAGAGTCGCCCCAACCATTATCGATCCCAGCTTGATCGCGCGCTTAAAGCCCCGCCGAGCGATCGCATCCTGGATGGCAGTAATGCCGGCATAGACCCCGAGCACTGCCAGACTAACGGTAAAACCGCCGTGCAGATTAGCCCATATGACGAACACGGGGATCGCGAGCCATAAACGTGCCGATCCCCGATACGTATCGCGAGCGAGCAGCATGAGAAGCCATGAGAGCAATGCCAGTGACAAAAGCTCTGGCCGGCACTGCACTTGAACCCACAGCGCTAGAGCTTCCGTAAACAGAATAATCTGCTGCATTGCCGGAGAAGCTCCGGTCGCGCCGAGGGCAATGCTGGAAAACAGGACGATAGCGGCCACACAGGTGAATTTCAGTAGTTTGAGGCCAAGGACGCCGCCCCAACGGTACGAAAGCGCCATCACCACTTCGGACAACCATTCGTGGTCAACCCAGACAGATCCCGGTGCCGAATAGGAATACACATTGTTATGGGCCAGGTGTCCGTGACTGAGGATCGCCTGTCCGAATAGAAGATGTCCCCAGATGTCCGGATCGGCGACACGGCTGGCATCGGCCGCGGCGATCACCACTAGGACGAAAGCGGGCGAGTATTTCAGTAGTGAAAGCGGTGCAATCCGCAGCGATCCAGCCGCGCCAGCGCCCGCGGTAGTCACGGCACTCAAGTCTCGACGATCAAGTATCGCGCGTGACACGTGCTCCTCCGTTCGGGTGATCGCTCGATCCACACCGCGCGACTCGCGAGGGCGGGTAGCTGCAAGCAACGCGCCGAAAGCGAGTTCTGGCTATTGGCAACTTGCGACTTAATCCTACATTTGGTGCTTGCACGGCTTTGCCGGGCAGCCCTGGTAAGGGTTCTATAACGAGTGTCCAAGGGGCCGAGACTCAAGGCTGGAATGGGCATGCTGCATAAAATGTCTGTACCGAGCGCAGTCGAAGAGCCTGGTCTGAGCGGAGCCCAAGGCCCGGGTTCTTTCCTTAATTTTCTCCCTCTTTCGATAGCTTCGTTCCCTGCTTCCCTCTGAATCCTCATCACCCTCCGTCCGGAAAATAGCGAACCCAGACAACCCCCACCTGACCCATTCGTCGCCTCTGCTCCTCAGGGGCAGGCTCTCCTTTTCCCTGGTCCGCGGATGGATTGGAAAGGCTCGGGGGTTTTCCGGCAAGTACGTCCCACCTCAATTGCGACCCCTTCTTGACAAAACCGCATCATGTTTCCTCCCTGACCCGGGGGTGGGTCAGGTTGGAGTTGCTTGCAACTGTGTGAATTCATTTATGTCACAGGACAGCAGCACCGCTTTCTTCACGGATGTGACCCATTGTCTCAGTGTGAACCGTATTAACTCCACGGAGTGTCTCAGTGGCGGGAGGCCGGCCTCTAGGCATTCGCCTGAGTTCCCTACGTCATGTTGCTTAGTGCGGGCGCTGGGCATGGAAGCTGCACAAACCAGTAACCGACCACGCCTGCACTGCAGGCAAAATGGTCGAGACCAAGAAGGAGAACAAGAAGAGATGCGCAATCTAACCAGATATTACCTGCGGCTTCGTGAAGAAAAGGGTCAGACGCTGGCTGAGTACGCGCTGATCCTCGGCCTGATCGCGGTTGTTACCATCACCGCCGTAACCCTGCTCGGCAACCATGTCAGCAGTCTGATGAACACCGTCGCCAACTCGATCTAGCGCTGACGGCCGAGAAAGGAGACCGAGTGTTTAATCTCGTGAAGCATTGTGTTTTAGCCCGCAAGCAGCACGGCCAGACATTGGCGGAGTATGCGCTGATCCTGGGGCTGATCGCGGTCGTGACCCTCGTGGCTGTGACGTTGCTCGGCAACAATGTGAGCTCTCTGATGAACACAGTAGCGACATCCATTTAGCTAAGCGGCCGGCTGAGCACGAGTTTGTAAGCGCCGGCAGGTCGCGCGGAGCGGCGAGCAGCGGGACGAGATTCCCCGACAGATGCAAGCGACGGTTGAGGGGCATAGTCGGTCAGAGATGCTTCGCCGATGGTTGGCTGACGAGATCTGAAACTGAACGGCACTAAGGGGGACCAGCATACGACGAGGTCCTGATCCAAGGCAGTTCAATCTGGCCAAGAGCGGATGAGCCGAAAAGTCGCGCTAATTCGCGCTCAGCCGGTTGGGCTGCCTGGACCGGCATCATCGATGCGGCGCAACCATGCGCAGACAAACTGTCTTTCTTTTGGTGACAGGCCTCGTGGCGATGTTAGCATCCTTGATGGTCTATTCGGCCCTCAAGCAGAAGGAAAACGAGGTCCAGCAGGCCAGGATCCAGACGGTCCAAATCCTGGTTGCCGCGCGTGACCTGAACCTTGGCGACAAGCTTGACGCCAGCGCGCTCAAGGCTGTGGCTTGGCCCCATGATCAAACCCCGCCGGGTTCGATGACTGACCCGCACGCGATCATCGGCAGCATCGTCAAGTCACCATTTGTAACCAACGAGCCGATCGTTACCTCGAAGCTGTTCAACGGCGACCGCGCTTCCGGACTGCTGCCATTGCTGATTCCGCCGGAGATGCGTGCGATGTCGGTTGCGGTGGACGAAGTTGCCGACATTTCGGGCTTTGTCCTGCCCCATTCGAGGGTCGACGTCTTGGCCGCGCTGAACACGCATGGCGCCGATCGCGCGAAAATCATCCTCGAAAACGTCGAGGTACTGGCAGTCGCGCAGGACCTCGACGGCAAGGATAAGCCCCAGGTCGAGAAAGTGGTCACTTTCCTGGTCACGCCCGAGGAGGCGGAGCGGCTCACGCTGGCCAGTCATGAGGGGATCTTGCGTTTGGCGCTACGCAGCTACGGGGATAACCGCATCGTTTCGACTGCGGGCAGCAACGTCGAAACGGTGATGGCGGCCTATGGCACGCAGCCGGCAGCTCAGCCGATAGTCAGGCAGAGAAGCCATCGGTTGCAACCCGTGGACGACGAAGTAGTCGAAATTATTCGCGACGGCCAAAAACACCAGGACGTCCATTTCACGCAAGAGAACAGCTCGCCAGCCAGCCATGACGATGCGGACGCAGCGGACTCGGCGGCGCAAGCGCGCAACGATTCAGCGGAGCCTTCGGTTCCAAAAGCTAGACCCGTCAAGCCAGACACGGTGGCCCAGGCGCCGGCCGGCAAAACCATCGATGTGCCATGAGCACTAGGCGAAGCGAAGCGCAGCGCAGCCGGTGAGCCGAGGCCGGCCGAAGCCCTGAGCGGAGTCGCAGGGTAAGGAGTCTGCGACGTGCGCATCCTGAACAGTCAACCGAGGTCGCTGATGGCGCAGAATCGAAAAGCTTATCTGTCGCGTGGCCGGGCGATGATGACCCAGCCGATAATCCAGGAACGAGGGAAGAGAAGTGAGAAGCGAGAGCGGATCTCCGTTCTGTCATCCTGAGAGTTTGTGAGTGAATTGATTTTGCGAAAAATCAGCCATTGAAAATGCTTATGTTTTCCCCCCGAAGGAGCACTTTTGCCAATTCGTTCACAAACTCTGAGCGAAGCGAGGCATCTACGCGGAGCGATTTTCTGAAGGTCCCTCACCCGGCGCTTCGCGCCGACCTCTCCCGACGGGGAGAGGCATTGAGACGGAGAGGCATTTTTCTGTGGCCCGTGCTTTTGATTGCGTTGGCGGCCCCACGTGCCCTCGCCGCCGAGGATTACAATCTCTCGCTAAACGCCGGCGAAACTTACGTCATCAAAGACCTGGATCCCGACGTCACCGCGCTAGTCAAGTTCTTCGACCACGCGCATCCGTTCACGGTCCAGAGCAGTGCGGCGGGCAGACTCGTAGTGCTGGGAGTAGAGAAAGGAAGGGGGATAATAACTGTAGCCCGCGATGGCGAAGGAGTTCGCTACCACATAGCCGTCAATGCGATTTTTGACGCAAAACATCCACTGGCGCCCGGCACCGCGCCAGCAGCTCTTACTGACGAAGACACTTCCAAAGCTGAGCAGCACGTGTCAGCGAGCGCCGCGACTCCGGTGTCTCCTGGCGACGCCGCCCAAGCGACGGCGACCGAGTCGGTTCCGATTACCGGCCCTGTTCCCATAGTTAGAGACACTAAGATATCGGCCGAGCCCGGGGACCCGGCTCTTGTGCCTGGCGCGGCAAGCACCGCGTCTCCGTCAGCGAACTCGGCGGCATCTCCGGCGGGTGGCGATGTGAGCGTCAGCTCTTACACCTCGCCAGCAGATCCCGGAGCGCGCCCAGTGGGTAAGCCCCTCGCCCACTCCCTGCCTGTCCCTCTACCGCTTTGTTGCGGGAGAGGCGAGGTGAGGGTGACTGCGGGTGAGGGTGAGGGTTCAGCTTCTCTTGCTTCATGGCGCACCGTGACCGCAGGGGTGCTGCTCGGACTCGCCATTTTGACCAAAGGCCCATTGGCAGCAGGGTTGCTCGCGCTCGCGGCTTTTATTTATCTACTATTGCTCCGCGCAAATCCGCTCCAGCCGCTAACGCGCGCCTGGCCTTGGGCGGCGCTGGCACTTGGGCTCGCGATCGCCTGTTGCTGGTACGTACCGGCTTTCATTGCCGGCCGCGCCAGCAACCTTGGCGGGGTCTTCTTCCACGAAAATCTAGGCCATTTGCTGCCGGCGAGTGCCGGCGGAACGGGCGAGGCGGCGCGGCCGGTCTATTATATCGGACTGCGGATAATCGGCGGCTCGCTCCCGCTGAGTCTGCTGATTCCGGCGCTGATGTTGAGCTTTCGTGGTTTTGCGGCGAAGGTCAGGCGTGATTTGCTGTATCAACTCGCGATGGCGCTGGCAGTGCTGCTGTTGTTTTCATTAGCCAGTGCAAAGCGCGACGACTATATTCTGCCAGCTCTGCCACCGCTCGCGATCCTGTTTGCGGCTCTGTTCGCTTGCGTCGATGCAGCCGGCAGCACTTCCGAGCGGATCGCCGCAATGCTCCGTGATGCTGCCGTCGTCGGCAGCGCAGCCACGATGCTGGTCGCGACGACTGCTATTTTCATTTTTATGAGAAGCGGCGGTGGCATCGGTATGCTGGGTGGTCGCCTCGCTTCTGCCGACGAATCGTACGCGGCGATTTTCGCTTACGGAATAGCACGCTTAACCTGGCCGTTCATGGTCTTCATTATTTTGGTAATAGCCGGTGCAGGGGCAAGTTGGCAACGCGCCAATTTATGTCGCTCGCCCTGATCCGGAAATGGCCTGGTACTATGGCCGGGGCGTGCCGGTGCTGCCACGCGCGATCGCGCTTTCGGGTCCATCGCCGGGCATCAGAGTTTACTTCGTCGGACGGCCAGGCGACCTCGCGATGATTTCACCATCGGTCCGAAGCCATATGCGCCTGATTGTCCAGTCGCACGTGCTGGGTGCCGGCGGACCACCAGCCTTGTACTTGTTTGAAACGCCGAGGTAACCAGCCATGATTTCTAATGGCAGCAGGCTAGGATGAAAACCAGGGTATTTAACTCAGACAAAGATGTGCGGGCCTTCTGGCTTTCAGTTCGCGAGGTGCCCGCGCGAATCGACGGGCGGACCATTAAACAATACGAGCGGTATTATCTCGGACTATATCTCCTGGCCCTTGCCGACCATGGACTGCTGTCTTATCCACTGAAGGCTGAGGAAGGGGAATCACCGGATTTTATGCTCACCTGGAAATCCGGCCAGACGACCGGCTTGGAGATTACCAGAGCTACCGATCAGGAATTGCAGAGCTGGATGAGCCGGGCTGAAAAGGAGAATCCCGAAAGCTCGTTAATGATCGCGTCCCCCTCCGGTTACACCGGAGATCAGCTTGAGGAAGAGTGGTGCAGGTTAGTTCGTGAGACGGTCACGAAAAAAGTCGAGAACAAAATTCCCAAATACCGTCCCGCATCGCGCTACGATTTGCTCCTTCCTGACGACACTCGGACCGGAGCCGGAGATCGCCGAAAGGTTGTCGCCGCTTTGAGTCCATGGGTGCGCGAATTGAAGCAGAGTTTGCCAAAGCTCGGAAAGATCTCCGCCGTAACCTCGCTTGATATCCTCTATGACGTCGGTGGCGACTCTCTCATCCTGCCGTACATTGGGTGGTCTGCTCCTGACTCTCAACAAGACTTCTCGGAGCGCGTCGAGCACGCGGGCCGAATCGCCACCGCAGAGGCAATCCGCTCGCACAAAGCGGCAGGCGCAGCCATCTATTCTATGGACAGTAGAGGAAGACTTATAAAGGAAACAGTAGATGGGCGGCGGTTCGAGGTCCGGGTCCTTGAAGATGGAGAGGAAGTTACGCTGCGAGAGCTCTCGCGAGGATGAGCGACGCCCGTGGTTATGGCTGCTCGCCGGTCCCAACGGAGCAGGTAAGAGCACCTATGCTCCAAAGCTCGCCGCACTCGTGGATGAAATCGTTAGGCCGGACGAACTGGCATATCAACTGTCGCGAGAAGCGCCCGAGAGAGTCGCGCTGGCGGCTGGCCGTTTAGCTGTCCGACGCATCAATGAACTATTGGAACAGCGGCGCAGTTTCGCAATTGAGACCACGCTGTCGGGCCGCTTGCACCTGCAGGTTGTCGAGCGTGCGACACGAGCGGAGTGGAGCATCGGGGTGGTTTATATCGCGCTTGGCAGCCCGGAGTTAGCTGTTGAACGAGTCAGAGAACGGACAAGCCGAGGCGGGCATTATGTTCCCGCCAACGACGTCCGCCGGCGTTTCGCGCGAAGTCTAGACGAGCCGGTGCAGAATTTAGACCCGCGCCGCAAGACCGGAGAAAATCGAGATGGTAAACGAAGGAGGAAGTTTCGCGCAGCGGACGTTCAGTTTCGTCATGGGGCTGCTGGTCTCTCTGGTCCTGCCCGTTTGGGGGTTGGCCATGATTGGGCTGGGAGCGCGCTCCGCAGATGGCTGGTGGATTGCGACTGGTATCGTGGTGCTGGCGATTGGCTGCATTTTTTTCGCCGGCAGTTCGCTGATCACGCCCTTTCTGCTGGGAGCTCGAAAATTCGGTTAGTGTCGCGCGCACCAGATCGCCCGGGTTCGCCCTTTTTCTCCCTGTCGGCCTTGTGAAGGCCGAATTGCCCCTTTCACACGACTCGACTATCCTAAGAGTCGAATGCCGATTTACGAATACGAATGTCCCGCCTGCGGTCGTACCGCGTCACACATGGTGCTTGGCTCTGAGCAGCTCACGCATCCCGATTGCCTTCATTGCGGCTCATCGCAGACCCGGCGCGTGATGTCGTCGTTCGCGGTAGTGGGGAGTGAGGCGGCCCGCTTGAACAATTTTGATACTAGCAAGCCGCGTGACGAGTCCTTCTACCGCGACTCGCGTAATGTCGGCCTCTGGGCCAAGAAACGCGCCAGGGAAATGGGCGTCGACCTCGGTTCGAAATTCGAGGAAACCGTGGAACAAGCGCGCACCGGCAAACTTGTCAAGGACATCTGACGCAGTCGGCGCCCGTGGTGCTGAGGACAGCATGGACGATCAAAAGGACCGCTTTGGCGACAAGATTCACGATCTCGAGAAGGTTCGCGAGGATCAATGGGCGCTCGAGCAGGATCGTGCGCTGCTCGAAAAAATGCGCACCCGGCAGCATCCCGCGCTCCATTGCCCGCGATGCGAGGCGCAATTGGTGTCGCAGGCTGGCGGTGAGTTGGCCATCATGGCATGCCCGAACGGTCATGGCGCCTGGCTGGAGGGCGCCGCGCTGGAACGGTTGAGTGAGTCAAAAAAGTGACAGGAGCGCAACGCGCGACTGTCATCCTGAACGAAGTGAAGGATCTACGCGAAGCGATTTCAGGACGAGCGCAACTGCGCGACTGTCATCCTGAACTGAAGGATCTACGCGAAACGATGTCCGAACGAACGCAACCGCGCGACTGTCATCCTGAACGAAGTGAAGGATATCGCTGAGCGAAGCGAAGCATTCACATGTATTCCAACTATGGCGTTCCGCTGGCGCTGACAGTTATCGGGCTGCTGTTCATGGCCGCGATGATCGGGGTGCAGAAGCTGCTCGCGCCCAAGAATCCATTCCGGCGCAAGCTGATGCCGTATGAATGCGGTGAGCCGCCGACCGGCAGCGCGTGGATCAACTTTAATGTTCGCTTTTACCTGATTGCGCTCGTATTTGTAGTATTCGAAGTCGAAGTAGCCTTTATCTACCCGGTCGCAACTGTTTACCTGGATTGGATCCGGCGTGGACAGCGCTGGTTCGCCCTCAGTGAGATACTGATTTTCATGCTCATTCTGTTTGTAGGACTGGTCTATGTCTGGGTCAAGCGCGACCTCGAGTGGATCAAGAAAGTTCCCGACTAGGATAGTGTGGTGTGATGTGATGTCTCTGCTTAATACATTGCCCGATTACGTTCTGACCACCAAGACCGATGAACTAATCAACTGGATGCGCAAATCGAGCCTCTGGTACATGCTGTTTGGGCTCGCCTGCTGCGCGATTGAACTGATGCATACAGGCGGACCGCGCTCCGACATTGAGCGGTTCGGCGCAACTCCACGCGCTTCGGCGCGGCAGTCAGACCTGATGATCATCGCCGGCACGTTGACCCTCAAAATGGCGTTAAGGACGCGTCTGCTTTACGATCAGATGCCTGACCCCAAATATATTATTTCGATGGGCAGTTGTTCGAATTGCGGTGGACTCTTCCAACTCGCCTACTCGGTCTGCGACGGTGTTGATAAAGTTTTGCCGGTGGACGTTTATGTGCCGGGCTGCCCGCCCCGTCCGGAAGCCCTGACCGAAGGTTTATTGAAGCTTCAGGAAAAGATCATGAGCGAGCGATGGCTTGCCCGTGAACGACGCACCGACCAAGCTGTCCAGGCCTGAGATGGAGGTGCTCGAGATATACGAGCGTCTCAAGCAGCGCTTCCCGGGACAAATTCCGGAAACCGGTGGAAAACTTGACCGGTTTGCGGTGGTCGACGCCGCCGGAATTGTCGACGTGTGCCGCTTCCTGCGAGACGACCCGGACACCGCGATTGATTGCCTCAGTAACGAGACCGGGGTCGATTACAAGGATCGGATCGAAGTCGTCTATCATCTTTTCTCCTATAAGCATCGGCACGGATGTGTGCTGAAGGTGAAACTGCCGCGGGAGAACCCGGTTCTCGCCACGGTCGAGCGCATTTGGAGCGCTGCGAATTGGATGGAGCGCGAGATTTTTGATTTGCTCGGGGTTACATTTCAGGGTCATAGCGATATGCGACGGATCCTGATGCCGGAGGACTGGCCGGGCTATCCGCTACGCAAGGATTTCGTTGAACCGCTGGAATATCACGGAATTTCGACCGTGCGCGAAAGCCCCATAATCCGTCTCGACCAGAAAAATTGACGGGAGCGCAGCGCGCGACTGTCATCCTGAACGCAGTGAAGGATCTACGCAAAACGATGCAGTTGGGCAGGACGGCGATCTACGACATAGCGGAGATGTGACGGGAGCGCAGCGCGCGACCGTCATCCTGAACGCAGTGAACCAGGCGGA
>WNFD01011728.1_pt1 | contig 13345 bp, 15 predicted proteins | sample 5400491 | NCBI WGS metagenome assembly WNFD01 (sample SAMN13153343, study PRJNA577476) | soil metagenome | isolation source: 120 cm saprolite under Douglas fir tree site 2 hole 2 replicate 2 | place: USA:California | collected 2015-04-18 | reverse complement strand
GATGGCGGGGCGACCGCATGCCCGGACGACTGGGAGATGCGGCATCTTTATGTGGTCGAAGTGACGCCGCGGCCGGAGCGTATCCAGGGAATCCTGCAATCGAAGACGGTTGTCTATATCGACGGCGAGGGATGGTTCAATCCGTACGTCGACAGCTACGATCGCAAAGGCGAGCTGTGGAAGACGCAAATCTACCTGATGACCTATCGCGATCGGCCGGTGCCTGACGCGAGGATCGCGGTCTATCCGTTCAAGCGGGAATTCAATATCGCTGCGTCGAGCGTGGACGTGCAGACCGGAGTATCGACGACCTGCTATCTGCCGGGTCCGGACACTGCCGAGCGCGAGTGCTGGTATATCAATATGGGCGCGGTGGGCCGCGATTTTTTTACGACAGAGGCGATGGTGAAGGCGGGACACTAGGGAACCTAACCCCCTAACCCCCTTCCCTTACAAGGAAGGGGGAACCGAGATTTGTTTTTTGGTTCCCTTCCTTGAAGATAAAGGAAATCATTTTCTTGTTCCGCTTCCTTCGAAGGGAAGGGGTTAGGGGTTAGGTTGCCTGAAAGAGCAGAAAAACCTAATCGCAAACTTAAGATGCGCCGCGTTTTGCTGATTCATCTGAATGCCGGCGAGGGAATGGCGCGAGCGAAGAGTCTCCGCGCCGGCGGATATGATGTCACCCGCATCTTGCCGCAGGGCTTAAAATTTCTGCGCGATGTCCGACGCGATCCGCCCGACGCGATCGTAATCGATCTCGAGCGGCTTCCTTCGGTTGGGCGCGATATCGGACTGGCGATGCGGATGTCTAAATCGACGCGCCATATCCCGATAGTTTTCGCGGGCGGAGTGACGGAGAAAGTCGCCGGGGTCAGAACGTTGCTGCCGGACGCCGCGTACGCGCCGTGGTCGAAGATTGGCGGCGTCGTGAAGCGCGCGATGGTTCGCGGCGTCAAGGATCCCGTCGTGCCGCGATCGATCTTCGAAACTTACTCGGGCACTCCGCTTCCGAAGAAGCTTGGTGTCAAAGCGAACTCGTCGCTTGCACTGGTCGAAGCTCCCGACGGATTTGCCGCATCGCTTGGGCGTCTGCCGGAGGGCGTGACGATCCGTGAGAAATCCGGGCGTCGCGCAGATCTGACGATGTGGTTCGTGCGATCGAGGACGGAGCTGAATCGGAGAATCAAGAAAGTCGCGGCGGATTTGGATGACGGATCGATCTGGATCGCATGGCCGAAGAAAACCTCGGCGATTGTGAGTGACCTGTCGCAGGTATCGGTGCGGAGCGTTGGCCTCGCGTGCGGATTGGTGGATTTCAAAGTTTGCGCGATTGACGCGACCTGGTCGGGATTGCTGTTCAAGCGCCGTAGTTGACGCGCATCACCTCAAGGGCAGTTGCCACCAGTGCTGCGGACCTTTGCGGTGCCGGCGCCCGGGGTGCAAGTTGGCGGGCCGGTGTCGCTGCCGCTTGCGAAACCGCCGTTGGTTGCGGTTGCTTGCGCGAAGCCGGCGGCCGTCGAGCACGTGGCCTCCGCAGTAGAGCCGTGTTTGGCGGTTGCCTGGGCGGCGCAGAGCGCGGCCGATGTTGCGTCGGCAGTGCTTCCATTCGTCGCTTTGGCATTCGCGACACCTCCGCCCCCAGTCGCGAGAGAACTTGCGGTACTGCCGCCAGTTGCGATGGCGGTTCCGGTCCCGGTGTTATCTCCCTCCGCGTTCGCGGTGCTGCCTTTGGCTGCCGTCGCGTTGCTCGAGCCGCCATTATCGGCTGAGGCGTCCGCATCACTTCCTTTGGTTGCGTTTGCGACGGCGGAACCACCCGTGGCGTCCGCATTAGCCTCGCTGACGCCGGATGCGCTCGCCTTTGCTTTACCGGTCGTGTGCACGTTCGCGTCACACGTGCTTCCGTCAGTGCCGGTTTTGGGGACATCGCCGGACGTCGATACGCATTTGACGACCTTGCCCGCGTCAGCAGTGCCAGTGGTGAGCGCAAAAAGAAGTACGGATGCGAGCCCGACGAGAGCAAGGCTCCGCGAATGGAGTGTCATCAAAATTGTCCCCCCTGCGAAATCGTAACTTCCGAGCCCACTGCGGACTCGGAGGAGAAATTTATACCGACCTGTAGTCCTAAATGCGAGAGGCACTCGCCGACGCTGTGGGAGCGTCGGCGAGTGAAAGACCGGCTACTTGATCGCGAGTGCGTTGGGCGGCGAGCCTACTCCTCCCGGTATGTTCAGCGGCGCTGAGGTGATGAAGAAATCGTAGCGGCCGTCTTCCGCGCAATCGTCGGCGAGGCCTTCGAGATTCCACATCTCGCCTATCGGCATCCCGAAAAACGCGAGCATGTGGAAATGCAAAAACTCCATTTCGTTGCCGGCGGCTTTGGGCAGCGCTTCGAGCGCGGGAGAATCCGAGGCGACCGCCGCGAGATGATTGTCCCAGAGCCATCGCGCAACGCGCTCGCTGCCTTCGATTCCGGGGACCACGGTCTCGCGCGAGAGCTCTTCCTTAATCTGCGCGCTCGCCGACAGGTAGAATTTGGTCCATCCGATCCGAATCAGGAGAACGTCGCCGGCCTGGAGCGTGACGCCCGCGTCGTCGAGCGTCGCCTGCACATCTTCGAGCGGAATCGACTCGGCCTTGGTAAAGTTGATGCTCTTGCCGACGCGATCGTAATAGCGCGCGACGTCGGCCAGCACACCGCGGCCGGCGATTCCGCGGCGGGCGAGATTGTCGATACCAAGGCGCATCCCTCCGCGCCCGGTAATCTGCGCGTCGGGGATGCCGTTGTAGGCGCCGTGAACCGGATGCTTGACGTGCGCGAGCGCGTCCCATTGCGACGACGCCTGTGGATAAAAATTGTCGAGGTAGTCGTCGAGCACGAACTCCGCGGTCGGGAAAATCTTGACCGTGTGGGTATGTTTGCCGCGGGTGAACAGCGGCGGATCGGGAATGTTGATCGGCAGATTGAGCGCGAAGACCTTGCCGCTCTTAATCGACGATGCGGCCGCGACGACCCGATCGGGGGTCTGCAGATTGATCGTGCCGACTTCGTCGTCGTCGCCGAACACGCCCCACGCCGCCCCGTCCGGCGCGCCTGCCCGGACCGGGAGTTCGCTATACGCGGGCAGCTTGAGTCCCGACGCGACGGCGCTGGATACCGCCTTGGTCGCGGCGGCTGCTACCTCAGCGACCTTCAATACGGCGGCGCGTTGCATCCGGACGGCGGCGCTCTCGATATCGACCGCTTTGCGAGTCGCGGCGGTTACCGTCGAGGCGACTTTGCGCACCATCGGCTTTGCGGATTTCGCCCGCTTTGCCGATTTGGCGGGAGTTGGGCGCTTGGCCGCCTTCGGCGCGGTTTTTTTCTTGGCCGCTTTGGGAGCGGTTTTGCGGGACTTGAGCGCTGCTTTTTTAGTTGACTTTTTAGGCTTGGCCACCTGGCTGCTCCTTCTGGCTTGGTTGATCGCGACGGGATCTTCTCTTAACAAACTCGGCGGCAATCGCAAGAGCATAGCGTTAAGATCAAGAGAAGAACTTAACCCTTAACCCCTTCCCTCGAGGGAAGGGGAACAATCGATTGTGAGGACGCGCATCGGTGGGGACGCATCAATTCTGACTAAACGGGGTTATGCGCGGGGCACATTTTCAGGTGAGATTGCGCTTGTTAGACCTTATCGCGTGGTGTTAATCTGCTGGATTGCTCCTTGCTCCGAAGTGGGGCTGAAATCCGTAAGGAGGACGTGCAGCGCGTGAGGCGCTACGAAACTATTTTTATTCTCCGCCCTGATTCGGGCGACCCCCAAATCAAGGAAACAATCAAGCGCTACGAGGGAATCATCACCGCCGGCAGCGGCGAGATGATCGAAACCGAGGAGTGGGGCTCGCGCGAACTCGCCTACAAGATCAAAGGTGAGCGGCGCGGCTTCTATATTCGCCTCGATTACGTTTCGCCCGGCCCCGTGATGAACGAGGTCGAGCGCAATTTGCGGCTCTCCGATGCCGTGCTCCGCTACCTGTCGGTGCTGGTCGAAGACAACGCCGACGTGGCCAAGGTGCGCGAGGAACTGGAGGCGCGCAACCGACGCATGGCGGAGGCCAAGGCCGCTCAGGAAGCGCGTATGGCGCAGCTGGCTGCGTCACGCGAGGAAAAGATCGAGGACGCTCCCGAGGAGATTATGGAAGCGGCGGTTGACGAAATTGCCGAGCCGGAAGGTGGGGGTGGCAGGCAATCGGATTGAGCTCGACGGCCGGCTGCTCAATCAGCCCGAAGTCCGGGTCGCGCCGGCCGGCACGCCGGTTATCCGCTTCATCGTCGATTGCAGCACGCCGACTGAGGAACTGAAACTCGGTATCGTAATGACCGGTGACTCGGCGCTCGCGGCGAAAGAGCTGCTTCGACCGGGACGGCAAGTGAAGGTATCGGGACGACTGAGGGCGCTGAAGGCTGGAATAAAGAGCGTCCGGGCGGATGCAGGTTTCGAAGTGATAGCCGAGGCAGTGGAGCAGGAAGAAGGAACCTAACCCCTAACCCCTTCCCTTACAAGGAAGGGGAACGAGAATTAGGGTGGCGAGACTCAACATTACAGACGGACGTACTTAAATTTTGTAAGGACTTAAATGGCAGACGAGGAAAGATCTGAAAGAGGCGGGGGCGGACGCTACGCTCCGCGTCCCGACGGAGGCGATCGCGGCGAGGGTCGCGGTGGCGAGGGCCGAGGCGGCGATGGGCGCGGCGGGATGCGCCGGCGTCCCGGTGGGCGGCGCAAGGTGTGCCGCTTCTGCGCCGACAAAACGCTCCATGTCGATTACAAGGATGTGCGCACGCTCGGCAGCTTTATCACCGAAGGCGGGAAGATAGTTCCGAGCCGCACCTCGGGCAACTGCGCTAGGCATCAGCGGCAACTTGCAGTGGCGATCAAGCGCGCGCGTGTGCTGGCGCTACTGCCGTTCTCGACGCTCGGAGTCTGACGCTCAACCCTTTTAACCGTGACTCGCAAAGCTGTAATTGGGATGGTTCGAGCGGCCGCGTTGGCGGGAGCGTTTTTCCTCGCCGGCGGCGCGATACCGGTGATCGGCGGGATCGCGATGTTTCTCGCGCCCGCGCCGATTCTTATCTATGCAGTCGGACGACCGCGGCCGAACTTCCGCGCCATCATCGCAGTTATTCTGGCGGCGGGCCTGGTCGCGCTCCTGGCGGGACCGCTCGCGGGTCTCGGCTACCTCGTTTCCTTCGGACTTGCGACTGCGATCGCGTGCTACATGCTCGAGCGGCGCTCTTCGTTCGAACTGATCACCGCGGTATGCGCGGGCGCGATGGTCACCGCGGCAGTGGTCGCGGCGCTGGTGGTAATCGGCGGTCCCGACGCGCTTATCAAGACGGTTCACGATCAGCTGACGCAGGGGATGACGCGCGGACAGGAGTTCTACAAGCTGCTCGGGATTCAGTCGGCGCCGATTCCGGCCGATACGCAGGCGACCGTGGTCGCGGAGATCATGCGCCTGTCGCCGGCCTTCGCGCTGATTTTGGCGGCCGGCGCTATGCTCGTGAATCTTCGAGTGTTCTGGCGATGGGCCGGCCCGCAGCGGCTGACCTACAACCTGTTCGGCGATTTGTCGCGATGGTCGGCGTCGGAATGGCTGGTGTGGCTGCTGCTCGCGAGCGGGTTTGGACTGTTCATTCCTATCGGCGCGGTCAGCGATATCGCGCTCAACGGCTTTATCTGCGTGGCGGCAATTTATTTCTGCCAGGGGCTGGCGATAATCGGATTTTATTTTCATACGCTCGCGGTTCCGGCGATCGTGCGCGGGATAATTTACTTTGTCGTGTTCGCGCAGCCAGTGGTCGCCGCGATCGTATGCGTCGCGGGCGTCTTCGATATGTGGATCGATTTTCGGCGGCTGAAGCCGCCGAGTCCGGAGGCGAATAACCTGGGCGATTTTTTCTAGGACCCTCCGATTTCTTTTAGTATGAAAAGCGTAAACCAGAACCCTCACCCCGGGCGCGGACGCCGTTCCCTCTCCCGCCAGCGGGCGAGGGTTAATCGGTACTTAGGAGACATAGATTGAACGTTCAAGTCATACTTAACGAGGACCTGCCGAATCTCGGCAGGACCGGCGACGTGGTCAAGGTCCGCGCCGGCTACGCGCGCAACTACCTGTTGCCACGGAAGCTCGCGGTCGAGGCGGATCCGAAAAATTTGCGCGCGTTCGAGCATCAGAAGCGCATCGCGTCGCATCGGCGCGAGAGCAAGCGCAACGACGCAGTCGCGATCAAGGAAAAAATCGAGGCGCTCTCACTTACTCTCCATGCTCGCGCCGGTGAAGAGGGCAAGCTGTTCGGCTCGATCACCAATATCGATATCGAACGCGCGATCCGCGAGAAGGGTCTCGATATCGAGCGGCGCAAGATTCACCTGCCCGAGCCAATCAAGCAGCTCGGTGAATTCACGGTGCCGGTCAAGCTCGATTCCGAGGTTGAAGCCAGCTTGAAGATTACCGTCGCGGCGCAAGCCGAATAAGGGACTTGCCCCAAAATGATCAAACTCTACGACTTCCTGTCCTGCCCCTACGGGCAAAAGGTCCGTATCGTGCTGGCCGAAAAGGCGCTGACCTACGACCTGGTTGCGGTCGATCTTACTCAACACGAAAATCGCAAGCCCGACTTCCTGCGCCTGAATCCGTTCGGGCGCGTGCCGGTGCTGGTCGATGACGACACCACCGTGTACGACTCGACGATTATCAACGAGTATATCGAGGACGAGTATCCCGAGCCTCCGGTGCTGCCCGCGGTTGGTTCCAGTGCGATGCGCTCGCGGGCGCGGCTGTTCGAAGATTTCGCCGACACCTCGTTCACGCCACAGGTCGGCCAGCTGATTGCCGAGGTCTCCAAGCCAGAGGTCGATCGAGACAACGCTCGCGTTCAGCGACTCCATCAGTCGGTCGAGCGGGTGCTCGATTACCTGAATCACGAACTGCAAGGCAACAATTACCTGGCCGGCGAGTTCTCGGTCGCGGATATTGGATTTGCGCCGCGGATGCTGGTGCTGGGCGACATTGGAATCGACGTACTCGGAAACAACCGTGGCAACGTCGATGCGTGGATCAAGCGAATGCTCGAGCGCCCAAGTATCCGGAATCTGCAGGGCGTCGCAGCAGTGCCAGTCGCGGGCGGCTAGGAACCTAACCCCTAACCCCTTCCCTCGAGGGAAGGGGAACAATAAACGCGTTCGCGCAATCCTCCTTGACCTCTCTCTTATCCCCTCTCCTTGTCCAAGGAGAGGGTTAGGGAGAGGTTACACGCAGGCGGACCACTATTGCCTCAGTGCAGGAATAGGCGTCGCGGTGTGCTGGCGCTGAACCTCTCCGTCGCGATAGGAATCGCGCCGACCGCGTGCCAGTGGCACCTCCTCGGACAAGGAGAGGTGAAGAGGGGACAAGGAGAGGTGAGGAAAAAATCCAGGATCGTTTGGTTATATTAGTAACCTTAGTCAACGATCAGAACATAGTCAGAACATACTCACATCAATAGTCATGCTAGTCTGACGTTGGGATGAATAAAAAACTGACTAGTGCACTGTATATCTCAACTATGATTTTGGCCGGTAGCATGTTTGTTGCCGCATGCGGCAGCAGCACCAAGGAAGTCGATACCACTACTTACATTCCTGCGCCGCCGGCTCAGGTGATCGTGCAAGCTCCGCCGGTGCAGGTCGCAGCTCCGACTACGACGACCAGCACGTCGAGTGATCGGACACGCACTTCCACCGATTTGGGCAGCGCAGGGACCATGAATAGCTCGAGTTCCCATCACAGCGAGTCCACGACCGTGACTCCCAGCTATTGATCGCGATGCGCAATAAATACAATCGAGCGCTGGCGATATTCGCGATCGGCTCGTTGGTTGGCGGCGTACTGCTCGCCGCTGACGCCTCTGCCGAACCGGCAACGACATCATCGTCGAACTCTGCGTCGCGCGAGAACGACAGCGTGAACGTCCGGGCCGAGCATCATTACAACTCGCCTGCCGAACGTGCGAACGACGCGCTGCTGATCACCGAGGTCAAGAGCGCGCTCGCGAACGACGGGGTTGCCGATGACTATCTCGTCGCGGTTGATTGCGACCATGGCAAGGTCTTATTGAGCGGTGTGGTCAAGTCGGCTGACGACGCGAGGCACGCCGGCGATGTTGCGGCCGCGGCACAAGGCGTCACCGGGGTGAAAAATCAGCTTACCTGGCATTAGCAACTGCCGGCGGAACGCAGGCCGGCGAATTCGTGCGCGAGGAAATCGAGCATGTTCGCGAAAGGAAGCATGGCGCGCGGTCGACCAAACAGGCTATTGCGATCGGCTTGTCCAAGGCGCGTCGCGCTGGGGTGAAACTGCCGCCTCCCGACCCTGCAAAGACCAGCGCGAGCACGCGGCGAAAGGCGATCCGCGATGCCAAGAAAAGCCGCCAGCCTCGGAAGACCTCGGCAGCATGCGCGGGCTACTTTAAGTGCGCTCAAGAAGGAAGGGCGTCAGGCGGCGTCGTCCAAAGCGTTGTCGCGGCAAGCGAAATCCAGCGCGATGAAACGGACTCGGAAGGAGCGCAGCGCCGCTGGAAAAAAAGCGGCCAAGACGCGCGCACGTTCACGGTAGCGTCGTCGGCTGAGAAAGAAGCGCTCTCCCCAATGCGATTGTTCGCCTTCCCTCAAGGGAAGGGGTTAGGGGTTAGGTTGGCAGCGCCACCCCGCACAAGCCTCTGTTTGTGTCATCACGACGGGATGAAACTCAAGAGAAGCGCACCTTGAGCCCGCGGTCAAAATTTTTGAAGTAGAGATAGAAACGCGCGCGCCGTCCGGGGTTCCGGGCGGCGCGCGGCGTGAAGATGAGCTAAGCGAATCTGGAGACGGCAGGCCCTAGATTAGACGATTCGCATCCGACTTAATAGCGGGAGTCCGCCCCGATTTCGTCGTCGTCGCTGCGGGACGGGCCGACTCCGATTGCGCGAAAAAACAGCTTCGCGGCGAAAAGTTTGTCGCCGATGCGTCCCTGAGATTTGAGGAAACCGCCATGCCGCTTGCAATGCGGGCAGGCAATCGGACCGCTCAGAAGGCCTGCGTTTTCGGGGGTTATCTTGAGGTCGAACTTAAAACCGCAACCTGGATTCTGGCAAATCGTGCGATAAACGACGCCCTGGCTGCTGCTCGACCGCTTGGATTCATTTTTGTTGGCTGCTGATTGCATTTTACCCTCCTCCCTTCCCGAGAGGTCACCACCGACCACCATAGCCGATGCTAGAGACTTAGACGTAAACACTCGGCGAAAGTTTCAAGCAAGCCCTGTGCCTCCTCTTACAATTGGCCATCCGACGCATTATCGAGTAAAATCAAGATCAATTGGGGAATCGACAATCTCTGCCCATCACAGTGACTTGCAAGAACGCATAGAAATTCCTGCAATTTTGGCTAAAGCCGAATTTTTCACGGTTCACGGTGTGGTCTGGTAAGATCGGTTTGCCAAAGGCTTTCGGCGGCCTCGTCCTCAACCTATACTTCGGGCGCGCTGATCTTTCTAACCGTATGACAAGAGAACTTAAAGTTTTGTTCCGATGAGAACACTGGCACTTGTAATGGCGGGAGGGCAGGGCACGCGGCTCCATCCGCTGACCCGGGATCGCGCCAAGCCGGCCGTCCCGTTCGGGGGGAAGTACCGAATTATCGACTTCGTGCTCTCCAACCTGATCAATTCCGGAATCTACGCGATCTATGTGCTGGTCCAGTGGCGCTCGCAATCGCTTATCGAACATCTCAAGGACGGATGGCAGTTTGGCGGGATGCTGCCCGACCACTTCGTCATCCCGGTTCCCGCGCAGATGCGAATGGGCGAGACCTGGTACCAGGGAACCGCCGACGCCATATTCCAGAATCTGAACCTCATCGACGACACCAAGCCTGATCTGGTCGCGGTGTTCGGCGCCGACCATATCTATCGGATGGACATCCAGCAGATGGTCGAATTCCACATGGATCGGAAAGCGGCGGTGACGGTCGCGACCTTGCCGGTGCCGGTCGAGGAGGCCGATCAGTTCGGAATCATCGAGGTCGATTCGGGACTGCGCGTCGCCGGGTTCGACGAGAAGCCGAAGAATCCGAGTCAGATGCCGGGAGCGCCGGGGCGCTCGCTCGCGTCGATGGGCAACTACCTGTTCAACCCCGAAGTGCTGCGTGAGGCGCTGATTGAAGATTCGATCAAGGAAAACAGTCATCACGATTTCGGACGCGATCTGATTCCCGGGTTGATCGATCGGGTGCCGATCTACGCTTACAATTTCATGACCAACCGGATTCGCGGCGACTCGGAGGTCAACCTCAGCTACTGGCGCGACGTCGGGACGCTCGACACCTATTACGAAGCCAACATGGATCTGCGCGACGCGCGGCCGCATCTGAATCTGTACAATCCTTACTGGCCGCTGCGCACCGCGTACTACGATCAGCCGCCCGCAAAGTTCGTCTTCGATGAAAACGGGCGACGCGGGTTGGCGCTCCATTCGGTGATCTCGGAGGGATGTATCGTGTCGGGCGGCGCGATTCGCAATTCGGTACTGGGACGCTCGGTGTTCGTGCATTCGTACAGCCAGGTGGAAGATTCAGTGATCATGGACTACGCGGAGATCGGGCGGCATGCGAAAATTCGCCGCGCGATTATCGACAAGAACGTCTATGTTCCCGAGGGCGAAGAGATAGGATATGACCTCGAGCGCGATCGCCAGCGCTTCTTCGTCACCGACTCGGGACTGGTCGTGATTCCCAAGGGTCCCGAGCGCGAGAGATCGGTTCTGTAGGTGTCAGTGTAGGTGTCTTCCGCGCATTCACCGCTCAGTTCTCCTGAGCCCAATCGCGTCGAAACGCCGATTCTAGCCGTTGCCGGGCTTAGCCGCGGACCGGCGCCGTTTGGCTCCAGGAGCGGCCCTGCGAAGGCGTCGGACTTTCCGCTTTCGCGAGGAATCGCGCAGAGCGCGGCGTTGGAGCTCGGGGCGAAGGATCGCGTGATCTTCTGGATCCTGGTTGCGATCGTCCACGCGCTGAGCATCCTTCCCGACTTCATCCTGTATCCGATCGGAGTCGCCGGCGGATGGCTCGCCTTTCATCTCGATCGTCGCCACGCGCGAATCGGGATCCGCAATCTCGAAATAGCATTTCCCGAGCGGAGCGACGCCGAGCGCCGGCGAATCCTGCTGGCGTCGTACATGAATCTCGGCAGGACCGCGGCGGAGTATATTCGGCTCGGCGGATTTTTCTATCGGCGACTCGGGCGGCGAGTCACCTACAATCGCGTCGACATCTGGAACGAGCTCAAAAAGAAATATCCAGGCAAGGGCGCGCTGATCCTGACCGCGCATTTCGGAAATTTCGAGTTGCTGCCCGCGGGACATGCGCTGCATGGGTTCCAGATAAGTTTGGTCCATCACACGCAGCGCTTCATCGCCGGCGACGCGCTGATGACCTTCATCCGCGAGCGCGCGGGAGTTCAGATCATCCGCAAGCATAAGGCGGCGCGCGAGATGCTGCGGACCCTGATGCGCGGGGACCTGATCGGGATTCCGTTTGATCAGAACGCGAAGCGCTCCGAGGCGGTCTGGGTGCCGTTCTTCGGCGAGTTGGCGGCGACGCCGGCTGGATTCGATCGCCTCGCGATGATTGCGGGCTCTGCCGTGGTGCCGGTGTTTATCGTGCGTCAGCCCGACGGGCGGAGCCACATAATCGAGGTCTACGACGAAATTCAGCAACAGCGGACCGGCGACAAGGAAGCAGACACCGTCGAGAACACCGCGCGCTATCAGAAAGCGATCGAAGAGATGGTCCGAGCGCATCCAGAACAATGGCTCTGGACGCATCGCAGATACCGCACCCGCCCAGTGAGTGGATCCTCGTCGCTATACGAGTAGCGGCTACGGATGAGGCGTAACTGCGATAATCACGATCTGATCATCGGCGCCATAGTAAAAGAAAATCCGGTACGCGGCGGGGGTTTTGTTTTCGGCATAGGCGTCGAAAACCGGTTCGCCGTTTGGTCCCTGCAGTGTCTGAAACTTGTGGGTTCGCAAACTCGGGTGCCTCGGATTCGTCTCGAGCAAGCCCAACGCCTTTTGAACCGACTTGAACCGTTTCCGCAGTCCGCCATCCCGCGAGAGTGTCTCCAAATCTTTGATCGCGCGGGAGGTAAACCTCAGCGTGGTCACCGCTCTGATTTATTCGATCTCGTCGTCTGCAAACTTGGCGAAGGAGCCGATATCGTGGAGGTCTCCCTCAGCCGCTTGAGCCAAGCCTCCGCGGACTTTCGCGGGCGCCACAGGGTTGCGATATAGCCACATCTCCCGAACCGGAACTGTCACGGCCGGATCGAGGAGAATTTGTCCAGCCGCATTTACATACACGCGGAAGTGCAGCGTCTCGAGCGTGGCTGGCTCGGCGAAGAAATGTTTGATTTTCGCCAGTGCCTTGGTCAGAGAAAATCGCTTGCGTTCATCGATTCCGCCTTCTCCGATGTACTCGAAATCGGTGTCCAGGATTTTGGTATCCGTGCTCTCCATCGTGCCTCGCTCCTCTTGGCCAAGCCTCTGTATTAATTTAGCCCACATGCCCATTTGGGGCAACACCCACGGACTGGCGCGGATTTTTCGCTCCGGTTAGTGGGCGGATTGAAAGCAGAATCAACATTGCGAGGGCCCAGGCGGCGGGGGCGCTGATTAGGGGGACTGGGCCCGGGCCTGCTATCCACCAACGTGCCGTGGCGTGGTTGAGGATGATTTTGGGCCATAGCTTGGCGCCGAGTACGAAGCCGCTGTGGAGGCCGATCGAGAAATACACGCTGCCGGTTAGCAGATACGCTTCGCCTAGCACGATCCCTAATAGAAAGAGGCCGAGCAGGGTTGGGATCGCGGTTGCCGGATGACTCAGTTGATCCATGCTGTGGGTTAGGTTCATGAGTCCGGCGGTGGGCTCGTATTGGGTCACGTAAAAGCGGGCTGGCGATCGGACCAGATGCGCGACGGCGTAGAATGCCGAGCTCGCGACGAGTGCGCCGATGTTTCCGAAATCGCGGCGCATGCCGCCGAGAAGAAAGGCGCGGAAGAATCCTTCCTCGATGATCGCGATTGCTACTGCCGACAGAATGTAGCCTGGGATTCGCGACGCGACCTTTCCGAAATCACCGGTTCCACTGCCGCCGAGCCATAGTGCGAGCGCGAACAGAATTCCGATCGTGCAAAGTGAAACGGCGAGACCGCGAAGCACGCGCATCGAACTTTCTTTCGCAAGATGCCTAAAGCCTTGCGCGAGCAACGAGCCGAGTTGCAAATCGC
>WNFD01009668.1_pt1 | contig 13348 bp, 14 predicted proteins | sample 5400491 | NCBI WGS metagenome assembly WNFD01 (sample SAMN13153343, study PRJNA577476) | soil metagenome | isolation source: 120 cm saprolite under Douglas fir tree site 2 hole 2 replicate 2 | place: USA:California | collected 2015-04-18 | reverse complement strand
CACAGCTACTACTTCATTTCCACCTTCATGGCCGATCACCTGCGTTGGCATGCCGCGCGGCTGAAATCATAAGGCTCGATCATTGCGGTGCGCCGTAGTTGGGCGCGAGCAACCGGTTTCGCAGCAAATAGCTCGCAGCGCGGGACCAGGATTCATCGGTGTTGCCGCGAAAGTCGGCGCTCATGGACGCAATGAGGCGTCCGGTATGCGCATCCCGCAAGTAGATATTCATATTGAGAATGAGGGCCGAGACCTTTTGAACCAGACCGGTGATGGCGAGATCGGCACCAAGCTGCTGTGCGTATTGGACGTCGCAGCCGCCGCATGCCTGCAGGTTACTGGCGTGCGCCGCAGCATTTATCGGCGCGATGTCGAGGACGACAAATTTTCCGGCTCCCGCCAACGCTTTGCGCAGCTGTTCGGTGACGTCCTTCAGCCGCCGTTGTTCGTCCACCTGCGGTCCATTCACTTCGCCCTGCAGGCTGGTATCGAGCAGTTCGAAGTCGAACACAGCGGCCTTGAGCGGGTCGGCATGTGCCGGCGACAAAACCAGCAGCATCAGCGCGACGACGAAACCAGGAATTCGCATGATCGTGGTCCGTGAATTCATGGCGGCGCAATCAGATGTTGGCTGTATAAGACAATTCGGCCATGTTTCAAACCGGAACTACTTCTCCCGTTGGTCGGTTGAAGGAAGCGTCAAGGAGGAGACATGATCCGACTGCTTGTCGGCGTAGTTATCTGCCTGAGCGCGTTGGTGACAGACGCGCTCGCGGCCGATCCTGTCGAGATCGGCATCGGCTATCTTCGCCGCGCCGGCATTCGGCCGACGCTGTCCATGGTCGAGCAGCCCGCCGAGAACGACGGCGTGGCTGGCGCAAGGCTCGCGATCGAGGACAATAACACCACCGGCAAGTTCCTGAATCAACATTTTACCCTGGAGGAATCTCGGCTCAAGGATAGTGATGATGCAGCCAAGGCGGCTACTGCGCTTGCCGATCGAAACATCGGCTTCATCATTACCGATCTTCCCGCGGATTCGCTGCTGCGGGCCGCCGATGCTATCCGTAATCGTGGAACCGTGTTGTTCAATGCCGGCGCGGTCGATGATCGCTTGCGCGAGGAAGATTGCCGGACCAACGTGATCCACGTCGCACCAACGCGTTCGATGCTGGCGGACGGTCTCGCCCAGTATCTCGTCTGGAAGCGGTGGAAGCGCTGGATGATGGTGGTTGGATCGCATGATGAAGACAGGCTTTTTGCCGAGGCGTTACGACGCTCTGCAGCGCGCTTCGGTGCGAAAATCGTGCAGGAAAGGGTCTTTGAGGACACCGGCGGCGCGCGACGCACCGACAGTGGCGTTACCCTGATCCAGCGTCAGATGCCGGTATTCACCCAGCAGGCGCCCACCTACGATATCCTTGTCGCAGCAGATGAGAGCGAAGTATTTGCGTCCTACCTGCCCTATCGAACGTGGGACCCGCGGCCGGTCGCGGGATCCGCCGGTCTTGTACCGAAAAGTTGGGACGCCACTCAGGATCAGTGGGGCGCGGTACAGATGCAAAACCGGTTTCTGAAGCTCAATTCACGGCGCATGACGGCGCTGGACATGCAGGCATGGACTGCGGCGCGCATGATTGGCGAGGCGGTGTCGCGCGTGAATTCAAGCGAGCGTAAAACGGTGCTCGATTTCCTCAAAGGGGCGGATTTCTCCGTCGCGGCGTTCAAGGGCCAACGACTCACGCTTCGAGCCTGGAACCTGCAGCTTCGCCAGCCGATTTTGCTTGTGGATGGCCGCATGGTGGTTTCGGTGTCACCGCAAGAAGGATTCCTGCATCAGGTCTCGGAGCTCGATACGCTTGGCGTGGATCAACCCGAAACCAGCTGCAAGCTGCACTGAAACTGCGATAGAGGTCTCGCGCATGTGGCGTCATTGCCTGGTTTCCGGAATTGCCGTCTGGCTTGCGGGCACTTTGCCCGCCGGCGCCTTCATCGCCTATGTGTCGAACGAAAAAAGCAACACCGTTTCGGTGATCGATACCGATAAATGGGCCGTTATCAAGACCATCAAAGTCGGCCAGCGGCCGCGCGGCATCGAATTCACCAAGGACGGCAAGTTCGTGCTGGTTGCGGTCGGTGATGATGACACCATCCAGATGATCGATACCGCCACTCAGCAGGTCGCGGACACCCTGCCCTCGGGGCCCGATCCCGAACTCTTTGTCCAGGACAAGGCTGGTAAAATACTCTACGTCGCCAACGAGAACGACAACACCGTCACCATCATTGATATCGAAAGGCGCGCGCGCGTGGGCGACGTCCAGGTCGGCGTCGAGCCCGAAGGCATGGCGATCAGCCCGGATGGAAGGTTTCTTATCAACACATCCGAGACGACCAACATGGCGCACTTCATCGATACCGCAGCGCGCCAGATCGTGGCAAATGTCCTGGTCGATGCGCGTCCACGGTTTGCCGAATTCAAACGCGACGGGTCCGAGCTGTGGGTTTCCTCAGAGATCGGCGGCACGGTCGCCATCATCGACCCAGCGAAGCACACGGTCACAACGAAGATCACATTCAATATTCCGGGTATGCGAAAGGAAGCGATCCAGCCAGTTGGGATCAGTATCGTTGCCGACGGAAAGACCGCGTTCATCGCACTCGGGCCTGCCAACCGTGTCGCCGTGGTCGATGCAGCGAGCCATCAGGTCACCAAATATCTGCTGGTCGGCCAGCGAGTCTGGCATATGGCGTTTACTCCAGATGAAAAATACCTTTTGGTCACGAATGGCGTGTCAAATGATGTGTCCGTCATCGACGTTGCGGCGCTCAAGGTGATCAAGACCATTCAGGTTGGCGAGCTGCCTTGGGGCATCACAATCGCGAAGCAACGATGAAGCCCGACCCGTCCACCGCTGGCGACAAGGCAACAACTGGCCTTCACGGCCGGTCCTATTCGGGCGGAGCCGCGCTGGCGATCGAAGGCGTCAGCCATTGCTATGGCACCCGCCAAGCACTCGACGACGTCAGTTTCACGGTCGCGCCGGCAAGCTTCACGGCGCTGCTTGGCCTCAACGGCGCCGGTAAAAGCACATTGTTCTCGCTGGTCACGCGGCTATTCGGCATCCAGGTCGGACGCATCAGCATCTTCGGCCATGACATCGGCTTGGCGCCCGGCGAAGCGTTGCGACTGCTAGGCGTGGTGTTCCAGCCGCGCACGCTGGACCTCGATCTCTCGGTCACGCAAAACCTGCTGTATCATGCCGCGCTGCACGGCATCAATCGACGCGAGGCGCGCTCGCGCGCCGGCGAAGTGCTCACACGTATCGGCCTTGCCGACCGCGCCGGCAGCAAGGTGCGCGACCTCTCAGGCGGTCAAATGCGGCGGCTTGAGATAGCACGCGCGCTGTTGCACCGGCCGCATCTCCTGCTGCTTGACGAAGCGACCGTCGGCCTCGATGTCAAGGCGCGAGCCGATATTCTCAATCATGTGCGGCGACTGATCATCGAGCAAGGCATTGGCGTGCTGTGGGCCACCCACTTGTTCGACGAGATCGTTCCCAGCGATGATCTTGTCGTTCTGCATCAAGGTCGGATTCTCGCGCAGGGTCAGGTCGCGCGCATCGTCGCGGAGGCCGGGGCAGCCGACTTGCATTCCGCCTTCATGCACCTGACCGGAACTACAGAGGAATCCGAGGGTGTCGTGCCATGAACTCGGTGATCGTGAAGGACCAGCCGGCGGGATTTTCGTTTGCGCAATATTTAACGTGCCTGAACGGCATCGTGTGGCGCGAGGGCCTGCGCTTCCTACACCAGCGCGAACGCTTCGTTTCGGCGCTGGTTCGGCCGCTGGTGTGGCTGTTCATTTTCGCGGCCGGATTCCGCCAGGTGCTGGGCATCTCCATCATCCCGCCATACGAAACTTACATCCTCTACGAGGTCTATATCGCGCCTGGATTGATGGCGATGATCCAGCTGTTCAACGGTATGCAGTCCTCGCTCTCGATGGTCTACGACCGCGAAATGGGCAATATGCGCACCTTGTTGGTGAGTCCGCTGCCGCGATGGTACCTTCTGTTCTGCAAGCTTCTCGCGGGAACCGCGGTCTCGCTGCTCCAGGTCTACGCCTTCCTGCTGATTGCGTGGTTCTGGGATATCGAACCGCCGTCGATTGGCTATCTCACGGTTCTGCCCGCGCTGGTACTGTCGGGGTTGATGCTCGGGGCGCTCGGCATGCTAATTTCTTCAGGCATCAGGCAACTCGAGAATTTCGCGGGGGTAATGAACTTCGTGATCTTTCCGATGTTTTTCGCTTCCTCTGCTCTCTACCCCTTGTGGCGGGTGCAGGAAGGAAGCCCGATGCTGTATTATGTGTGCCAATTCAATCCGTTCACCCATGCGGTCGAATTGATACGCTTCGCGCTGTACGGAAAAATGAATTGGGTCTCATTGGCGGTGGTTGGCGGCTGCACGGCTGCCTTCATGATCGGTGCGGTGTTCGCCTACGATCCGTCACGCGGCCTCAGCCGCCGCGGGCCCGCTGGAGGTGAGACATGAGATGGCGGATCATGGTCTGTGTGTTGCTCGTGGGCGCCGGATCAGCGAAACTCTGCTTCGCCGCCGATCCGCGCTATCCCGACTGGCCGTGCGCCCAGGCCAAGGTGCCTGAAATCTCGCTCGCCGCAGTGTGGGCAGGCCCGCCGCTCGATGATGTCGCGGACAAATGGAAGGACGACGCCAAAGTGAGTGCCTTGGTGTCGCGGCTGGCCGCAAGGCGCACGCCGCTCGACGAAGCTCAGAAGGCGATCACGGAATTTCTCGCGGGCTCGTCGGCGGAAAAGACCGAGATCGGCAAGCTGCTGTTCGCCGGTCTATTTGATACGCTCAATGCTCAGCGTTCGTCTGTCATGAGCGGGCTCGAACGGGTGACCCGCAAACAGCGCGAAGCCGCGGACAAGATTCGTAGCGACACGCTGGCGCTACAGGCTTTGCAGGATGCGTCCCCGCCCGATCAGGCCAAGATTGACGAACTCGGCAACCAGCTGACATGGGAGACGCGGATTTTCGAGGACCGGCGGCGCGTGATCAAATTCGTGTGTGAGGTGCCGACTGCGATCGACCAACGGCTGTTCGCGCTCGGCCGAATGATCCAGCAGGAAATGGAATAGCGGGCATTGCGTCGCCGCCGATATCTCGTATTCGTCAGTCAACTAGTGCAGTGACGGCCCCTCTTCGTCTTCCCGCGGCTCCGGCTGCGATTCCGCCACCGGCAAATCAGCTCGCTGCCAACCGTCAGTTCCTTCGGGATACCAGGCCACATTGGAATAGCCGTAGGACGGCGCCCGTTTCGCCGCGTTCCATGACATCCAGCAATCGGCCTGGCAGTAGATCACCAGCAGCTTTGCGTTGTTGCCACCGGTGGCGCGGCTAAGCCCCTGCCACAGATAATTTTCCGTCGCCGCAGCGAGCTTTCCATACCTGGTGTCCGGCAGCCAAACGCTGCCAGGAATATTGAACCGCGGTTCTCGCGCCAGATCGTGCCCGCGGGAAGCTGCGGTTTCGGCAACACGTCGATGAGAGCACCCGCACCAGAAGGCCAGATCGCTTCGGCCTCTTCAGTCGCAAGAACCCGCGCACCGGCGAGCGTTGTGGGAACAGGCGCGCGATAATCATCCGTCCGGTATCCCTCGGGCTCGGGAGCGTCCCTTGCGTATGCGCCGGAACCGTGAATGCGAACGTGGCGAGGATCAGGCTCGCAGGCTTCCACGTCATGGCTGCTTCGTTGTCATCTCCGCAGTGATCGGCCTATCGTTCTCGTCGAGTAACGGCACGCCAAAGTCGAGCAGTATCTTGTTGATCGCCGGCTGGTTCTCCTGGATCAGACGGTTGAGCAGCCGTTTCCAATTCTGATCGGCGGGGCGAACACCCATACCGATGCGATAAGCAAGCCTCGGCCCCGACGTTTCCTTGACGAGCGGTGTGACGTGAAGTGGTGGGTTTGCCTGCCTGGCATAATATCCTGCCATCGGTCCCCACAGAACGCCGGCGTCGATCTCCCCTGACATCAGATCATTGATCATTGCCACCGTCGAGGAATCGAAGCGCGTATCGATCATGAGCGGATACGATTTGGCATTCGTCATCAGGCCGTAGGCTGCCATGTTGGTAGCAGGCGGCGTACCGGCAACGATGCCGATATGTTTGCCCTTGAGACGTTGGTCTTCAAGTGCCGCGACCTCATCAAGGCCGCTGCCTTGCTTGGCGACCAGCGCGTAGGCCGTGCGGTAATAGGGATTGGTGCCCTGGACAAGGTCGTCGCCCTGAGGGAAACCCATGATGACGTCGCAACGATGGGCGACAAGGGTCATTCGAACGAAACCGGCCGCCTGTGGAAAATACATGTAATCAAGCTTCTTCTGAAGCTTCTCGGCAAATAATTCGGCAAGCTTGTTCTCGAATCCTTCGCCCTTCTCGTTGGAGAATGGCAAATTGCGCGGGTCGGCGCATACTCTCAACACTTTTGGATCGACCAGTTCGATCGACAATTCGGTACCTTCAGTAGTCTGCGCTCGCGAGACCTCCCGGTCGATAAGCGTCGCAACAATCGCAAGAAGCGAAATCAATAGCCAGCGGTGCAGCGCGGCATTTGTCATCGCCGTCTTCTCCTTGTTGATCGGGCCTCCAGCCGGGCATCGACGAATTATCAAGTGTCTGAGGACGCGCCCTTCGATCAGCGCTTGCCCATGCAGGAATCCTCTACCTGCTGCGCGGTGGGAGGCTTGTCTTCATGCTTCGCGGGCCGCACACGCCCCACCGCGTCGTAGGCGCGGGCACGAAGATAGACGTAGAGGTCGTCCATGTAGCAGGCGACGTTCGGGTTGTCGCCCAACGCCGGCATGACATTCCCCTGCGAAGTGCTGACATTCTTGCGACCGCTTGCGACCACTGCGAGGAAGTCACCGTAGCTCATCGTCTTGACTGAATTCTTGAGCCCGGGCGCGTAGGTCGATCCCTCGCCATCGGGACCGTGGCAGACGTGACATTCCGAGTGATAGCGGCGGTACCCGGAATACGTATACCAATCGACGGTACCATCCGACGCGACCTTAAATGTCGGATCACCTTCCTTGTCCAGATACTTGCCGTCCTCGGATTTGACTGCAGTCGGATCAACGGCGTCTTCGGCGGAAGCGAACCCTCCAGATGCCACGAGGGCCATCGTGGCAACCACAAACCAGATTGTGCGCAAGAGCTTGTCCTCGACGTTCGAGTCCACAACGAGCCGGCGCGTGGAGTGGATCCACGCGCCGGGACGATTTGCTGGTTAGCTCACTGCGGCAGCGCGAACACCGTGAGCGTTCCGCCAAGCGCGGTGTAGTTGCTAAGGGCAGCATAGCCACCGACGGCGCCAAGGCCCGCGGTGTCCACGTTCCTCTCGGCGGACTCCAATGCACGGCCTACCGTTGCACGGCCCGCAGCGCCCTGCCACGCGGCGGCATTCTCAGGGGACAGCAGCCCCGCCGCCAGGCCGATGCCCGCCCAGCCGCCGACGCCCGACAGCACCGCCACGTACTGCTTCCCGCCTTGCTCATAGGTTGTGACGTTGCCGATGATGCCGGACGGGGTCTTGAACTTGTAGAGTTCCTTGCCCGTCTTGGCATCCACCGCCTTGAGGTAGCCTTCAAGCGTTCCGTAGAACACCACCCCACCGGCCGTGGCAAGCGCGCCCGACCAGACCGAGAACAGTTCCTTGTTCGACCAGACGATCTTGCCGGTCTTGCCGTCCCAAGCGATAAAGTTGCCCATGTTGGACTCGCCGGGAGGCGGATACATCGAGAGCGTCGCCCCTACATAAGGTTGACCTGCCGTATAGCTGACCTTGAACGGCTCGTAGTCCATGCAGACGTGGTTGGTCGGAACGTAGAATAGCTGAGTATCCGGCGAATAGGCTGCCGGCTGCTCGTCCTTGGTGCCGAGCGCGGCCGGACAGATACCCTTGACGTTGTGGTCCTCGCCTTGCTTGTCGGTCGAATACTGATCGACGACCGTGGGACGACCGTAGGTCGGCGAACTCTTGTTCATATCGACGCCGCTGGTCCAGTTGACCTTCGGATCGTACTTGTCGGCGACTAGCAATTCGCCAGTGGCGCGATCGAGGGTATAGCCGAGCCCATTGCGATCGAAGTGAGTCAGCAGCTTGCGGGCCTGACCACCAACCTGCTGGTCGCTGAGGATCATTTCGTTGACGCCATCATAGTCCCATTCGTCATGGGGCGTCATCTGATAGACCCAGCGGGCCATGCCAGTGTCTACGTCCCGTGCAAAGATGGTCATCGACCAGCGATTATCACCCGGCCGCTGCTTCGGATTCCAAGTCGAGGGGTTGCCCGATCCGTAATACATCAGATTCAGCTCGGGGTCGTAAGAGTACCAGCCCCACGTCGATCCGCCGCCGATCTTCCACTGTTCGCCCTGCCACGTGTTGGTGCCGGAGTCCTTGCCGACCGGCTTGCCGAGATGCGTCGTCTTCACCGGATCGATCAACGTGTCGCTGTCGGGTCCCATCGAATAGCTGCGCCAGACCAGCTTGCCGTCCTTCATGTTGTAGGCGGTCACCGAACCGCGAACGCCGAATTCGCCGCCCGAGATGCCGACGATGACCTTGTCCTTGAAGATCATCGGTGACGACGTACCGGTCTCGCCTTTGCTGGGATCTCCGTTCTTCACCGACCAGACAAACTTGCCGGTCTTGGCCTCGAGGGCGACGAGTGTCGTATCGGCCTGGTGCAGGAAGATCTTGCCATCTGCATACGCCACGCCACGGTTCACCGTGTCACAGCACATCACAGGGATGACGTTCGGATCCTGCTTCGGCTCATACTTCCAGACGATCTTGTTCTCGTCCTTGAGATTGAGCGCGTAAACGGTGTTCGGGAACGGCGCGTGGACATACATCAAATCGCCGATCACGAGCGGTCCACCCTCGTGGCCGCGCAGGACGCCGGTCGAGAACGTCCACGCCACCTGCAGCTTGCCAACGTTGGCGGCGGTGATCTGCTTGAGCTGCGAGTAGCGATGGTTGGCATAGTTGCCTGTCGGCATCACCCAATCCTTCGGGTTCCCCGACATCTTGATCAGTTCCTCGTTGGCATTGGCGGCGCCTGCGCCGCATGCCGCCATAACGCCAAGACAGGTTGCGAATAGCATCTTGCGCATAGCGAAACCTCCCATGTTGTTTCAAGTTTTATTGTTTGTGCGGTGGCTTCGATGCGCCCAGCATCAGCGCTTGCTACGGAATGCATTTCCGAAGCCATTACGCTTTTGGTGTCTGCGTCCGCCAACTTCCATGAGACATCGGCAATGCTACGGAATGCATTTCCGAAGCCATTACGCTTTTGGTGTCTGCGTCCGCCAACTTCCATGAGACATCGGCAAATTCAGTGAACCGAAGTCCAATTGAAGCCGGAAACAATCAAATGCTATTCCCGTCAATTGGAGCGTGCAATAGAAATCATTTTTGCGAGTGATGCGCCATGCGTGGTGCGACGCAAACGTGTTTTGGGTGGCAGAGCGCGAAGCAGAGGACGTCGTTTCGCGGCGTGACGGAGACCGAATGAATGATTCATCGCGCTATTATTTTTGCCGCGTTCGGAATGCTTGCCACATCGACACTCACGAAGGCGCAGCAGAGCCCGCTGACGGTCAGCGAAATCTCACCGGGGGCTTTTCGTTCACAGGGGCGTGATGGAACCCATGACGCGCGGAGGGCCACTGCCAAGATCGGAGCGGATGCGTTTGCGGGGATTGATTGGGGCGGCAGTGTTCGAGAGGGAGAGCACTGCTCGCAGCGATACGCGATACCTGGGGGCCACGTGTTCCAGAACGAATGGAAGGTCGACGGTTCCGGGATTTGATGCGGCGCAACATCGTCTGGATCGGCAGGGTACGACCGCGAACAACAGCGCGCCTCAGAAACATCTCACTTCCGCTTCGGCCTGAGCGCGTCGCAGATCATTGAGTGCGCTCGTCGCCTGCTCGGAAGTACGGAATTGTCCGCCAAGGTTTCCCCGTACCTGCGAAATGCTTAGGACGGTTTCGGCTGTGACGTACCGATCATAGGGCAGCAGGGACGCTATGACGTCGATCGAGCAGGAGCATTGATCGATCGACTGCCGAGTTTCGCCATTCGCCTTCAGGCAGCCGAACACATACTCCGATCGTGCCGCCGTGGGATAATCGTTGACGTCGTCGGCGCGTGCGACAATGGCCGTTGCTCCCAGCGCGACCAGCCCGCAGACAATAAGTCGCATCGATCCGGCAAGTGTCATCGCGTGTCTCCTGATACGGGTCGGAGGTACGCTATTATATGAAAAACAAGCCTATGCGGAAACGATTCATCCTCGAGCCCATTGGGCATCGCGAATTCTGACAACAAGGACACAATGAAATCTTTCACCTGCATTCTGCTGGCAACAGCCGCTTTCGCCGGGGTGTCGGGCGCTCCGTCCCGCGCCGCCGAAAGCATACGGCTTGCAGTGCAGAAGACCGGGACATTCGCTTGGGAACTTGCCGTGATCCGCGCTCACGGCCTCGACAGGCAGGCAAACCTCGCGATTCAGGTCAACGAACTTGCGAGCCCGGAGGCGGGCAAGATCGCGCTACGCGGCGGCAGTGCCGATGTCATCGTCTCCGACTGGCTGTGGGTGTCGCGCGAGCGCGGGCTCGGCGCTAAACTAACGTTCTATCCGTATTCAAGCGCGCTTGGCGCAGTGATGGTACCAAATGTATCTTCGATCCGGACGTTGGCGGATCTCAAGGGCCGCAAGCTCGCCGTCGCCGGCGGCCCGATCGACAAGAATTGGCTGCTGCTGCGGGCATCAATGAAACAGGACGGCATCGACCTAAAGTCAGAGTCCACGATCGTTTATGGTGCGCCATCGCTGCTGGCGGCGAAGGCGCTCGGCGGCGAAATGGACGCCACTGTCAATTATTGGAATTTCTGCGCCGCGCTGGAAGCGAAGGGCTTCCGGCGGCTCGCTGGTATCGAAGATCTTCTGCCGAAGCTTGGAGCCAAGGGCCGCACGGCGATGATCGGCTACGTCTTCGATGAAGAATGGGGGAGCGCAAACCGCGACGCGGTTACCCGCTTCATCGCAATGACCCGCGAGGCAAAGGAGATTTTAGCAACGTCAGATGCGGAATGGGAAAAGATCGCGCCGCTCACGGGTGCCGCCGACGCTGCAACCTTGCGTGCCTACCGCGATCGTTATCGGGAAGGAATTCCCCGTCGCCCGATCGCCGACGAAGAAGCCGACGCGCGCGTTCTCTACCGCGTGCTGGCGGCGATCGGCGGCCGCGAAATTGTCGGGCGGGCGCAAGAGCTTGCCCCCGGCACATTCTATCGCGCAATCCCCGGAGACTGAGATGCTCCGTCTCCTGTCATTCACCGTGTTTCTTGCCACCTGGTGGGGCGCCGCGCTGCTCGCTGGCGGAGAGAAGCTGCCGCCTCCTCCCGCTGTGCTGGCGGCAATCGTTGCGGAAGCCAACTCCGGTGCGCTGTTCTTCAATCTCGGCGTGACATTGGCACGCGTTGCCCTCGCCTTCACGTTGGCGATGACGCTAGGAGCTGCGATCGGTTACGTGATGGGCCGGATACGCCTTGCCGATCGACTCGGGGATCCTTGGCTGATCCTGCTGCTCAATCTGCCGGCGCTCGTCGTCATCGTGCTTGCGTATATCTGGGCCGGATTAACGGAGGTCGCCGCAATTGCGGCGATCGCCATTAACAAGCTGCCTATTGCTGTCGTCATGGTGCGCGAGGGAACCCGTGTACTCGACACGGCGCTCGACGAAATGACGGCGGTGTTTGCAATCCCGCGCTGGAGGGCATTCCGGCACGTCATATTGCCGCAACTGGCGCCCTACATCGCGGCCGCCGCGCGATCCGGTCTTTCTCTGGTCTGGAAGATCGTCCTGGTTGCCGAATTGCTCGGACGCCCAAATGGCGTTGGCTTCGAGATCGGCGTCGCCTTCCAGCTGTTCGACATCCCTCGCCTGCTTGCCTATGCGCTGACTTTCGCGGCGGTGGTGCTCGCCATTGAAACCGTCCTGGTGCAGCCGTTTGAAACCCGGCTATCTAGGTGGCGGCCCCGTGCAGCTTGAGGTCGATATCGCACGCAAGGCGTTCACAAACGCGGCCGGCGAGCGGCACGACGTGCTCGCCGATTTCAACTTTGCGCTCGGCGCCGGAGAGGTTGCCGTGTTCGTCGGCCCATCCGGCTGCGGCAAAACCACCATGCTGAAGATCGTGGCCGGCCTCGACCACGACTATCAGGGCCGCGTCGCCTGTCCGGCAAGCGCACGGGTGGGCATGGTGTTTCAGGAGCCGCGGCTGCTGCCTTGGCGGTCGGTCGATGACAACGTGCGGCTTGCCGCGCCGAAGGCTAGCGATGAAAAGCTCTCCGCGCTATTCGCGGTTCTGGAACTGACCGCCCACCGCAACCATTTTCCCGGAGAACTATCCCTCGGCCTCGCCCGGCGGGTCGCGCTCGCCCGTGCGTTCGCGATCGAGCCGGATTTCCTCATCCTCGACGAACCGCTAGCATCGCTCGACGACGCCCTCTCCGCCCGCCTGCGCGACCAGATAGCCACGTTGGTGGACAGCCGATCCGTGACGACACTGCTCGTCACCCACGACATGGACGATGCGATTCGCCTCGGCGACAGGGTGTTTCTGCTGTCGCCACGACCGGCGCGGATTCTCGCCGAACTGCCAATTCGCACACCACGCAACGCGCGCGGCGAAGCCGAGATCGCTGCGATAAAAGCAGAGATCGCACGGCGGACCAATGGCGATTGCGCGAAGGGAGATGTCTTATAGGCAGCGCTTGCGTCGCGTGTTAAAATACGTGTCGGAGGAGTTGGCCATGAAACGTGCGTTTGGAGGCGCAGCGCTCAGCCTTAGTCTTCTCGCCGTGACCGCGATGGCGCAGGACATGATGCGCGGCGTCGATCTGTCGTCGCCCGACATGGTCTCGGCCGAAATGACCCGCGCGGAAGTCGAAGCCGCGCTCATCATGGCGAGCGGCGCCGCGCCCGCCGATTTCACCGGAAAGAGGTTGTCCAGCCTCGACCTCTCCGGGCTCGACCTGTCCGGCGCGATTTTTCGCGCAGCACGGCTCAACAAGACCAAGCTTGCCGGCGCGAAGCTCGATCGTGCAATCCTCGACCAGGCATGGCTGCTCCAAGCGGACCTGACGGGCGCAAGCCTGAAGGGCGCGAATCTGTTCGCCTCGCAGATGCTCCGCGCCCGGCTCGACGGCGCCGATCTCTCGCAAGCGCGCGTTGC
>WNFD01005775.1_pt1 | contig 13354 bp, 12 predicted proteins | sample 5400491 | NCBI WGS metagenome assembly WNFD01 (sample SAMN13153343, study PRJNA577476) | soil metagenome | isolation source: 120 cm saprolite under Douglas fir tree site 2 hole 2 replicate 2 | place: USA:California | collected 2015-04-18 | reverse complement strand
CCCGCGACCGGAGCTCACCTCGAGGCGAGCGACCGCCGAGCCGAGGTCATAGTCGAGCAGCCGGATGGCATGGATCTCTACGGGCCGCGCCGCGCGCTCGACCTGCTCGCCGCGACGAGCCTTTCGGTAGAGCGCTTCACCTCCTTGCTTCAGGGCGGAGAAGAGCGGCGGGACCTGTTCGATGTGGCCGGTGAAGGCCGGCAGCGCCGCCTCGATCCGCGCCCGCGTGATGGCCGCCGGATCGGCGGCCGGACTGATCGTGCCCTCGCGGTCACCGGTGTCTGACGTAAAACCGAATGTGATGCTCGCGACGTAGGTCTTTGGCCACTCGTGCACGAAGTCGGCCACTCGCGTGGCCGCGTTGATCAAAATCGGGAGGACGCCTTCGGCCGCCGGATCGAGCGTGCCGCCATGTCCGGCCTTCAGCACCCCGGGCAGGCGGCGCGCGTTGCGCACGACGCTAAAGGACGATGGCCCGACCGGTTTGTTGACGTTCAGGATGCCGGATGTCACGCGAGGTCGTTCATGCGCGCGCGCACGACGGCCAGCACCTTGGCCTCCGTGTCTTTGAGCGGCAGCGCCAGCTCAATACCCGCCGCGCGGCGGTGGCCGCCGCCGCCGAACTTCGCCGCGAGCTCTGCCGCATCGACCTGGTCGCGAGTGCGAATGCTCACCTTCGTGAGCCGCGGTCCCACCTCTTTGAAGAGGATGGCGAGCTCCTGGCCGCGGACCGTGTTCAGCTGGTCGATGGCGCTGTCGGCCTGGTCGGTCGAGGCACCGCTGTCCCGCAGCCCGGCCTGGCTTATCGACCCCCAGACGAGGCGGTCGCCGAACTCGTAGTGCAGCCCTTGGAGGATTCGGCCCTGCATCCGCAGCCCCGAGGCCGGCCGGCTCTTGAAGAGGCCGCGAGCGATGCCAACCGGGTCGGCGCCGAGCTCCACCAGCTCGGCGGCGGCGCGCAGCGCATGCGCCGAGGTGTTGTCGTGGCGGAATCCGCCGGTATCAGAAAGGATGGTCGCGTACAGGCACGAGGCGGCTCCAGCGGGAATGTGGAGCTTCCACGCCTTCAGAAGGTCGTAGACCAGCTCGCCGGTCGAGGCCGCCTCGGTCGATACCAGATTGAGGGCGCCGAACCGCGTGTTCGAAACGTGGTGATCGATGTTGACCACTACTGGCGCCTGCGTCACCACCGGTTCGTAGCTGCCAGCACGCGACGCATCGCTGGCGTCGAAGATGAAGACGGGGGTCCCCGCTGGCGGGGCCTGCCGGTTGACGCGCTCGATGCCGGGCAGGAACCACCAGGCGCCCGGCACCGGCGGCGAGGACAGCACGGGCACCGACTTTCCGATCGGCTCGAGCGCGAGCGCGAGGGCGAGGGCGGACCCCAGGGTGTCACCGTCGGCATCCTTGTGGGTGACCGCCGTCACCACCGGAGCGTCATCGATCACCTGCCAGATCCGCGGTGCCAGCTCGGCCACCTCGGGGCGCGGTGGAGCGAGCTCAGCTGCCGGCGTGTGGCTCCCCTTGCTCGACCTCGCGCAGGAGCTGGCTGACGCGGACACTGTAGGCCACGCCCTCATCGAGCAGGAACCGCAGGTCGGGGGCAAAGCGGAGATTCGAGAGACGGGCCCCGAGCTCGCGCCTGATGAAGCCTTTGGCGTGATCGAGGCCGTCGATCGCCGCCGCCCGCGCTTCGTCTTCGCCGACCACGCTGACCTTGACGGTCGCGTTCCGGAGGTCCGGGCTTAGCTTAACGTCCGTAATGGTGGCCATCCCGATCCTCGGGTCCTTGAGGTCGCGAATGATGATTTGACTGATCTCCTCACGCAACTGTGCAGCGACGCGTTCAACTCTGTGAGTGCCCATGTGCTCATTGTATGGAGCCACCGAGTGCATCAATTACCCTCCCCCGCTCGCAGGGGAGGGCAGGGTGGGGGCTCTCGTGGCCAAAACGAGAGTATGTCCGCTAGTTCCTTCGGGAATGAACCGCGTCCAGACGACCTCGAACCCCGCCTCCCCAAGCCAGGCGAGGTATGTCTCTCGGTCGGCATGGCTCCAGTACATCGGCGCGCCGTGCCAGTTGTCTTCCGTCCCGGTCCAAGCCCGTGCGCCCACGGTGGCCAGCAGGTACCCGCCGGGCCGGAGCCATCGGCTCAGCTTCCGAACCATGCTCTGCTGCTCGGCAACGGGTACGTGAATGATCGCGAAGAACGACACGATGGCCCCGAAGCTCTCGGGCTGGAACTCGACCTCGAACATGTCGCGGCACATAAACCGGGCCGTTGGCACCAGTTGCCGGGCCCGTTCGATTTGGACAGGCGAGATGTCAACGCCGGTCACCAAAAATCGCTCGGCCAGAATCGCGGTTGCGGGCACGCCACACCCGCAGCCAAGGTCAAGGACCGGAGCACCGTCCGCGAGCAACGGGATTAGCTCTGCAAGCCACGCTGCATACCCTGGCGTCGGCCTCCGCTCGCCTGGGTTCTCCTTGGACGCTCCCCGACCGGCGTCGTCTCGATACTCGTACGAAATGCGGTCGTAGCCTTCGCGAACGATCCTCTTTGGATCGATCTCAGGTTCGGCCGTCGAGCTTCTCCAGGACGGGAGCCAGCGCCGCGATCGACGCTTCGGTGATCGGATCGATGACGAGCTGCACGTGGCCGATTCCTTCGCGCGCGTAGGCGCGCAGAGCCTCCGCCATTTCGTCGGCGCTCCCTTCGAGCGGCGTCGCCTTCTCTGACGGATCAACCTCGCGGCGACCAACGGCGCCGGGCAGACGAACCAGGACGGCAACCGTGCGCTCGACCTCGGCCGGCTTGCGCCCGGCCGCCGTGCAGGCGGCGTCGACTTTGTCCCGCAGCGGCGCGACCCCTTCGGGCCGGTTGCCGGTCCAGCTATACCAGGCATTCCAGCTGTCGACGTACGGCATGGTCAGCGCCAGCATCCGCTCCCCAATCGATCCGACCATCAATGGTGGTCCGCCGGGGCGTGGCCTCGGCACCAGCTCGCATTCGCGTGCCGAGTAGAACTCGCCGGCGAAGTCGATTTTGCCGTCACGCAGTAGCGATCGAATGATGGTGAAGGCTTCGGCGAATCGCGCCACGCGCCGGTCGAAGGGAAACCCATAGGCGCGATATTCGGTTTCGTTCCAACCCGCACCCAACCCCAGGATCAGGCGCCCGCCGCTGATCTCGTCGACGGTTCCGGCCAGCTTGGCGAGCATCGTCGGATTGTGAAAGCTGGTGCAGGCGACCAGCGGCCCGATCGCAATCCGGCCGGTCGCGGCGGCGATGCCGGCCAGCATCGTCCACGCCTCCCACGGACCTCGGGCGCCGTTGATCTCGTCGCGATAGAGAAGATGGTCGCCCACCCACACCGAATCGAAACCAACCTGCTCGCCGAGGCGGGTCATGGCGATGATTTCCGGCCAGCGGACTAACCGCTCCACCTCGGGCAGCTGGAAGCCGACCTTGAGTGGGCGCGTCGGACTAGGCCTGTTTGACCTGGTAGGACTCGATGACGTCGCCTTCCTGGAAGTCCTGATAGCCGTCGATACGGATGCCGCATTCAAATCCGGCCGCGACTTCCTTGACGTCGTCCTTGAAGCGCTTGAGCCCGGCGATCTGACCCTCGTGGATCAGCTTGCTGTCGCGCAGCAGCTTCGCGGTCGAGCCGCTCGTGATCTTGCCCTCCTGGACCCGCGAGCCGGCGATGATACCCAGCTTCGGGATCTTGATCGGGGTCAGCACTTCGGCGCGGCCTTCCCAGATCTGGACAAAGGTCGGCTCGTAGAGACCCTTGATCGCGCGCTCGATGTCGTTGGTGACGTTGTAGACGACATCGTAGCTGCGGATGTCGACCTTCTCCCGCTCAGCGGCTTTCTGGCCCAAGGCATCCGGCTTGACGTTGAAGGCGATGACGATCGCGTTCGACACAGCAGCCAGCAGGATGTCCGACTCCGTCACCGGACCGACGCCCTCGAAGACAACCTTGATCTGCACCTGCGGATCCTGGATCTTCAGCAATGAGCCCTTGAGCGCCTCGACCGAGCCGTTGCTGTCGGCCTTGATCACGAGGTTGAGGTCTTTGACCGCCCCCTTCCCGAACGAGGCCGAGAGGTCGGCCAGGGTGACGCGCCGGGTCTGCGCCAGGGTCGCGACGCGATACTGCTCGGCCCGCTGACCGGCAATCGTCCGCGCTACTTTCTCGCTGGAGACCACCTGGAAGATGTCGCCCGCGGTCGGCACATCGGGCAGACCCGTGACGACCGCCGGGGTGGCAGGTCCCGCGTCCTTCATCTTGCGGCCGCGGTCATCGAGTAGCGCCCGCACCTTGCCGAAGATATGGCCCACGACCAGGTTGTCGCCGATGTGGAGCGTGCCGCTCTGCACCAGCACCGTTGCCACCGCGCCACGACCCTTCTCGAGGTGGGCGTCGATCACGGTGCCGGCGGCGAGCTTGGCCGGGTTGGCCTTGAGGTCCTGCAGGTCGGCGACCAGCAGAATCATCTCGAGCAATTCCGAAATCCCCGTCTTCTGCTTGGCGGACACGGGCACCATGACGGTTTGGCCACCCCACTCCTCGGGAATGAGGCCCTGCTCGGAGAGCCCTTGCTTTACCCGGTCCGGGTTGGCCCCCTCTTTGTCGATCTTGTTGATCGCGACCAGGATCGGAACCTGGGCGGCCTTCGCGTGAGAGATGGCCTCGATCGTCTGCGGCATTACTCCGTCGTCGGCGGCCACCACGAGGACCGCGACGTCGGTCACCTGGGCGCCGCGGGCTCGCATGGCGGTGAACGCCTCGTGGCCTGGGGTGTCCAGGAAGACGATGCGCCGTCCTTTCTCCTCGACGACGTAGGCGCCGATGCTCTGGGTGATGCCACCGGCCTCGCCGGCTGCGACCTTGGTCTGGCGGACGGCGTCGAGCAGCGAGGTCTTGCCGTGGTCGACGTGACCCATGACGGTGACCACCGGCGGCCGCGTCTTCAGGTTCTCCGCCGATTCACCGTCGACGCTGAAGAGCTCCGAGCGGGTCATCAGCTTGACCTGGGTGCCCTCGCCCTCACCCACGACTTCTTCCGAGATCGCGGAGTCCATCGCCATCGGCGTGGCCTGGACGCCAAAGCTGTCGGCGACGATTGCGGCTGTGTCGAAGTCGATCTGCTGATTGATATTCGCCATCACGCCGTTCTTCATCAACTCTTTGATGATGTCGACCGTCTTGACGTCGAGGTACTCGGCCAGCTCCTTCACGGACAGAGTGGGCGGCAGCTCAACCTTGCCCTCCGTAACCTTCGGTTTGGCGTCGGCTGACTGGCCGCCGGGCGCGAATTGGGTGCGCACGGACGCCTCCTGCTCCGGGGTCAGCACCGCCATCGCGTGACGGGGTGCGTGCCGCATCGGACGCAGGAAATCCAGGATCTGCCGGGCCTCGACGTTGAGGTCACGGGCGAGCTGTTGAACCTTGATACCGCGAGTTGTCGTGGCTATCTGTGGTCTATCCTCCGCAATTCAACTGGCAATCATAACCTGCGCGTCGCCAGCGGACGCGTCTAGACCAGTATTCCCTGACGAAGCCGCTCCCAATCTTGGGCCGAAGTGTGGAGTTCCAGCGCGCGGTCCAGCGCCCGTCGCTTCTCCGCCAGCGCCCAGCAGGCGGCATCCCGGCAGAGGTAGGCGCTCCGGCCGGCTACCCGCTTCGGGTCGGCGACCAGTCGTCCGTCGACGACCGCCAGCCGGTGCAGCGCCGACCGTGGCTTGACCTGGCGGCAGCCGATGCAGGTGCGCTGCGGCTCAGTGCGCCCCGCTGTCCGCCTCGATCTCTCCCTCACCCGCTTGCGGGGGAGGGTCAGGGTGGGGGCTGGGCTCCACCGTCGGCTTGATATCGATCCGCCACCCGGTCAGCTTGGCGGCCAGCCGGGCGTTCTGCCCATCCTTGCCGATCGCCAGCGAGAGCTGGTTTTCGGGCACGTGGGCGGTCGCCGTGCGCGACTCGCGATCGATCTCCACGCTCAGCACCTGGGCGGGGCTGAGCGCGTTGGCGACGAGTTGGGCTGGATCGTCCGACCAGGGAATGATGTCCACTCGCTCCGATCCGAGCTCGCCGACGACGCTGCGGATGCGCACGCCACGGGGCCCGACGCAGGCGCCCACCGGGTCGATACCGTCCTGGTTGGCGGAAACGGCCACCTTGGTTCGCACCCCCGGTTCGCGCGCCAGGGCCCGAATGACGACGGCCCCCGAGGCGAGCTCAGGGATTTCAAACTCGAGCAAGCGCCGGACTAACGCCTTGTGGGCGCGGGAGACGAGCACCTGCGCCCCGCGGCTGCGCTTGCGTTCCTCGAGCAGCAGGACCTTGAGGTGCTGCCCAACGCGGATCTGCTCGTCGGGGATCTGCTCCTCCGGCGGCAGCACGCCCTCGGCCTTGCCGAGCTCGAGGTAGATGGTGTGGCCGTCGGAGCGCTCGGCGATACGTTCGACGATGCCACTCAGCATCTCGCCCTTGTGCTCGAGGACGTCCTTGAGCACCTGGTCCTTCTCCGCATCGCGCAGACGTTGAAAGACGACCTGCTTGCTGATCTGGGCGGCCAGCCGCGCAAAGTCTTCGGTTGGGAGCGGGACATCGACCAGGTCGCCCACCGAGGCGGGGCCCAGTTTGGTCGCCTCTTCGAAACTGATCTCCGTGGCCGGGTCGGCTACCGTTTCGACGACGCGGCGGCGGCCGAAGATCGCGATCTGCGCCGTGTCCGGATCGACGTGCACGCGGATGCCCTCCGGCGGATTGAAGGCGCGCCGGTAGGCGGTGGCCAATGCCGTTTCCATCAGGCTCAGCAGCGATTGCTTGGAGATGCCCTTCTCCTCCTGGACCTGGTCGAGCGCCTTGAGGAAATCTGACTTGAGCATCAGTGCCGCGACAGGTCGATCGCCAGCCGGGCGGAAATGATGTCCGCCAGCGGGATCGCCACTGTTTTCACATGTTTGCCATCGCCGAGCCGCAACTCGATCATGTCGTCGGAGACGGCGGTGAGCCTCCCCTCCGCGACTTGCTCGCTCTCGCCCACGCGATAGCGGACGTTGGCGCGCCTGCCCACGAAGCGACGGTACTCCTCGAGGTTGCGCAGCGGACGTTCGGCCCCGGGCGATGAGACCTCGAGCTCATAGCGGGTTGGAAATGGATCGGCCTGGTCGAGCAGCGCACCGAGCGACTTGCTGACCCGTTCGCAGTCGTCGAGCGTCACGCCCTCGGGCCGGTCGATGCGAACGCGCAGCGTCGTGTTACCACCCGAGCCCGCGAGCGTCAGGTCATATAGCTCGTAACCCAGGTAGTTGAGGGTGGGCATAACTAATTCCCGGATCCGGTCGAGCTGGTTCGTAGTTGGCGCAGTCACCACTAAAAGAAAAAGGGCCGACGGCCCCACACTGCAAGCTTCGTATTCACTTGTCCCAGAGTATAGTCGCCTCAAACGCTCGCATGGCACTAAAGCGCCGCTCGCGTGGGCCGGCAGGCCCGCGTTACCTCGGGTCGAGCCGCCTCCATACAACCAGCAGTGGGCTCGCATTAAAAATCGATGAGTAGGTTCCGCTGACGATCCCGATCAGCAGTGCCAGCGTAAAGCCCTTGATGTTTACCGGCGAGATCAAAAACAGCGCAACCAGCACGAAGATGACGGTCATCGACGTATTCAGCGATCGGGCGAGCGACTGAATGATGCTCAGGTTGACGTTCTGCTCGAAGCTCAGGCGGCTCGCCTGCCGCAGGTTCTCCCGGATCCGATCGAAGATGACGATGGTGTCATGGACCGAGAAGCCGATGACGGTCAACGCCGCGGTGACAAACAGTGTGTTGATCTCCCCCAGCGGCGAGTTGAAGACCTTGCCGAGGATCGACCAGATGCCGGTCAGGACGAAGACGTCGTGCAGCAGTGCCAGGATGGCGGCGACGGCGAACTTGTAGTTGAACCGGATGCTCAGGTAGATGACGATCAGGATCGAGGCGATCGCGATTAGCCCGCCGGCTCCGACCACCAGCTCGCGCGCGATCGTCGGCCCGACCTGCGCGTAGCTCGACCGCGACGGATCGAGCGGGAATTTTTCGGCAAGGTCGGCGCGGATCGTGGTCTCCTGCGCCGAGGCGAGCGGCTTGGTCGTGACCAGCACACCGTTCGGGCCGGCCTGCTGCACCGTCGCTTCCACGTTGAAGGTGTCCATTTCTTTCTGAACAAGCGAGGCCTGCACCGGTTGCGTAAAGGCCAGGTTGTACTGGTCGCCGCCGGCGAAGTCGATGCCGAGACGAAAGCCGAGGAAGGCCATGGAGATGATCCCCGGCAGGATGATCGCCAATGACAGGAGGAAGTACCAGTTGCGGCGCCCGACGATATTCATCGCGTCGTCAGGCCGCCTTGGGCGCCTGCACGCCGTAGAAGGCCAGCCGGCGGGCCGGCCGCAGCCCGGCGAGGATCTGGAGGAATTGCTGCGTCGTGACGATGGCCGAGAACATGCTGACGCCGACGCCGACCGCCAACGTGATGGCGAAGCCCTTGATCAGCGGAGCGCCGAAGAAGTAGAGCACGAAGCAGGTGATCAGCGTCGAAATGTTCGAGTCGCGGATCGCCGGCCAGGCGCGGTGCACGCCGGCTTCCATCGCAGCGCCGAGTGTTCGACCGGCACGTAATTCCTCTTTGAGGCGCTCGAAAATCAGCACGTTGGCATCGACCGCCATTCCGATCGAGAGGATGAATCCGGCCAGGCCCGCCAGCGTCAGCGTGACGCCGAAGAGCTTGAAGATCGCCAGCGCGATCGCGGCATAGATCAGCAGCGCGAGGCTGGCGACCAGTCCCGGCAGGCGGTAGTAGAGGAGCATGAACAGGATGACGATCGCCAGTCCGAACGCCCCGGCGAGCAGGCTCAGCTTGACGGTGGTGGCGCCGAGCGTCGCGCCGACCTCGGTCGCCGAGGCGATCGAGATCGTACCCGGGAGCGATCCCGAGTTCAGCTGAATCGCCAACGCCTGCGCGCTGGCCGCGGTGAAGCCGCCGGTGATGATCGCGCTCCCGCCGCAGATCTCGCTGATGACATTGGCGTCTTCGACCAGGTCCTTGTCGATGAAGATCGCGAGCTTGTTCTGCGGGTCACCTTGTGGGTGGGTGACTCGGTCGCGAGTGAAGGCGCAGAACAGGTCCGATCCCCTGGAGTTGAAGGAGATCGTAACGTCGGGCAGGTTTGTGTTGGGATCGGTAGAGCGGCTGGAGTTGGTGATCATGCTGCCATCGATCTGCGTGAAGACGGGTTTATAGCCCGGATACTTCTGGGCGTCCTTGGGAGTTAGTTCCTGAAGGGTCGCGGCGTCAGGCGTGCCGGGCTCCCATTTCCAGATCGTCAGGTACGACGTCTTGCCCAGGATTTGTTTGGCCTGCTCCAGGTCGACACCGGGCAACTCCACAATGATCCGGTCACTGCCCTCGGGCCGCACCACGGATTCGGCGTAGCCGCTGCTGTTGACGCGGCGCTCGATGATGGCGACCGCGATGTCTCGGGCCTCGGGAATGCTCGTACCCGAGCGAACGCCCGTGATCTGCAATTCCAGGTGAGTCCCCCCTTGCAGATCGAGTCCCTTGTGGACGTAGATCTGCTGCGAGAACCCGAGGAACCCGATGTTGAGCGTCGGGATGCCTCGAATCGGCCCGGTCAGCGGCTGGTTGGTCGTCACCCGGTAGACATAGGCAAACCCGTCGATGAAGAGGGCAAGCAAAGCGACAACGGCAATCAGAGCCAGGAGTCGACGATCGACGCGCATGCGAGGGAAAGTATAGGTGAGCCCCGATGAGAAACTTTTAAGGCGTCAAATATGGCGGCGCCTTAACTGCTCAACCGCGTCAGCTTGCCCGGGATCGTCCCGGCGTTGAGCCCATCCGCCAGCCGCACCGCATCCGACTCCGTGAAGATGCCGACGTCCGGCACGAGGAGCATGGCGCCCTTCGAAATTTCGCCGGAGACGTCCGCATCCTCGAAGAGCCTGCTGCCGGTAAAGAGCGCGAGCTTATTGTCGATCGTGTCGTAGGTTTGCGCCCCCCGATCCTTGGTCACGAGGTCGAGCAGCTCGGCTCCGTCGGCGTCGAAGGTGACGATCACGCCGGGACCGGGCGGGCGGGTCGCGCGCCCAACCGTCGCGTGGATGACCATCGTGCCATCGATGCCGGTGAACACCGGCTTGAAGCCAGGATGATATCGGGCGGCCAGCGTGCCCAGCTGGTTCTGCGTGGCCGCGTCGACCTGGCCCGGCACCCAGGTCCAAATCGTGAGGTTGACGCCATCGGCCTCGACGATCGCCGCCACCTGGGCCGCCGCGGCATTCGCCACGTGGATATCGATCACGTCCGCAGCTCTACCCGGGTCCACCCGATTGACCAGCCGATGGCTGGCTAACCGTCGAGTGATCACGCGTATCGCAACGTCCCGCGCCTGGGCCGCCGGCACCGACGAGGGCACGTCGGACAGGCGATACGAGAGTGCAACTTCGGCCGGCGAGGTCGGACCCAGGAACAGCCCCGAGAGGCGCGCGACGCCAAGACCGAGGCCAGCGGCTATGACGATACCGGCCGCGGCCAGCAGCCAGCTCGGGCGTGGACGCATGATCGTGTAGCGACGGCCCGGTTAAGACCTTGCGCCGTCAGGGCAGGGGCGCGAGCGCCCATTGGTCACGCAGCGTGACCATGATCCGGGCCAGACCGCCGCTGCCGATCGCCTCGCGAATCTCTCCCACAAGCCGCACGAGCATCCGGAGATTGTGGATCGAGGCGAGCCGGTGCCCGAGGATCTCGCCGGCCATGAACAGGTGGCGGAGATAGGCGCGGGAGAAGCGCGCGCAAGTGTAGCAGTCGCAACCCTCGTCGAGCGGGCCCGCATCCTCGATGAAGCGGCGATTGCGCAGGTTGATCCGCCCTCCCCGCGTCAGGATCGATCCGTTGCGGGCGATCCGGGTTGGCAGCACGCAATCGAACATATCGATGCCGCGCGCGATCGCCTCGACGAGATCCGCCGGCGTGCCGACGCCCATCAGGTAGCGCGGACGCTCGCGCGGCAGGATCGCCGTCTGCAGAGACAGGAGCCGGTAGGTAATGTCCTTCGGCTCCCCGAGGCTCAGCCCGCCCACGCCGAAGCCGTCAAAGGGCACTCGCGTCAGAACCTGCGCGCTTTCGCGGCGAAGCTGCTCATCGAACCCGCCTTGAACGATTCCGAAGCGCAGCTGTCCGGGGGCAGGCTGGCTCTCGAGGCACCGCTGAGCCCAGAGATGGGTGCGCTCCATCGCGTCCTTCGTGACTGCGGTCGTGGCGGGCCAGGAGACCGGCTGGTCGAAGGCCATGGCGATGTCGGACCCGAGCTGGCGCTGGATTGCCATCACCGACTCGGGCGTGAAGTGCTGCTCGCTGCCATCGAGGTGCGAACGGAACGTGGCGCCCGCATCGCTGACCTTGACGAGGTGGTCGAGGCTGAAAACCTGGAAGCCGCCGCTATCGGTCAGGATCGCGCCATCCCACCCCATGAACGTGTGCAGGCCACCGAGCCGAGCGATGCGTTCGGCGCCGGGCCGCAGCGCCAGGTGATAGGTGTTGCCGAGCAGGACCTGGGCTCCCAAGGCATGGACTTCATCGGGACTGAGGGCCTTGACCGTCGCCTGCGTCCCCACCGGCATGAAGGCAGGTGTATCGATCGTCCCATGGGCCGTGTGTAATCGCCCACGCCTCGCGCCATCCTCCTCCGCCAGCAACTCAAACATCAGGTGCTCCCCTCCCCCGCTCGCGGGGCGGGCCCGTCGGCCCACGCGAGCGGCGCTGTAGTGCCACGCGAGCGTTTGAGACGTTCGGGGCAGGGTGGGGGCTGATGAACATGCAGTCCCCGAAGCTGTAGAAGCGGTAGCGCTCCTTGATCGCCTCCCCGTACGCGGCAAGGATGTGGTCCCGACTGGCGAAGGCGCTGACCAGCATCAGCAGCGTGCTCTTCGGCAGATGGAAGTTCGTCACCATGGCATCCACGACCTGGAATCGGTAGCCGGGCATGATGAACAGCCCGGTCCACCCCTCCCCCGCCACCAGGCCGCCATCCGATGCGGCACTTTCCAGGACCCGAACGCTGGTGGTCCCCACGGCGACGACCCGCTTACCGCGTCCGCGGGTCTCGTTGATGCCGCGCGCGCTCGCATCGTCGATCCGGTACCACTCGCGGTGGATCCGGTGCTGTGCCGGGTCGTCGACCCGCACCGGCCGAAAGGTGTCGAGGCCGACGTGCAGCGTCACGAACGCGATTCCCACCCCGCGCTCGCGCACCGCGCTCAACAACTCGGACGTAAACTTCCTCGTGCGCGTAGACCGTCTGATAGCGCTCACGATCGTCGAGCCGCTCTTTGATGTAGGGCGGCGTCGGCATCTGCCCGATCCGCCGAACTTCCGCGATTGGATCCGCCACGCCGTTCAGGCGCACCGTGGCGGTCTCGTCGGTGCGCGCTTCAATTGCAACCACCAGCGCTGAGCTCTCGAACTGCACGTGCGACCCGGGCTCGAGGCGCCGACCCGGTCGAAGCAGCCCCTCCCAGCGGTGACGATCCGAGTCGATCGGACGCAGCAGTAGGACCTCCGCCTCTCCCCCATCCGCGCGTCGCCCGATCAGCCGCGCCGGGAACACGCGGCTGTCGTTCAGCACCAACATGTCGCCGGGCTCGAGGTAGTCGGGCAACTTCGTGATCGTCGAATGCGTCACCTCACCCGAACGTGAATCGAGCACCAACATGCGCGCCGCATCGCGCCGCTCGGGTGGATGCTGGGCAATCAGCTCAGATGGCAGCTCGTAATCGAAATCCGCTGTTCTCAGAAGAGTCGAGGCTGCTCGCCGCTGCTCGCCCTGACCAGGCCGAGGTGGTCGTAGGCCAGCTTGGTCGCGACCCGGCCGCGGGGCGTGCGCGCCAGAAAACCGAGCTGCATCAGGAACGGCTCGTACACATCCTCGACGGTCTCTGGATCTTCGGACACGGAGACCGCGATGGTGTCGAGGCCCACCGGCCCCCCCTCGTACTTCTCGACGATGGTGCGCAGGATCCGCCGGTCGATCACGTCCAGACCCAGCTCGTCGACCTCGAGCATCGCGAGCGCGTCCAGCGCGATTCGCTCGTCGATGCTTCCCTGCGCCCGCACCTGGGCGAAGTCCCGCACCCGCCGCAGCAGGCGGTTGGCGACCCGCGGTGTGCCGCGAGCGCGGCTGGCGATGATGCGCGCCCCTGCCTCATCGATGGAGACTTTGAGCAACCGCGCCGAGCGAATGACGATCGCGAACAGCTCGTCGGAACTGTAGAAGTAGAGGGGGTAGAC
>WNFD01004947.1_pt1 | contig 13357 bp, 10 predicted proteins | sample 5400491 | NCBI WGS metagenome assembly WNFD01 (sample SAMN13153343, study PRJNA577476) | soil metagenome | isolation source: 120 cm saprolite under Douglas fir tree site 2 hole 2 replicate 2 | place: USA:California | collected 2015-04-18 | reverse complement strand
AAGCTGAAAACGATTCTTGTACCGGTTGATGAGCCCCTTGATCTTGAGAAAGTCGTCCTGCTCGAAGATGGCGATGAATTCTTCGACGTTGTCCCACATCTTGGCTTCGATCTGGCCGGTGCGATCCGCCAGGGTCAACGCCAGGTAAGGCTCGCCATTTTTCTTTGCCTTCACCTGCTTCGACGCCACCACGAAGCTGGAGGTGACGATCTTGTTTTCCTGCTGGGAACACTCGGAGATGAAGAACTCTTTCATGAGCCTCCGCGAAATCGGCCTGCCGTATCCAGCGCCTGAAGGCGCATCATCGCTACTACTCTTGCGGCATGCCTGAAGGCATGCCCTGAGACGAATCTTACCGCGCCACGGAAAATTAGCCTAAAACACGCCAAGCTTCTTCTTCTTTTTCAGCTTCTTTGCGTTGGCCTCTTTGGCCGTGGTCTCGACGGGCTTGGTTTGCTTTGCGCTCGCGCCCGTGTCGATGTAACCGGGCTTGTAGTCTATGTAGGCTTCTTCGCGCAGCGTGGTCAGAAAAGCACGCAGCGCCGGCTGCAGTTTCTGCATGTACAACGCATCCTGGATGCGCGGCTCAGCTTCCTTCAAGGTAGGAATGCCCGCCATCTGATGCTCGCTCGCCTGCAGGATCACGTAACCCTGCTTGGTGCGAATCACATCCGTGACTTCACCGCCCTTCAGCGCGAAGACCTTATCTTCCAGTTCTTTCGAGAGGGTGCCGCGCTTGAAATAGCTGAGGTCGCCACCGTCTTTCGCCGACGGTCCATCGGAGTACTTTTTCGCCAAGTCTGCAAACTTTGCGCCTTTGTGAATCTGCTCGAGCAAATCCTGCGCTTTGGCCTGAGCCGGCGCCAGGGCTGCCTCCGACTCAGCCTCCAACGGCGGCGCAGGCTTCACGTCTGGGGTGGCAGCCGGTTGGGCGGGAGTCTTAGGCGCGATCAGAATCTCGCTCAGCCGAACCTCTTCAGGCCGCTCCATCTCCGCGCGGTGCTGGTCATAGAATTTCTTCACGTCGTCCTTGTTCATGGCAAGGTGCGAACCCACTTCCTGCCCAATTACGCGCTGCGTGACGATCTGGTTGCGCAGGTTCTGCTTGAAGTCTTCATACGAAGCTCCCTGCGCCTCCGCCGCCTTTTCCAATTCTTCCATGGTCGCGAGGTTCATCTGCTTTCGCATTTCATCGAGGCGCTTGACGAGTTCCGTGTCGCCAGTGATCCCGAGGTCTTTGCCTTTTTGTAAAAGGAGTTGCTGGTCAATCAGATCGCGCAGAACGTCGCGTTGTTTCTCGGCGAAAGCGCGGTCGGCGTTGGCGGCATCCTGCTGCTGGACTTCCTGCTTGAGCTGATCGCGGCTGCGGATGTATTCCGTGCGTGTGATGATTTCGTTGTTCACCCGGGCGATGATCTCTTCCACCACGGCATCAGCCGGCGAAAGAGATGGGAGCAACAGCGCGTACCCAACAGCCAACAACAGGGGAAGTCTGGTTTTCTTCATTAGGGCTCTCTCAAAACCTGGGGTACACCCGAGGAAAATTGTCTTCTTATTTTACGCCGCGAGCAGCGTGGAGGCCAATTGACTGTGTGGCTTGGCTAAGCTGCTCGTGTGAGCGTCAGTGCGGTCACGTCGTTGTGCCTCGGGGCCATGTGCATGAAGTCCTGCACGCGTTGCAGGATGCTCTGGGATAGATCCCTTGCGGAAGAAGGCCCCGCCCGCATGGCACTCTTCACGCCCTCCAGACCAAATTCTACGTTCTTCGACTCGGCCTCCACCACTCCGCGCGAGACCACCGCCAGCGAGCCCTTTGGTCCCAGCCCGACGATGCGGGCGTCTGTCGGGGCCAGCGAGAACAGCCCGAGCGGCAGGCCGGTTGCGGGCAACTCGACGACGCTTGAGTGATCGCGCAGCAGTCCAGGTGTGTGGCCTGCATTCACGTAGCAAACCGTGCCAAGTTCTTCGTTGTAGCAGCCAGCGAAGGCCGGGCAGCTGCGCACGCCTCCGGCAGCGCGCATGATCTCAAGATTCAGACGGCGCGACAGTTCGATCATCGCTTCCGTTTCGTTCAGTTCGGAGGCGGCGAAGATCTGCTCGGCGGACGAGTGGAAACAAACCTGCGCGGCGAGCAGCACGGTTTCGCCGGTTGCGCGTTTTCCCGCCATGTCGAGCAATCCGAAAAGGAAACGGTGCGGACCGACCCGCAGGAAATCGTGGAAATCGCCCCCGGCGCGCGAGGAAAAATAAGCGACCGCCATGTCAGCTCCCCGGAGCGCGGGGCTTTCCCCGTGGACGATCTCGGGAGCCTCCTCCTCCACGGTTGAGCCGAACCCGAGTTTTGAAAGGAGCGCTTTCATGAGCCGCGAAATTACCACAAACTTTGAATCGGAGCAATGAGCGGGAAGTGGTGGCGTCCGGTGGAATGTTTGGCTGGAAAGAGCGTTTCTCGGCGGGCTTTCACTGCTTGCTAGTGTTGTGTCCCGCAAGTGCGCGACACAAGTATGGGCTGTCATCTTGAGGCAAAGCGACAGACCTATGCATCTGCGCGGTCAACTACATAGGTCCCTCGCTTCGCTCAAGATGAACAGTGTGGACTTATGCCACGAACTTACGGGACGCGACACTTAGGACGAGGTGCTGCTTTCTCTCCGTCAGGGTTTAAAAGCTAGTAGCGGTAGCACGTGGTATTAATTGACAGCGACTTGCCCCTTTGCTAAAGTTCGACCCTAAAGTTACGGGAGCCGCCCGCGACTTGCGAGCGCCAAACCCCTCCCCTGATTGTTCGCAATTATTCTGCGCTCTTAAGCAGTGTCAAGAATGCAACCCTCCGGACACGTCGAGGTGTCAACCCGGTTACTGAGCGCGATGCTCAGAGAGCGCGAGTCTGTTCCGCGTGCCGTGCTCCTGGCGCAACAGGCCTCCGAATTGGTCTCCGGAGGCGCAGCTATCGTGTATGTGCTGGACTCGGGCGATCCCCCAACCCATCCTGCAACATGGACGGCTAAAGCCACCGCCGGGGAGGTTCACCTGGATGACGCGACCGTGCCCGCCGACTCCGGGACGCTGGGAACTCTGACGCAAGAGCAGCAACCGCTCCTGTTTTCCGGCAACGAACTGACGCGCGAGGACTACGCCCATCTCCATGCGCGGCGAACCCTGCAATCCCTGGCCTGCATTCCCATCATCGTGAATGACGTTTTGATCGGCGCGCTGGAAGTGGCCTCTTTCGAAGGTACGATCGACTCCTCGGACTTTCAGATCCTGGTTGATCTGGTGGAGCATGTGGGACCGGGACTGGTCAGCGCGATGCTCTACGAAGACGAACGCAACTCCCTGCTCGAATCCGTTTCGCGGCTCACTCAACTCTACGACCTTGAAAAAGTATTCAGTTCCACGCTTGAAATGGACGAGCTTCAGTCCCTCATCACCTCCAAGATTCGCGAGGTGCTGGGCGTCCAGGCCGTAAACCTGTGGCTCGTCAAGGATCAGAACGAACTGCTGCTTATGCAACAGTCCGGAAACGACCCTACCGCGTCGGTCAACTCGTCGCAGCGAACCGGCGAAGGCTACATTGCCGAGGCCTCCGATTCAGGCGAGCCCCTTCTCATTGATGAAGCAAAGGACGAACGTCTCGCCAGGCGCAATCCCGCCGGGGTCGAAGGTGGACCATTTTCCGCGATCGTTTGCCCGCTCGTTGCTCACGAAAAACAGGTTGGGATCATCGAAGCCATCAACAAAATGGATGGCAGTCCGTTCGACGAAGACGACCTGTTCCTGCTGAACGCGATTTCCGAAACCGCCGCCATTGCCCTGAACAATGCCGGGCTTCTGCAGGCGGAACGCAAGGTAGAAATTCTGCAAACGCTGGTGCATGTGAGCGGCGAGATTACGTCCACGCTCAACCTTGACCGCGTTCTGCAGGCTGTGGTCAACACGCCCAGCGCGGTGATTCCCTATGAACGGGCCTCGGTTGCGCTCGACGAGCGTGGCAAGTTGCGCTTGAAGGCCATCTCGGGCATGGAACAAATCAATCCTGGAGCGCGCGAGATCGCGCAACTCGAGGACGTGATTCCCGCGGTGTCTGGCGGCAGCGGCGCCGTCTTCATCGCCCAGCGCGAAGACCAGATTGACGCTCCCGAAGAAGCGATGAAGGCGCCGTTCCGCAAGTATTTTTCCGAGACCGGGATGCGCGCCTTCTATGCGCTCCCCCTCGCCGACGATGAAGGCCGGCTCGGAATCCTGTTATTCGAAAGCAGCGACCCCGACTTTCTCAGCGAAGCTCATCTGGAGATGATCCGGGTTCTTGCCGGACAGGCAACCGTCGCCGTGCGCAACGCTTCGCTCTACAAAGAAGTCCCGTTCATCGGGCTGCTCGGGCCGATTCTGCAAAGGAAGACGAAATTTCTGGCCCTCGAAAAACGCCGCCGGGCGCTGTTGGTGGCAGGCGTGGCGGCGCTGGCATTGTTTCTGGCGATTTTTCCCGTTCCAATGCGCGTTGATGGAGCTTCCACCGTGGCTTCCGCACGCTCGGCCCAGGTGCAGCCGGAAGTCGACGGCGTCGTTCGCCGGGTCTACGTTCGCGAAGGTGACCACGTGCAGCGCGGCCAGGTGCTCGCTGACCTGGAAGATTGGGATTACCGCGCCGCTCTCGCCGGAGCACAAGCCAAGTACCAAACCGCGACCATGGAAATGAACCGCGCACTTGCCGCGAACGATGGCGCCCAGGCCGGCATCCAGGGCGTGCAAGCCAGGTATTGGGCTTCGGAGGTGGACCGCGCCCGCGAGCGATTGGAGAGAACGCACCTGCATACGCTCTTGGATGGCTGGGTCACCACTCCTCACGTTGAAGACTTGACCGGCCGCCGCCTCGCAGCTGGAGACACGTTTGCCGAAGTGGCGGACAGTTCGCAGGCTCGGGTCGATGTTGCCATCGATGAGTCCGAAATCTCTCTGCTTCGTCCCGGCTCCCCCGCTGCCATCAAAGTGGAGGGTTTCCCGACGCAGACCTTTCGCGGCAACGTCGCCGTCGTCAGCCCCAAGAGCCAACCCGAAGGCGATGTGCGGTTTTTCTACGCCCGCGTCGATGTCCCGAATCCCGACGGCCGCCTGCGTCCAGGAATGCAGGGACGGGGGAAAGTTTCTGTTGGGTGGCGTCCCATTGGCTACGTGTTTTTCCGGAGCCCGTTTATGTGGCTCTATTCCAAGCTGTGGTCATGGTTTGGATGGTGAGGGTTGGATGTGGAGCGACGGGCGTCTCGCCCGTCGAGAGGCAACGAGGCTGGGCGGGGGACGCCCGGCGCTCCAGCAGCAAAGCAAGAAGTCAGGAACACGCGATGATGAACTCGAAAACGGTGGCGAAGATTTTACTAACACTGGCGCTCACACTCGCCCTGCTACAGTTCGGCTGCAGCGACTCGAGGCCCGCCAGAGTCAAAGCCGCGCCTCGGCCCGTCGCCAACGCGCCCGCCGCTCCTCCTCTTCCTTCCGATCATGCGTCCGATCGTGAGCCTTTCTTTGTCGCTTCCGGACCGCTCATCGTTGAGCACCAGGTGGACGTTGCCACCCAGCGCGACGGAGTCGTCGCCGAAGTTCATGCGGAACCTGGTTTCCTGGTTCGCCAAGGCCAGCTTCTTGCCCAACTCGACGGTCGCCAGGCGACCGCCGACCTCGATGCGGCGCGCGCCCGCACCCGCAGCACCGCAGCCGACCTTAAGAACTGGGAAGCGGAAGCCAAGGTGCTCGAAGCCGACGCCGAACGCGCGCGCAAAATGTGGGAAGCACAGCTCATCACCAAAGAGCAGTTCGACCACGCGCACTACAAAGCCGAATCGGACCAGTGGGACGTCAAGCGCGTGCAGGAGATGCTCGTCAACGCGCAACAGACCGAGCGCTCGCTCGAACTGGAGTTGGAAAAAACTCGCATCCGCGCCCCGTTTTCCGGAATTGTGGCGCGCCGCTATATTCGCGCCGGGCAACAGGTCAACCGCGGCGACCGCATGTTCTGGGTGACGGAGACTTCGCCGCTGCGGGTGAAATTTACTCTCCCAGAGCGCTTCGCCGGCAAAATCCAGCGCGGGCAAATCCTCGAAGTCACCTCGGCCGACCGCGGAGGCGCCCGGTACAGCGCCAAAGTGATGGAGATCAGTCCGGTCATCGATCCTTCCAGCGGCACGATTGAAGTTCTCGCCCAACTCGTTGGACCCACAAAAGATCTGCGGCCCGGCATGACCACCAGCATCCGCGTTCCGAACCTGCCATGAACCTTGCAGAAGCACTGGATGTTCTTCCCGAGATAACCACGCCCACCAAGCGAAAGCGGATATTCAAGATAGATCCACGGCTGGTGGGCCGCGAGCACATCGAGGAGGACGGACCGATATTCCTCGCGCATGTGCCGGGATCGGTAGACCTCTTTCGGCTGACGCCCGAACAATGGAAACTCGCGCATCTCTTCGATGGTGAAAGGTCGAACGCGGAAATTGCCGGGTTATTCCTGTCGGAGACTGCCATCCAGTTGAGCGAGGAGGATGTCCAGAGTTTCGCGGAGACGATGGAGGACTCCAACTTCTGGTACCAGTCTCCGCAGGAGAAAAACGCCGCGCTTATGCAGAAGTTGCGCGACCGCCGCAAGAAGCAGAAGAAGGCCAAGGCTGGGGACATGGCGCACATCGTGGTCGCGCATTGGGATGCCGATGCATTGGTTGAGATTGGGCACCGCAAACTCCAGTTCGTCTACACGCCGTGGGTTACGGCCCTGACGCTCGTTGCCTTTGCCTTCATGGCCTCCATCTTTTTCACGCATTGGTCTCAGATCGGCGCGGACACGCTCGAATACTACACATTCACCGATAAGTCGGCCGCCGATCTCGCCGAATTCTGGATCCTGTTCTTCATCATGGCCTTCTTTCATGAGTCGGCGCACGCAATCACGTGCAAACACTACGGAGGCGGCGTCCACGCCACCGGGTTTCATCTGATCTACCTGACGCCCGCGTTTTTCGTCGATGTCACCGAGGTCTGGGTCTATGCCAACCGCTTCCAGCGCGTCGTAACCGCGCTGGCGGGCATCTGGACGGAATTGATAATCTGCTCCCTCGCCACCCTGGTCTGGTGGGGGACGCCGCCAGGCGGCTCCATTCACGATCTTGCCTACAAGGTCGTCTTGATCGCGGGAATAGCCGTCGTCCTCATGAATCTCAACCCGCTGATCAAGCTCGATGGCTATTACGTCTTGTCGGAAACTCTTGGTATCGACGAGATCAAGGAGCGCTCTACCGCGCTGGTAATGGGCTGGGTGCAGAAACACATTTTCCGGCTTCCCGTTGAAGTCCGCTATGTCCGTCCGCGGCTGCGCTGGCTTTTCGTCCCCTACGCTATCCTTTCCGGTATCTACAGCTACCTGCTTCTGTACGCCGTTGCCAGATTTGCGGGGAACGTATTCCGCCACTACAGCCCGGAATGGGCGTTCCTCCCCACGATTTTGGTGGCGTTCCTGATCTTCAAGTCCAGACTTATAAAGCTGGGGACATTTATGCAAACCGTATACACGGATAAGCGCGACCCCGTGGTCCGATCCATGACACCCGCGCGCATCGCGATCTTAGCTACGGCTCTTGTTGCGCTGCTCGGTATTCCCTACTTACGAGACACGGTGCACGCGAGATTCATTCTCGAACCGGTGCAGCGCGCCGTGGTCCGCGCCGAAATCCCCGGAACTGTGGTCGAAGTGTTCGTACACGAGGGACAGAAGGTGGAGCCCGGCAATCAACTCCTGCGCCTGCGCAATCTTGATCTGGAGTCGCAACAGGCGCTGGTGGAGGCCGATCTGCAACTGGCGCGCTCCCGCAACACCGAGGCGCAGATGCACTACACGGGTGCGGCAGGGATGGAACAGGAATTTCAACGGAGCCGCGAGAAAAGTCAACTGCTGGCCCAGGAGGCGAGCCAGTTGCAATTGCGCAGTCCCATCGCTGGCAGCGTAGTAAGCCCTCGCCCCGCGGATCTGCTGGGTTCGCATCTCAATGCCGGCGTCACCGCGGTTGAGATCGCGGATATTTCATCGCTGCGGGCACGCTTGTACGTTCCGGAATCTGAAATGCGCGAGGTGAGGCTCGGACAGGCAGTCAGCCTTCGTCTGGATTCTTCTTTCCGGTCAATCTCGGGGGTGGTCGGCGAGATCGCTTTGGCGTCTTCGGAGGTGGAGCCGGGCCTGGCGCCGAAATCCGAATATAAAGGACTGGTTGCGCCACGCTACTACGCGGTCACGGTCCAGGAACCGAACTGGGAAGGCAAATTAATGTATGGAATGACCGGCACGGCCAAGATCTACACTGTGCGCCGCAGCTTCGCCGGACTGGCTTGGCGAACCGCCAGCGATTTTGTCAGACGGAAACTCTGGTAAACGCCGACAGAAAAAGCTAAAGGGCCGCGCAGTCCCCCACCGCACGGCCCGAAGCCAGTTACAACACCTTGAAACTCTCGAATTATCTTGCGAGTCCAACGTTCGTCTGCTTATTTCTTGCTGAATCTCTTGCTGAGCGTCTTGCTGAATTTCTTGCTGAACGACACCTTGCTCAACTTCTTACTGAACGACACCTTGCTGAGTCCAACACTCGGCTTGCTGGAGACGGCCGGGCTGGTCGGGGTGGTGGCGATGAGGGCCTTCTTGGTGGCCGTCATGTTGTTAATCAGCGACTTTTTTTCGATACTCATGATTTTAATTTCCTCCGCGGAGTTTTTCAGTCTGGACATTTTGACCGCGGGAGTTTTTCTTCGCCCCGCCTGTCTGCCACTGACTAATGCACGAGCCATGCCAAACCGCACCGCGCCAATAGCGACATGACCCCGCCAGCGGCTCCCAATCGTTTCAGCAAGATACGAAGACCTGCCTCTCATACCGGAGCAGATGCGCAGCGCGTCCCGCTCGTTGGGTTAATAATTAACCGCCAGGAGGTTGTTTTTTTACCTTTATGCCTCACCCGGCTCCTTAATTCCGAAGCCCATACTTGCGACAGAGATACTTCATCTTTTGCCCGTCCATCCGGAGCAGGGCCGCCGCCGCCGTCTTCTTCCCCCCGGTCCGCCGCAGCGCCGCTTGCAGGTACGCAACTTCGATCCGCGCCATTTCCTCATCAAACGAAAGCCCCTCTTCCGGGATCAGCAGAGACTCCTGTTTCGCCGAACTCGTGTACAGAATCCCCTGCGGCAGATGTTTCACCGCGATGTTCGAGCCCGGGACCATCAGCACCAGCCGCTGCATCAGGTTTTCCAGTTCGCGCACGTTGCCCGGCCAGTGATAGTCCTCCAGCACCTCCAGCGCCTCGGTGTCTATGGTCTTCGCCGGCAGACTGTTCGCCGCGCAGTAGAAACGAAGAAAGTGATCCACCAGCAGCGCGATGTCGCCTTCCCGCTCGCGCAGCGGAGGCAGAACAATCGGAATCACGTTGATCCGGTAATAAAGGTCTTCGCGGAATTTTCCCGCATGCACCGCCTGCTCGAGATCCTCATTGGTCGCCGTGATCAGGCGAAAGTCGATCTTCCTCGGCACTTTCCCTCCGAGGCGCTGCACCGCGTGCTGTTCCAGAACACGCAGCAGTTTGCTCTGCAGCGCCAGCCCCACCGTGCCGATCTCGTCGAGAAACAGCGTGCCCCCATGGGCCATCTCGATGTGACCCGCGCGGGATTGGTGCGCTCCCGTGAACGCCCCCTTTTCGTGCCCAAACAACTCCGATTCAATCAGCGTCTCCGGCAACGCCGCGCAGTTCACGCTGATAAACGGCTGCTCGCTCCTCGGGCTGTTGGCGACGATGGCCCGCGCCACCAGTTCTTTTCCCGTGCCGCTTTCACCCCGAATCATCACCGTCGTGTTGCCGTTCGCCACCCGGCTGAGCGCGTCATACACCCGATGCATGGCTTCGCTGCCGCCGATCAGCTCGCCGAAGGAATACCGGCTCATCGCCTCTTCGCGGACTTTTCGCCCGTCGATCTCGCGGCGGCGCTGCTCGAGCGCGCTCTGCAGGAATCCCTGCACCTCGGCGAACTCCACCGGCGCCGTGAAACACTGTGCGATTCCCGCTGCCAGAAACTTGCGCCGCCACACTTTGGTCAGCGACTGGATCAGGCCAATCAGCACCAGGTCCTCATCCCTCGCACGCAGCTGGCCGACCAGTTCCACCATCGGCTCGGCAGACCCGTCTGGCGTGTCCAGATCCAGGATGACGGCTTCCAGCGGAACTTCGTTCTGCAGCGCCAGCACGCCCTCGGCCGCGTCCAGCAGGGTGATATGAAAATCCGAGGCCAGGCTTTCTTGAGCGGCCAGCATGACCGACTCGTCCGTGGTCATCACGGCAACACGCGCGGCGGCGCTGCCGAATGAGACGTCGATTGACACGCGAGTGGGCTCCCAAAACGCTGCCTACCGTGGGATGGAGGCGAGCGCAAATTGACCGCAGATTATTATAGGTTAATTTTTAACCTACCGGCAGGGAAAAAACACCCCAAACAAAAGGCATCGAGCCGGGGACCGCACTACTTTTTCTTCACGTGTTTCGCGGGAGGTCCTCCCAGGATCGCCAGCAGCGGCCGCGCCGATGCCGGTGGCGCCACTTTTCCCTCCCGCACGATTTCCTTGGCGCTCAGCTCTTTCCCGTACAGGGCCTTGTTGGCACCATCGTCGGATCGCAACGTCGAACCCTCCAGCGACACTCCCGCAAACAGTCCCTGCGATCTGGAATACGACAGAATCTCCGCCTTCATGACGATATCGGTTTCTGCGGAAGCGGCGCGTCCCACCGGCCCGGCCGCGACCGATGCGTCCGCTCCCAGCTTCACCTTGCTCGACATCACCGAATTTGCGCCCGACTCATTCATCACCAGCAGCACGAAGTCGGTTGCCTGCGCTCCAATTTGGAAGCCGAAACTCCCGCCCTCCAGCGCAAACATCGCCGGTGCGCCCCACGGGCCCTTAAAATCCTGCCCCTTGTGGCACGTGATCAGTCCCCGCCCGTAGCTCCCGCCTACAATAAACGCCGCCTTCTTTACCGACGGATAGATCACGATGCATTCCGCCTTATCCAGCACATCCTTCGGAATCCCGTCCGGCATGCCGAGGATTTCCTTGATCACGGTCGCGGCTTGGTTGATGCGCTCGTTTTCCTTCTTCTGTCCCACAACCGGCAGCACGCAGACCAGCATGAGGACCACCAGCAACACTCTGTTCTTCATAGACGCTCCTTTTGATCGATGTCTCGACCGGCCTATTTCTTTTCCGCCTGTGGGGGAGCCATATCCTGCGGGAAGCTTTTCAGCGCAACCTCGCGCGAGTGGGACGAAGTCTTCTTCGCTTCGTCGCTTGTGTTCTCGACGAGAGTTCCCCTGAGCACGTAATACGCTTCGTCGCTCCGATTCTTGCCCTCGCCCCGCTCGATCGTCCCTCGAAATTCGAACGATACACCATGCACAATCTCCGTGGTAAACGCGAGTTGATTACCATCGAGCTTACCCCGTTTGAAAAAGTGATCCAGAAAAGCGCCGCGATCGCTCTCCGAGTCGCCGTAGCGCGAAACAAAGCCCGTTACGCGTCCCTGGTCTTCGACGGTGATCTGCACAAACTCGCCGTCGCGCAAAAAACTGTACATGCCCGAGTAATCCGCCCCAGACGTTGCCGGACTCGGGGCCCGGTTCTGCCCCTCCAGTTTCGCCTGCGCGCCCGCAAGCATCAAAGCAAAAAAAACGAAACACGCAAGTCGCAGCGCGCGGAAATGGGTTGTGTGGCTCGCCATGCTCACATCGGAACTCTCAGTATAGCGGTCATTAGAAACCGATCCCATTGTTTTTGGAAGGACGCGGCTTTAACCTCTGAAAACACGATTGGTGCCGGAGGCCGGTCTGTTGTTAAGCTTGGTGCGACATGAAACTCACGATCTTGCTCCGTAGGACAAAACTCCTCTTTGTGCTGGTCGCGGCGGGAATCTTCGCGATGCAGCTCGCCGCGGCACAAAAGAAAGAAGTGGTGTGGAGCGCGGACGAGAAGCCGCTCGCGGACCAAATTCACGGGCTGCGCGGTCTGGCGGATGACGTCCGTGCGGGGACTACGAAAGACCTGGCGCTGAAGATCCGGAAGCTGCCGGCAACCGGGAACAAGCTGCGCCTGGCGGTGAATTTGGCGGGACTTTCCACCGAAGGAGATTTCGGACACGACACGCTGCAGGAAGTAGCGACGACCCTGGACGAGGCTTTGCGCGAGCGGCCGGTGCCTTGGGCAACGGCGAAGGGTTCGGACACGGGCGGGGGCACCCGCGCCACACGTGCGCCGGCGTATCCATATATTGAGCTCGCCACGCTGGTGCGTTACGAGCACGTCGAGGCCTCGCTGAACAATAATGATGAGCAGTTTCGCGCGGCGATGGCTCGGCTCGAGGCGGATGATCGCAAGCGGGAACATCCGGAGTTTACGCTGAAAGATCTTTCCGGAAAGGCCTGGACGTTTTCGGAACTGCGGGGCAAAGTTGTGCTGGTGAATTTCTGGGCGACATGGTGTCCGCCATGCCGCAAGGAGATGCCGGATCTGCAGACGCTTTACGGGCGCTTTAGTTCGAAGGGGCTGGTGGTGCTGGGCATTTCCGATGAAGAGGCGGCGAAAGTAGAGCCGTTTATCCGCGAGCGGAAGGTTTCGTTTCCCGTGTTGCTCGATCCCGGGCGGAAGGTAAATGAAATGTTTGTGGTGGAGGGGATTCCGAAGAGTTTTGTCTATGACCGCGAAGGCAAGCTGGTGGCGCAGTCGATCGATATGCGGACGCAGAAGCAGTTCCTGGAGATGCTGGGGAAGGCTGGACTGGAGTAGAGACGGGCTTGCCCCGTCTCCCCGGGCAAGAGACGCGGCAAGCGGCGTCTCTACGTGAAAATTTAATCAGTGGAGGGATTAGCAAAATGAAGGTGCGAATTGTTGGCGTGGTGTTTGCGGCATTGATGGTTGCTGCGCTTGCCGTCGCGCAAGACACAACAAAGAAAGACGCGGCGCCGAAGCCGGCGGTTGGCCCGTCGCAGGCTCTGCTAGATAACTGGAATGACGTCGGGCGGAAGCTGATTGCGATGGCGGAAGATTTTCCCGAGGACAAGTACGACTTCAAGCCGGTGCCCGCGCAGCGAAGTTTTGCTGAGCAACTGCTGCATGCGGCGAATGCGAATTACTTCTTCACGAACCCGGCGATGGGTCTGAAAATGCCCGCCGAAGAAGATCCCAAGCGCGACCAGTTCAAAACGAAAGCCGCGGTGGTCGAGTTTGTGAAAAAAGCGTTTGCCGACGGCGCGGCCGCGATCAAGCAGAAGGGCGATAAGGGGATGAGCGATTTGATCG
>WNFD01004945.1_pt1 | contig 13360 bp, 27 predicted proteins | sample 5400491 | NCBI WGS metagenome assembly WNFD01 (sample SAMN13153343, study PRJNA577476) | soil metagenome | isolation source: 120 cm saprolite under Douglas fir tree site 2 hole 2 replicate 2 | place: USA:California | collected 2015-04-18 | reverse complement strand
GCCATCTTGCCGAGCAAGCCAAGCCCGCGCTATATCAAGGCCATGCCAGCGCTCAAGAACGCCCGCCAAGAACGTTTCTGCCAGCTCGTCAAGCAAGGCCTGCCCCCGTATCGAGCCTATCCCATGGCCGGCTACAGGCCGCACAACGGCGAGCCCTATCGTCTCCGAGAAAATCCGAGAGTAAAACGCAGACTTGCCGAGCTAACAAGGTCTTTAGCCATGAAAACGAAGGTTTCGGTAGAAAGCTTGACCGACGAGCTGGACGCGGTCACGAAAGGCGCGGTCGCGGCCGAGCAGTATGGCGCGGCGCGAGGCGCGATCGAAACCAAGGCCAAACTGCATGGCCTCTTAGTGGAACGCAAGGAAAGCGGCGCGCCTGGTGACTTCGCCAGCCTTGGGACGGTCGACGAGATCGTCGCCAAGGTCCGGAGCGAGCTGGGTGAGCAAGCGGCGCTTTTGCTGCAAGGTGCGCTCGATAAGCCAGAGCAGGACTCGACGCCCGAAGCCGATATCCCCGCGCCATCGTCAGACGTCCTTAACTAAAGCTGGCGCGCATTCGATTGCCAATCGAATGGCCGCGCCGCGAGATGGCTTGCCATTCCAATGCCTTAGCCTTGAATGACCAAGCCATCCAAGCCCGATGGGCAGAGCGCGGGCTTGCACGCCGCTGTTAGCAAAGCTTAACAAATGCTTGATCAGCGCGCGGCACGGCGCTAGTCGTTGCGGCCGTGGCCGCCTCACAACGCGCCACGGGTTGCGGCTTCCCTCCTCTCGGCTCGCGCCATCTGGGAGGGGAGCCGTACTCCCGGGGAGGGGGCCGCAGGAGCGCGGCGAGCGTTTGCATTGGGGTCCCACCCTCTCTCTTATGGGGCCCATATTTTGGGAGGGACCCATTTTGGCGATTTTAATTGTCCTGACGTGGGTCTCTACGGGTCCCATCGCCACTTCCCTGGAATTTTCGAGCATGGAGCGGTGCTCATCTGCGGCTTCGGAGGTTCGCGCGGAGATGAAGGCGTGGAGCGTCGGCAGCGACAACTTCCGCGTTTTCTGTATGCCGAAGTAGGAAGGGACCCAATATGAGGACGTTTACCTGCACCAGGGAGACGCCTTGGACCGTCGATATTCACGGCCCCGGCATTCTCGTTCTGCATCCTGAGGCGAAGCCGATTGGCGAGCAGCAGGACGGATACCCGGGCGGGGATTTGGTTGAGCGGCGTTGTCCGATTTGTGGGTTTGAGTGGACCCAAGAGCTACCGCAGTAAGGAGGACCCCGGTTTGGGCCAGAAGCAGCTTTCCATTTTGGCGATTTTGTACATTGTCTTTCTTCTCATTGTTTCCGGGCTTGTCGGTCGGATTTAGGGGAGGGGCCCGAATATGATTTTCCAACCTCGCTGGTTCTGGCTTCTGGTCTTTGTGCTTCTCGCCTATGGCGGCGTCGTTCTCCTCTTGGAGGGACCCTTTCGCTCGTATGTCCCTTCCTGCCCGGTTTCCTTCGGGTTTTGCTTCGGGCCGGCATAGTGGGGGATCCATGAGCTTCAACCGGCGCCTAATCCTCTGGCTTCTCTCCGTGGCGGCCCTTTTCTTCCTGATCGCCATTTGGCGGGCGCCATCCTCGGTTTGGGCCGATCCGGACATGCCGACCCGGGCCGATGTTCTTCTCTCTCTTTTTGGTTTGGCCTGCGCGGGTTACTTTGCGTGGCTTTACCTTCGGAAGTCCTGATGCACATTGATACCCCATCTCTTGTTGTGGGCCTCCTGATAGGATTGGCTTACGCGTTTATGATGCGGACATGGAGATCGAAGCCATGAAGCGATACGATCCGGATTTGAAGAAGGAAGTCGACGTTGCTATTCCGGCCGTTGACGCCTTTGTCGCCGACATTGTTGCGGTTTACCGGAAGCATGGTCTTTCGATCTCGCAGCAGGATGGGCATGGCGCGTTTATCATCGAGCGCTTGAGCGAGGAGAACATCGGGTGGCTTGAGTCTGCCGATGTCGATTTGAGGAAAGGTCCATGAAGCACGCACGCCAGGACTATGACAGGATATAGGACCCAGCCGGACTGATCCCGGTCGACGAGCCCGTCATGCTCTTTCGGGCGCAGGACAAGTACTCTGCCGAGACGCTTCGCTTCTATGCCCATCTGGCCGAGGCCGATGGCTGCGATCCCAACCTTATCTCTCTCGTCCGGGAGCAATCGTTCCTGATGGATTCGTGGCCGACTAAGAAGACGCCGGATCTTTGAAGCATGATGCAGGTTATTTTGGATTTTTTCCGCTGGCTCTTCCGGCGCGGACCATGGGCCTATGGCCGCTGCCCGTTCTGCGAGCGGCAGTTCCACGAGGGCGATGTCTGCCAGTGGCATAACTGCCCGATGGGGGAATGATGCGCGATCTTGAAAAGAATCCATACAGCGCCTGCGAAGCGCGGGTCGCCGCCTTCCTCCATGAGATGGGCGGCATCGGCGGCGGCGATGACCCGATCGGCTTTCTCATGGCCTCGCATGCCGCCCTTTCGGCGGAGCGGCGGGAGCTTCTCGAAAAGCTCAATATGATCGGAATGGGAGCCGGCGCATGACCGACGAACCAAAGGACATGGAGACGCGGCTCCGGCAGATTTCGGCTGGCTTTGCGCCAGGCCAAAACTTTCCGGACTGGTTTGCCAGTAAGGCCAGAGTCGGAGGGAACGACGCATGGCGCGATCTCCTCATGGAGGCCGCCGATGAGCTTGAGCAGCGCAGCCTCCTCTCTGGCCGCCTTTTGCGGCGTCTGGCGGGCGATTGATGACCCTTGCGCTTGTTTCGCTTGCCTTTCGCGAGCCGAGGGTATTTCTTTCATTATTTGCGGTCGCCTTTTTCTTAAGCAAGGCGCGCTAGCGAGGCCGACATGGATATCCCCGACATCATCGACGAGATGGACCGATTGCCGAAAGGCGCATTGCTTCGGCGGGCAGCCTCGACGGAGCCATCGAGCAAGAAGGCCTTCGAGGAGGCCTTCTATGTCAAGCTCGGGCCGATGCCCGCCTTCCCGCGAGGCTGATGATGACCGCAAGCAAAGGCATGCTTTCTCTGGGCTACCATTGGCGGCATCCCAGGATCGTCTTTGCGCCGGATGTCCCCGGGAATCGCAAAGTCAAGGAATGTCTCGATTGCACCAAGCTGATCGAATCGAGCAAACTTCGGTGCGCCTCGTGCTGTCTTGAGGCGGCGAATGTGCGCGAGAACGAGCGGAAGAGATGCAAGAGGATGAAGCTTTCTTTTGTACAGAGCTAACGCCCTGGCGGCCCGGATTGACGCGGCGGGGAACGCCCGTTGTCCACGTCGAGGCGCTCTCATCGAAGCGGCCGGAGGCGGACTGGATCGATAAGAAATGCCCGATCTGCCTCGCGGAGTGGGCCGATAAGGAGAGGGAGCCATGATCGCAGACAAGAGGCATAAGCTTTTGCGCGGCGCCCATGAGGCGCTTCGGGTTGCGCGCGGCGATTTCGAGACCATCGCGGGCATTCGGGTGACGCCCTCCTGCGGCTGCGTCTTCTGCGACATGAACATTGCGCCCGATGCCGATGGTTTCCATCGCGGCAGGACCCGGGAGATCAAATGCACAAAGGAAAGCCGATGAAGCTCGACGACCTCATTAAGATTTGGCTGCACCTCGTCCAAGACGCCGACGGCAAGGACGATATCCTCATTAAGCCGGAGGTCGCAAGGTCGACGCTTGAGCATTTGCAGAGCCTTAAGTCGCTTGCCAAAAGCATTAGAGAGGGCATTCTTGAATTGATTGGGAAAAAAAATGGGTAAGACCTTTGTCATCGCGGACATCCACGGAAGGTACGATCTCCTCCAATCGGCCTATGCGCTTCTCGCCCAGGAGAAGCCCGGCCTCATTGTCCACCTCGGGGACTACGTTGATCGCGGCAAGGCATCGAGCCAGGTCATCGAGTTCCTGATGGCCGGGGAAGACTCGCTCCCCTCGGCCGAATGGCGGCGTGTCATTTTAAAGGGCAACCATGAGGAGATGATGGTCGATGCGCTCCGAAGGGCGCATCCGCCCATGATCTGGGCCTCCAACGGCGGCACCGAGACTCTCTACTCGTATGGCCATCCCAGGGTTCGCGGCCTTAATGACCATGACATCTTCCCGTTCAACCCAGGTATCGTTCCTCCCGCGCATGTCGATTTCCTCGATGCGCTTCCTTTGTTCTTCTGCGACAAGCAGCGCGTCTATGTCCATGCCGGCGTCGATGAGACGCTCTCTTTGCCGGAGCAGAAGACCGAGGTTCTTCTTTGGGGCGGCTATGCCAAGGACAATGAGGGCTTCTATCGCGGAGCGCATGTTGTCCATGGCCACCGTCGGTATGACGAGCCCCTGCTCAAGAAGGGGAGGACCAACCTCGATATTGGCGCGTGTTTCAGCGGAAGGCTCGCGATCGGCGTTTTCGACAACGAGCTGCCGGGCGGCCCGATCGGCATCATGGAGGCAACATGAAGTTTCGAAAATATGGGCTTAGCGATGATGTCGAGGTCGACGGTTTGCCCGGATTAGTGGCGCATCTGCGGAATTACTTCGGGTCTACCCTCCGTGATTACGACGTCGACATCGTCCGTCGGACTGACCTTTTTGTCTACGACGGCTGGCGCAATATTGTCGCCGTCATCGTCAAGGGCGGCATCGCCGGCTTCTGCGAGGACCCCGCAAGAAGCGAGCGGGATCGGATCTGGGAGGCCATCGTCGCGGCATCGGCGTCATGAGCAAGAAGTCCTTTATATACGCCAGGGCATGGTTTCTCGCGATTGGCATATCCTGTACCGTCATAATCGCGGTCTCTCTCTGGCGCAGTGACATGAGTCCTGTCCTCATCCTCGATGGCTTTCTGGTGGGAACGTCATTGCTCGGGTTCGTGACCGGCGGCATCTTTGAACGTCAGGCTACGCTCATCGACGGTCTCCTCGCGATGAATCGCGATCTCATCGGCAGGAATCAGGCGCTCGTCGAGTTGAACCGGACCATTGTCGGCGGCCTCTCGCCGGAAGCGCCGGCCTCGGCGCCATCGAAGCCGTCGATGCATTAGGCTGTTAGCAGAATCGCTTTCCGGCTTGCCTCCATATGTAAGCCTAACTTAACATTCGAATCGGTTCTCCTCCCGAGAGCCAGCCGGCGGGAGCATCTCCTTCGTCCCCGATTACAAGATGCTCCCGCCGATCAAAAAGAAAATTGAGGGGTTTACATCCCCCAAGAAGGGAAGTAGCTTTCCGATCCTCAAACGAAAGCGACCCTCTTGCAAACAATCGCCGCCCATATCTCAAAGCCCAATATCCGCCCATTGGATAGCTGGCTTTGCATGCGCGGCCAGCTTGGGCGCAAAGACTAAACTCGGTCAGAGGTCCGTCCTCTGCCGGTGGCAGAGAGAAAAACCTCAAATCCCTCTTTCTGCCAAAGAACATAGTTCGCGCACGGCCCCCCCCGCTTGGGGCGGCCCCGCGAGCGATATCCGACGCGTAGGACCCGGCTGGCCCGGTGGTACTGGTTTCGCGGGGATATAAAAACGTTCTTTGTGCTGGCGTAGGTCAGTGGTAGACCGCCGACCTTGTAACTCGGATGTCCGGTGTTCGATTCACCGCGCCAGCACAAAGAACGCATGACCAAGCGAAAATCCTACCTTGACGGCAGCACCATCGTCTCAAGCCGAGACAAATTATGGTTTTCCAAGAAATCGACCAAAGTCCCGCCGAACGCTGCGGGCAAACCGCCGAAGCGATCCCGCAAAGAGCAGAAGGCATTCGAGGAGTTCGCGGCCAAGAAGGAACCGCCGAAGCTTCTCAGGAAGTCCTACCTTGAAAAAGGCTTGAGGACGTCTAGGCAGATAGAGAAAGACCGTCGAAAAAATTGCCCCTGAAGCATTGTGGCGATGCAGCGCTTTCGTAAAGCGCGGAGCCGGTTTCGACTACCGGCTGGGGCTCCATTAAGCGAGAGACACTGGGTTCGAATCCCGGTCGGTATCGAAAGGACCGTAGCTCAATGGTAGAGCGCTCGTACAGGCATCTCTCGCGAAAGTAAGAGATGCCTGCCTCGAACCCCTTGCTCTCTTAGGCCAGTGGCAGACCACCGCTTTGGTAAGGCGGGAGCCGGAGTTCGATCCTCCGAGAGAGCACCATGCTCCTGTAGTCCAATCGGTAGAGACGGCATCTTCAGACGGTGCGCGTTGGGTGTTCGAATCACCCCAGGAGTACCAATTCGCCCGAGTAGCCAAACGGTAAAGGCCAGCGCTTCAAAACCGCTTCATCTCGGGGTTCGACTCCCCGCTCGGGCACCAATCATCCAAGGGGATATGGCGCATATCGGATGCAGATGGCTTTTGCCCTCTGGCGCGGACGAATGGCGGGAAGCGGGAAACGGTTGATGCGATAACCCTTCTCATAAAGCTTGTCCCAGACAGATTGATCGAACGACGCCATTGGGACGAAGAAATAGTGCAGGTGGCCCCATGAGCTGATCCTGCCGATCGCCTCGAACCCGGATCGCGTAGCCTGCTTCTCCGCATCCGCCTCGATATGGTCGGGCTCAAGCTCCTGGGCCAATTGCCGCAGGAATTCGATGGTTATGAAGATGCCGGAGGGCGCACCGGAGCACAGATAAGCGGCCTGGCGCAGCGTTTCGGCAACCGAAATCGACATCGAATCCTTCCGTTTCGGAGAAACTAACATTTTGCTCCACTAGCTCAATGGGAGAGCATCCGGCCTACACCCGGTCAAGACCGTGTTCGATTCACGGGTGGGGTACCAATTAATTGGGCGGCTGCTATCCTCGCCGAAAATCTGGAGGAATGCATGATCGGCATAGCGGAGCTGTTCGACGAAATTCAGGCTAGGAACGGCTTGCTCTATCGCGATATCCCCGGTCTCGATATCGATGAGCTAGCCCGCCTGCTCGGGCCGCGCTTAGTTCAGACTAGCGGCAAGAACTACGCTTTTGCGACGCACAAAGAGGACCCGTCCGATTGCTCGGATCGGACCGAATACTTCGATTGGCACTCCGATGGGCTCTATCATGCAAGGCCACCTCGGTTTGTTTTTCTGCATTGCATCGATCCCGGCGCAGGGCAATGCAAGACCGAACTGGCCAATGTGAGCAAGGTGCTTTCCCTACTCAATCCGAGCAGCCTCAATACGCTTCTCAAGCTGAGGTCCCATTACATCGGACACGGCGACAGCTTCGATCATCCAGTTTTGCGAACGGACGGCATGCTCCTCGCCTCAAGGGGCCATGTGAGCGCGTTATCCGATCTGCCGCTCGCGGAAGTGCCGACAATCAGAGATACCGCCGCTGCATGGTCTGATCTATATCGCCATCTGGACGAGAACGCCGTCTCGTTCGTGTGGCTCGCGGGTGGCACCCTGATCTTCGATCAGCGCAAGTACATGCACCGAAGAAACAGCGCGGTCATCGATCGCGCCCGCAAGCTAATCCGGATGTGGTTCGACTGATCAAAGGGTATGCGTCTTTAGCTCATCGGCAGAGCATCTGCTCGACACGCAGGAGGCGGCAGGTTCAATTCCTGCAAGACGCACCAGAGCCAGGGGACCTCGCTTGATCAGCCGTTTGCAGCGGTGGCCGCAAGGCCGAGGTGACACGGCGGAAAGACGTCGGCCAAATTCATGGTCCTTTAGCTCAGTGGGAGAGTAAGCGGCCGATAACCGCTCATGAGCGTGTTCGATCCACGCAAGGACTACCAATTCGAGGGACGAACCTATGGCCGACGAGACGACCGCATATCGCGCCCTTGTAGATTACTGGCAAACGGTACTCTTGCCGGATGGAGTCCATGTCCTCTCGCAGCAGAGCCAGCAGAGCCAGGAGAGCCTCGCGCGCGCTGCATTGAAGGCCAGTATCGCAGCCGAGCGGCATATCAAACGCGGGTCCACATGACATGGGACCCCGAGAGTTAAGCAGGATGGTCTTGCAGCGGCCTTTTAACCCGCCCTCAAGTGGCTCGAAACCACCGGGGTTCACCATCCTCATTCGGACCCTTAGCTCAGTTGGTAGAGCAGCGGCCTCTTAATCCGCTTGTCCGGCGTTCGATCCGCCGAGGGTTCACCACTACATGTCGCTGTGGCGGAATAAGGTAGACGCAATGGCTTGAGAGGCCATCGCCGCAAGGCTTCCGAGTTCAAATCTCGGCAGCGACACCAAAGGTTGCATGCTAATCTCCTTTGATTCGCATGACCTCTTTCATTTTTGAAGACATCGCCGATCATATCAAAAGGCCGCTCGACGCGCGGATGGCGCATGTCGATCTCTCTTCGCCATGCTTTGTCATCGGGACCGGAAGCCGGGAATGTCGCGGCCTTTTGGCTTATTTCCTGGCGACGACGGTCCCGAGGCGGCGCGAGGCGCTCCTCTGCCATGCCTGCGCCGAAGCCGCCTGCTCGAACCCGCGCCATCTCTATTGGGGCACCGCCTCCGAGAACTTGAAGGACGCCTATGCGGCCGGCGTCCGCATGCCGGCCGGCTTTGCGCTGTTCGACCGCGAGCGCCTCCTCGCCGCTTCAAGCAAGGGCGGCAAAGCCGGAAAATCGAAACCAAAAAAGAGAGAGTCATGGCCGAAAAAGGAAAGTCCTCGAAGGCGGGGCGGCAGAAGAAATCCGGTCAAAATCTTGCGTATATCAACGAGCAGCGGCACGACAAAGGCCACGTCCGAAGGTTGAGGCGCCATTGCGTGCGCTTCCCGCAGGACAAGGCCGGTGCCGCGACCCTCGCGTATTACAACGGCCGCCTTGGCAAGCGCGCCGCCTAACGGCGCTGTAGCTCAATGGGAGAGCACCCGGTTGTCAACCGGACGGCCGGGGATCGAAACCCCGCAGCGTCGCCATAAACCGGTGCTGTGAGAGTTGATCGCCTCATAGTGTGAGCGGTGCCAAAGCAGCAGAGCGCGGCGCGTGGCTCGACAGGTTTTCTCTGGAGTGTGGGTCAATGGCCGATCGCCCGGTTTGGGACCGGGATTATGCGGGTTCGATTCCTGCCACTCCGACCAATTTTGTTAAGTGTGGCTTACGGGATACGCCTCCCGGCGCCGTTCTGGTCTATCCTTCGAATCATTCGGGGACCCCCAAAAAGGGTTAACAATGATGAGGAGCAATTTGATCATGAAGAAGCACTTTCTTGCGGGCATCGTTGCGGCGCTCGGGATTGTCCCGGCTCTTGGTGCCGATATGGCGACCAAGGCGCCATACGCGGCGTCGGTTGCGCGGCCGATCTACGACTGGTCCGGGTTCTATCTCGGCATCAACGGCGGCTGGGCTCAGAGCCACAACTGCTGGGACATGAACGGCGCGCTGGTTTTCGGCTTTAGCCCGGCGCTCGCCGAGGGCTGCAATACCGCCAATGGCGGCGTTGTCGGCGGTCAGGTCGGCGCGCGTTATCAGGTCAACAACTTTGTCTTCGGACTTGAAGCACAGGGCGATTGGGCCAATTTGAAGGGAAGCAATCAGAGCACGCTCTTCAATAGCCTTGGCGTTCCGGCCGCCACGCAAACGGCGCTCGGCTTGTCGCTGGTCAATACGACAAAGGTCGATGCGATTGGCACGTTCACGGGTCAGATCGGCTACAGCTTCGGCCCGCTGCTCTGGTATGTCGATGGCGGTGTCGCCGTGACCGACAACAAGTACAGCGGCCTGCTGACCATCGCCCCTCCTGGCTCTAAGTTCTCGGCATCGCTCTCGGATAGCGCCTCTCGCGTCAAGTTCGGCGGCGTCGTTGGCACCGGTCTGGAGTGGATGTTCGCTCCGAATTGGACGGTCGGCGTCAAATATGACCATCTCTTCATGGGCTCCGAGGATGTCGGAACGTCTTTGACGAGCCTTACAACGACTCCGGCGTTCACGCTGCCCAAGAACCTGCTTGCTCCGGGCATGCCCGTTCGGAACGACAGCATCAGCGGCGATATCGACATGGTCACCGCGCGGATCGGCTACAAGTTCTAACTCCCTAGACTTGCCTCCAGTTTGGAGGGCCGGGACCGAAAGGTCCCGGCCTTTTTCTTGATCCTTTCCCTGGGCGCTTCTAGCTCAACGGTAGAGCCGGCTGCTCATAACAGCCTCGGTCGGAGTTCGATCCTCCGGGAGCGCACCATGAAGATCATCGCCAAGCTCGACGACAAGAAGTTCCCGCCCATTTTGCGGCTGGTCGTCTATGACGCGCCGCATCGCCGCATGCATCATAAGATCATCCAGCAATATCGCGAGTTCCTGCGCGCGGCGTGCATCCGCGCGAAGATCGAGACGCCGATCGACCATCCGATCGATCTCTATGTCAACTTCGTCAACCCGACCTCGCCGGACAGCGACAATCTTCTAACGGCGCTCTATCGGGCGCTGGACGGCAAGACCATGAAGGGACCGGGCATCCTGACGGATGACGGCCTCATCAATCACGACCGGATCTGGAAGTTCTTTCCGCCGGCCAAGAAATAACGTCTCCTTAGCTCAGTGGGAAAGAGCAGCACCCTCCGAAGGTGCAGGTCCGGTGTTCGAGTCACCGAGGAGACCCCATATTGGAGCAGAGAAGCAGAGGGGTTTCTGTCGCGGTCCCGAAAACCGAGGGTGCGCTCGGCGCATGGAGTTCGAATCTACCCCTGCTCCGCCATTGAATAACTCGGCAATCCGGCAAGGCCAGCGGGGATGTGAGCCGGTCACGACAACCCCGCACCATTTCTATCGCTCACGGATGTACTGACGATACGCGTCGGAGTTAAAAGCCGCGCACCTTTTATGTCGGGGTGGAGCAGTCCGGTCAGCTCGGTAGCCTCATAAGCTACAGGTCGCAGGTTCGAATCCTGTCCCCGCAACCAATTCGCCGTGGTATGCTCCTAAGGACGGAGCCCGGTCTGTAAAACCGTAGCCTTTGTGCAGGCGGGGTTCGATACCCCGACGCGGCACCACGCGGACATAGCTCAGTGGCAGAGCCGAGCGTTGCCAACGCTCATGCGGGAGTTCGATTCTCCCTGTCCGCTCCAAAAATCCGGTCGAGACGTCGACCGTGCTCGCCTCGGAGACCGAAGGGGATCGCTGACGAGCCCCCGCCAACTCCGAGGCGATTTCGCCGAAGTAGCTCAGAGGTAGAGCGCTGCGTTGAAGGCGCAGGCGTCCGTGGTTCGATCCCGCGCTTCGGCACCATTTTAACCTCAATCCAATGAGGCCAATCTTCGCCTTTGCAATTGCCTTTCCACGGGCATGATTTGCAATCGCAGCCCGTTCGATATTCCCAACGGTAGCCGATGCGCGCTTTCGGAGGTTTATCAGGGCTCATTTTCGGGGACCTAGCTCATCGGGCAGAGCGGCTGTTTTGCAAGCAGCGGGTGCGGGGTTCGATTCCCCGGGTCTCCACCAATTTCGGGCGGCGTCGAGGAGACGATGTACAGGAAGCGCGTGAGCAGGCACCGTGCATCTGAAGGGGTTCGACTCCCCTGCCGTCCACCATCTTCATTTCGGAGTAGCTCAGCGGCAGAGCAGGCGGCTGTTAACCGCCTGGTCGCAGGTTCGAATCCTGCCTCCGAAGCCAAATCAAAGGGGTCGCTTCATGGAAGCCAAATGTTCCAAGTGCGAGACCGCGCACGAGCTTTTGCCGGCGCCCAATATTTGGCATCCGATGTGGTGTCAGAATTGCGGAGAGCCTCTGATGTCGCCTATCGACGAAGAGGCGAAAAGTAATGATTCGGAGATATCGTCTATCGGTTAGGACGCCGCCCTCTCACGGCGGCAAGGCGGGTTCGATTCCCGCTGTCTCTACGGTCCCATAGCTCAACTGGACAGAGCGCCAGATTACGGATCTGGAGGTTCGGGGTTCGACTCCTCGTGGGATCGCCATTAAACAGGGTGTAGCTCAGCTTGGTATGAGCGCCTGCCTCGGGCGCAGGAGGCCCGGAGTTCAAATCTCCGCACCCTGACCAACAAAGGAGATCGCGATGTGGATGATCGCCCGGTATCGGCCATTTAAAGATGGCTGGCGGCGGATTGTCTTCGAGCGATGTTTTTTGGGCGCCGATATCGCGCGGTTTCGCCGCGTTCATCAGTTCGCGGAGATCGAGGAAATCCCAATGGCGTCTTGGCCGAACGGCAAGGCTGCGGACTCTGACTCCGCCCAACAAGGTTCGACTCCTTGAGACGCTGCCAATTCGGCGCAGTGGCGAAATGGGAACGCGGCGGTCTGCAAAACCGCCACGAGCCGGTTCGATCCCGGCCTGCGCCTCCAAGCTCTCGTCTGCCAACTGGACAGGCTCCGATCTTCTAAATCGGCAATCGATGTTCGAGTCATCGCGAGAGCGCCAACACGGCCACGTAGCTCAGTGGACAGAGCTTCCCGGTCCTAACGGGAGACGCGCGGGTTCGAGTCCTGCCGTGGCCACCATGGAATGTCGAACCGGTCAGGGGCCGGCGCGGTTTGCTAAACCGATGGTCCCCGCAAGGGGATGTGAATCGTTCTCACCGCATTCCGCCAATTCGCGGGCATACCTCAATGGTAGAGTACCTGCCCTCCAAGCAGATCATCGGGGTTCGATTCCCCGTGCCCGCTCCATGGTCCCTTCGTCTATCGGCCAGGATACCGGTTTTTCACACCGGAGAGGCGGGATCGACACCCGCAGGGACTCCCATTTGACGCGGTCCGTCCGGCGACGTGCGAGGCCTTTGAAGCCTCAAAGCTCGGTTCGACACCGAGGACCGCTGCCAGCAACCCGATGCCTCCGGCGAGGACGCGGCTTTCATACGGCTGTCAGGGCGGGTCGGCACCGCCCTTCGGGACCATGCTGCCGATGCTCGATGGCAATGAGCACGCCGACTGTGAATCGGTGGGACGGCGTTCGATTCGCCACGGCAGTACCAGTTTGTCGGGTTAGTTCAATGGTAGAACTGCGGCCTCCAAACCCGCTGACGAGGGTTCGATTCCTTCACCCGATGCCAATCAAAAGCCGCCCTCCGGGGCGGCTTTTTTGTTTCTAATGTGATGTTAAGGAAATTTCGCAAATGATCCTTGATCATCAGCAGTGCCACTAATCGCGTCGATATCGATGTTCGCAAGAGTTTCCTCCAATTCAGAAACACGAGTCTGAAGTCGCTCAATTTCATCAGCGGCATCAGCCACCAACTTACCAAACCAAGGACGTGCGTTGCGCAGTCTATCGACTAGATTCATGCTCTTTTCCCTTGCCTGTGATGTTAAGGAAGAATATCGCCGCAAGGCATCAATCTCCTCTGGAGGCAGCGGTTCAAACGTTCGCAGAACATCTAGCGGGCGCATTGCCTTAGCTTCGTCGACCGGACGGCAATCGCAGGCCTTCTGACCATCGGTCTGAATAAATGGGCAGGCGACGG
>WNFD01014726.1_pt1 | contig 13361 bp, 26 predicted proteins | sample 5400491 | NCBI WGS metagenome assembly WNFD01 (sample SAMN13153343, study PRJNA577476) | soil metagenome | isolation source: 120 cm saprolite under Douglas fir tree site 2 hole 2 replicate 2 | place: USA:California | collected 2015-04-18 | reverse complement strand
AGCCGTAGGCGCGCGCGCTCGGGCGCGCGCCGGTGCGCCGCTTCGTCGATGAAAGAAAATTTATAGGATCTTGATCCCAGCCCGGGGCCGGCGTGTTGGTTTGGCATTGGCGGCTGGTCGGTTTGCCAATGCCTGTAAGATCTTGCGGGAAACGCGCCTGGCGGGCCTGGTGCACTGGCGTTGACCTGGTCGCACTGGAGCGTTGGGCCAGTGGAAGTGAACGGGTTTCACTTCCACCGTGAAACTGCCATGCTAGGGCACTAGGCCTCCCGGAATAATCGCGTAGCGGGGCAGGGAAGTGGCTTCCCTGGCGGTTTACGGGCCTGTTGGCGCGTTTGGAGCGGGCGCTGCCGGGAGTTCCTTTATCAGGATGTCGATGTCAGGCGCGCTGTAGCCGCGGTGGGTGAGGTGGACCTTCACTTCCTCCAGATCGAGCACGCCTGCTTTGAACGCGGCCTTCAGCTGAGCCCAACTCAGAGAGGGAACTGCGTGCGTCGTCCGGGTCGTTCTCCGGTTGGCCTGGTCGAGCAAGAGGTCCTGCGTCATCGCGGCCCTATCGTCGTCGCTGTAGCCTTGCCTTGTGAGTTCGGTTTCCCATTCCAGCAGGTCGATCACGCCGTCGATAAATTCCTTGTGTAGCTGCAGGACAGTGCGGTGACGTGAGGGCAGCGGTTTTACGCGTCTGCTCGGATCGTGCTCCATGAGGAACGCTTGCCAGAGAAGGCCAGCTGTTGTGACGTTGTAGCCGAGCTTGCCTAGTCCTGTTAGCACGTCGTCCGATGTGATGGCTCCATAAAGCCCGAGGTGCATGACATCGGATGCTGTCAGCTGAGGGCGTTCGGCTTCGATTACTCCCGGAATATCGGTGTCAGCCCAGCCGCGTTCCGTCAGTTCTTTGGTGAGCGCCGCGTCGTCGAAGGAGCCGCGGAACCAAAGGTGGATGATCTCGCGGTCGCTCAGGATTGGCCGCGAGTCCAGGACCATGAGGTTTTGGCGACCCTCCGAGTACCCTTCTTCGGCCAGTTCCTTTCGCAGTTCCGCTTCGGTCATGGACTTGCGAAAGAAAGCCTTGATCGCTTGTTCTTTAGCCAGGCGATGGGGTCGGTACTGAGCGTTGAGCTGTCGGGTGAGTGGATCGGCAACTAAGATTTGCGGGAGCGGACGAAGGGCGCGCGCTGCCATTCTCCCGAGACCGAGGTTCTTTGCCATTGTGGTGCCGTACTCTCGAAACCCCTTTATGAAGTTGAGTTCCTCCGGGATGAACTCGGAGAGTAGGGCAACATTTCCCTCCCGAATTGCAAAGTTCATGAGGAATCCGAGGAACCTTTGCGCGGGTGCGGCCTCTGGGGTTTCGAGGTTGCCGCTGCTGGGTTGGAATTCGCTCGAGAGCACGTCGTACAGGTTCTTGCCGAGTGCTTCCATCCCGGCGAGGCGCCCGCTGCCGAATCGGCTTTGTTTTAGCGCTGCGGCGTCTACTTCAACTCCCAATAGGTCACCAAGGATTGCTGCGCTGAGTTCCCACGCTGTGGAATTGTTCTCGCCCTGGGCGGCGCGGAAGAACCTGCTTGCTAAAACCATCATCTTGTCAAAGAGGAAAGCAGCGGCGGTGATCGGAAGCGTACAGAGGTCCAGTAGGCCTGCACCAAAGGAAGCCCAGAATAAATTCGACCCACCGGCGTCTTGTTTTCCGAGTTCCTCAAGCTCTGCTCTTTTGCGAGGGTCAACCTCTGTGGCCATGATGTCGTTGACGACGACGGTAGTGGGTACCTCTAGCAAATTGTTTTGTGGAGGGTCGGTAGGCATGTTATGATCTTGTCAACGTCTCCATTCAAGGAGCAACCGTGAAGACTATCGGTAAAGTTCTAATCGTGCTTGGGGCTCTTCTGATTCCCACTTTCATCTTCGCCGGCGTCGGTTTCGCCATCATTGCCCTCGGTGTCGCTTTTTACATCGCTGGTGTTCTCTCTGCCCCCAAGATCGTAGTGTTTGAGCGGGGGCAGGATGGCTTCGATTCGTTGCCGTCCGGTGAAGATGCCGTGCAAGCTGACCTTCGCAAGCGCGGAATCACAAACTCCATGTTCGGTCGCTAAAAGGGAAGTGGCGCGCCGGTTGCTTCCACGAGTGCCTGCCGCATAGCTTCGCGCCTGGCCAGGTCGTCGTCCGTCAGGCCAGTCAACGAAAGCGCTGTTACGTGATCCTGCACCGTTGTCGTGTAGTAGAGAGCATGGCCCTTTGCGACGGCATCTTGCTCGGCCTGCTTGAGTGGTCGATTCCCGCCATAGCCGACGATCCGCTTCAACCCTCCCAAGTGTGACAGCAGCCACGCGCCGAGCGTGTTCCGTCGAATGATCATGCTCGGGTCGGTGACCAGGGCGATCCACGAAATGATCATGTTCAAGTAGCCGCGGATCAGCTCGATACTCAGCGTTATCTTTCCCTGAATCCTGAGGAGTTTGTCGTCCAACACCTGTGCCCACTTCACGTGCAGGATGCGCAGCACGGCCAGGAACTGCCGCACGCGCTGGATCATCTGAATTTCCTTCAGCAAGATGGGCAGGATGTGCGTGTCGTACCAGCGGCGAATCTTCTGAATCCAGCGTAGCAGTGGGGCGAGCAGCCGGTGCAGCCGGTCGAAGAGCTTGATCACGTTGCTGAAGAGCCCGCGGATCGCCGGCTTGACGTAATCGCTCCACGAGCGCGCGAAGAATTTGCCCACGTTCTTGAACACAGAAACGATGGCGTTGACCACGGCCACCAGCGTGTTCCAGATGAAGTGAAACACGGCCAGCATGGCGTTCCACAGGATGACGAAGAGCTGGCTGATAATCTGCGCGATCTGTCCGAAGATCGCGCCGATGTTGCTGAGGAACCCGAGAAAGTCCATTAGGTGATCGCTCCCATGGTCCTGAGCTGTAGCACGTGTTCGCTTAGCACGCGGTTAATGTGCTCGGCGTTGTCCTCCGCGACATGGGCGTTCAAGTAGAACGGCCCGAGGTTGCCCACGTAGTAGGTGTACCTCGTGATTTGTATGGGAGCGCCGGCGCGTGGGAACTCGTAGGTGTGCTGCACGTTCTCGATCTTCACTTCCTTGGGTGCGTCCATATTGCAATCGCTCCTATGGCTTGGCCACGATGGTTACATTCGCGCCGTAGAGCACGGGCGTGTTGGGTGATTTCCCGCCTCCTGTGACTTTGACAGACGCCTGGAAACGTCCCGCCTTGGCGGGTGTGGCCCTGACAAACATGTTCCTGTACCCGAGTGCTGAGGGCGAAGCGGCGGGTGTGTTGTCGAAAACAACCACGGAGAATATCTTCGGGTCGCCGCTGGCTAGTGTGATGGTTGCGGTGGGCTGACCTTTCGGCTCGTACGATTGCTGGTCGATAAACATGTCGGCTGGATTGTCTCCCGTGCACAGCACGGGGAGCGAGTAGCCTGGCACATAAGTCACGCCGGGCAAGGGCGTGTAGGGATGCGGGTCAGGCTTGCCAATGGTCAGGCCGTCCACGATGGTTCCGGGCTCGCATGGTTTTGTGCTGGGAGTAGGTCCGGGCGTACTGCCTGTGGGATCGGGTGGCACGTCAACGTTGAACTGGGCGAGGGCGGTGTCGGCGGCATCGCTCGCGGGTTGCAAACTGGCCATGAGGTTTGTCGGCACCGCGGGATCGAACTCAGGCAGATTGAAAGATGCGTCGGCGAGATCCTGGTCGAGGCTTTCGAGCACTGTGCTCGCGCCGGCCGCGAGCGTGGCCGCTTCGTTGAAAATTTCCTCGAAGCCGTCCTGGTTGGTCCCGAGTGTCCCAAGTTCGTTACCAACCAGGCCGGTGAAGTCGCTTGGCTCGGGAACGAATTTCAGGTCGTCCGGTCCGATGGGCGGAATAGGTCCGTCGCTCACTCGTCATCCTCGGGCAGCATTTCAATGATCTGTTCGCGGTACTCTTCGGGGAGGGCCGTGCGCAGCGTTCGGAGTAGTTTGTTGAATCGCTTGCGCTGTTGTTTGTGGTTGTCGTTCAGGACTTTGCGTACGCCGTTGAGGTCCTTGCGCATGAGCCTGATCCCCGCGTAGAAAACCCCCGCACCGAAAACGAGGCCGATAACTTGCCAATTCATTTCCCTTGTCCCTGGTAGACTTTTTCCCAGGTGCGCGCGCCGGTGTAGCCCAACATGCAGCTCCCGAAAAGCCAGAAGAGCGCGTCGGGAAATTGCAGGGGAGGCATGTGCGCCAGCGGAAAGACCACGTAGTTCGCCAGAAGAATCGCCAGCATGATGTAGATGAACGAGGGCCGGGCCCGCGAGGTGAATTTGTCGCCGGTGGTGGCTTCCGCGCGGATGTTGGCGCTGGCTGCTTCGATTTCCCGAGAAAGTGCGTCCTGGGCTTTTCCTTCCATCTCGAGCTGCATCTTCTGCAACTCGACAGCGTGCTGGTCGGCCAGCTCCTTCATCTCGGCCGCTTTTTCCGGGGGCAGCTTGAACGTCCCGACGATCTTTTGAAACAGGTCGCCGACGTTGCCTCCGATGATGGAGTCGAGCACTGACATTATTTGCTCAGGTAGCGGCCCACGTAGATCGCGCAGACGCCGCCCACGATGGGCACTTCGATCTGCAGGTGGTGCGCGGCCAGGACAACTCCGATTATGACGGCCGCGACTCCGCCCAGTTCCAAGAATTTACCAGCAACCTTGTACATGTTTCCTCCGGTTGGCACTACAGCTCGGTGACGCCCAAGCCCTCGCTCACCATGACAGGTTCTCTGGTCTGCGGGTCGATGGTCAAATTCTCGTTGCGGATGTAGCCCCGTGGAACGCGCACTTCCGGCGTCTTGATGCTGCCGTCTGCCTTGAACACGGCGGGTGTTTCAATGATCTCGGGCGAGCACGCGTGGGAGTAGCGCGAGCCGTCCCGCTGCACTGGCTCGTAGGTTCCACCGCACGAATTGCATTTGTTGGCCATTAGGCGTCGACCCACTCTTGGACGAGGTACTGCGGTGCGGTCCATTGATCCCCGGCTTGTAAACTCCCTGTTGACGTGCGAATGCGATAGCCTGCGAGTAGTATGAAGGTGTCGGGGATGTGCGTGTATATCCTGAATGTGCCGGGGGCGGGCGCGTACCCGTAGTTGGCCATGACGTACGCATACGTGTTACTCGCTACCTCTCCGGTGGGCTGATCCGCGGTGAAGAAGATGTTAACTCCGTCATCTAGCGTGAACTCGACTTGTCGACTGGCTACCGTGACGCTTGTTGTGAGCGACGCGCGAAGAGCAAACAGGCGCCACCGTACACCAGCGGGCACGGTCTCGATGATGTCCACGCCGGCCGCTTGTGTGGTTCCTGTGATGCTGCGTATTCTTCCCGGTCCTTCCTGTGCGACAACCGTTCGTCCATAGGGCCAGCTTGGGAGGTGTGTCGCGCTGGGATAGTCGCTGAAGAGCTGCCACATCGTGATGAAGGTTTCAGGCTGGTCTCTGATGATGTTGAGGGCGCAGAAAACGATGCCGGGTCCAGACCCAAAGTTCGACACGGGTTGCAATGTGGCCGAGAGTAGGAAGCCTTCACCCAGCGTGAAATTGAACGTTGTGGTCAAACTGCTGGAAGTGAACTGCTTCCGCACGGGCGTGATTTCACCGTCTGGTCGCAGCCAGCGGATCATCAAGTTGAAGGAATATGACCCGACCAGGGTCGGGTAATTTATCGTGAGGGCAAACGAGTCTTCGGGTTGCAGGTAGAGGGGTGAAGGTGGCTGAACTTGGGAGGCGGCGATCTGCACTTCGCGTGGGCGGGTCTGGATCGGGGACGATACCGGTTCTGGTCGTCCTCCGGGGTCTGGCGTCACTGCCAAGGTGCCTCCTCGTTACTGCACGCGCACGAAGATGAGGGATCCCTTGACTGTGGCTAGGAGATCATTGGAGACGAGCTCAATGAAGATGCCCGGTGAGTTGTTGGCCGCGAACATGGGCATCAACGCGAGGTTGGTGTACAACGAGAGATCGTAGAACCACGAGCCGGTGTAGAACCCGCCCGCGGGATCGCAGGGCATTCCGATGCGCAAGTTGCCGGTGTCCGCGCCGCGAATCGTGATGGCGGTAGCCTCTGTGTCCACCTTGTAGCCCACCAGAACATAGTCAGACCCGCGCTTAAGCAGATCGCTCAGTCCAGTGATGGCTGTCGCCGTGGAATAAATGTTTCCAGCGGTTGGGGCCAGGGAAAATTCCACGGTGACTGTTTCGGCTCTGCGCTTTTCGAGATCGCCTACGCTGAGGTAGCGCCCGGAAGGTCCTTGCAGATCGTCGTAGTACAGGAGCATGCAGAGATTGTCGATCTTGCCAGCGCCCGCGGCGGAAGCGATGGTCACGGCCAGCGCGTCTACGGGGAAGAGGTCCTGCATCGTCTCGTACGGCAGGAGCGGGAACGGCTGGTGCACGGTCGTGCGCAAGCGGATGCCGCGGGTGTTGTCGTGCAGCTTGGGAGAGGTGATCTGCACGAACCCTAACGCATCCGTGTCGATCCAGGCATTCAGCAAGCGTATCCGCGAGCCCGTCGAGCGCAGGGCTAGGGAGTCGCCCAACACGGCGGCAGCGGCAGAGCCGCCTGCAGCTGCGGCTGTAACTGTTGCGGTCACGGTGTCAATTGCTGGATTGGCCATGAGATTGATCTCCCTCGCTCGTACTCGGAATTCACTGGCGGCTGGCAGGCCGCCGAAGACGGATTGCGAAAACCGTTACTTATTCTTCTTGGCAGACGCGGCGGCGGCAGCGTAGGTGTGCGCCTTGTCGAAGTTCTGCTGAGACATCTTGGGACCGCGCGGCAAATCGGGAACCGCTGCCATCGCGTCGAGCACAGGCTGCGTGAACTTGGCCCACGCAGAGGAAGCGTTTTTCGTGCCGGGAGCGTAGCGTTGCGCGCCGAGCGCGATGGCGTTCGCTTTCTGTTTCGCAGCGGCATCCTGCGTGATGGATTTTGCAAACGAGCCGTTCGACACGGCAAGCTGGACAGACGTGCCCCAATTGCCTTCAGCGGCAGTGGTCGCGGCCAGCCAATCGCGCCGCGGGTTGTTGATCCCGTCCTGGTAGCTCTGGCCAGCGCTGGCGGTGTTGTTCACGTACTTGGTCATGCTGGTAGAGGCGGGCTTGATTCGGATCGGCATGGTGGTGTTCTCCTCGCGGTCTGGGCGCTTGCTGGGCCGATTTGGGGGGCAAGGAAAAAACGTGTCAAGTACGAAATTGGGCACGCGCAAGGTTTCGAGAAGGCCAAAACGGGGAGCTGTCTAGAGGCTAAATGGAAGGTGGCAAAACCGCTTGAAAAGCGCATCAATGCAGGCGAGCAAGCGGTTTCGCCCCAGGGGCGAAAGAACCTAAACATAGTATAGCGTTACTGCCTGTGAAATAAACCCCGTTTGTTGTGAAATGTTAGTCCTGTTTGGCTCGTGGTACACTCCGCGACCATGCGGGAGTCGTACAATGGCTGAAGAATTCGAGGGCGTCCTTCGCGTGCGAAACTGGAGTCGCAGTTGGGTCATCGTGCTGCCTCGGGAGCTGCGTGAATTCTTCGGCGTCGTCCACCGCGACATGTTGGCATATCGAAAAGTCGGACGGCTGGTTGTGCTTCGGCGAATCCGCGCGGGTGAACTCTTGCCTATGAGCAAAGCCGAGGCGGAGCAAGCTGAGGCGGAAGTGGAGAAGTAGCGTGAGCGACGGCAACGGAAAACCGGCCGATGTGCAGCAGGGCAATGGCGGGCCGAAGTATACCCTCTCGGTAACTTGGGATGTTGCTAAGGACGAATTCAACGTGACGGGCATAGCTGTGCCGCCGTGGGTGGCTTTGGGGATGCTGAAGTACCTTGAGATTCTTGTACGCCGCCATGATGCTGAGAACACTATGATCGCCATGGCTCAAAATGCGCCAAGGATCGCGCGGCCCGGAGGTCTGAGCTGATGCTTGATCTGCGGATGATTCCTTTCGAACAGTTGGTCGAGCCGCCTTTCCCGATGCGCGAGCAGTTTGGCGACATGCCCTTCGAAGAGTTGGTCGAATCCATCCGTGCGCACGGCATCAAGCAGCCCCTGTTGGTCCGGCCTGTCAACGGCCACTACGAGATCATGGCCGGCCATCGGCGCTACAAAGCTTCGGGCGTGTGCGCGTTGCCTGTTATCCCGTGCCTCGTGGAAGAAGCCGACGATCTGCGCGCCGTCGAAACGATGATCGCGGAAAACTCCGGGCGTGAGGATGTGACCGCGACGGAGGAAGGCCGCTTCTACGAGCAATTGATCGAGCGGTTCAAACTCAGCGAGGACGATCTGTGCCGCATGGTGAAGAAGTCGCCCGCCTACGTGAACGATAGGCTCTCTCTCGTGCGCTGTGACGCGCAGATAGCAGACGCGGTACTTAACAAATCTATTAGTTTTTCAGCGGCCAAGGAAATTCTCCGCGTGAACCCGTGGACGGCGGCTCAACACGAGCAGAAAATCCACGCGCACCGGAGCATGCTTCTCGACTTGTGCGTGCGCTGTGGCGCGACGCAACGCGTCGCCGCAAGCTACGTCGATCAGTGGAAGCGTTCGCTCTTTCCTGACAACCCCTATAACCCGGCGAGCCCTGCCCTTGCCCAGCAGACGCAGACGCTTGTCCGTGTGCCGCGATGTCTCCTGTGCGGCCGCGATGCGGACCCGCAGAACATGCACGAGTTGAAGGTTCACTACTACGAAAAAGACAAGCTGTTCCAAGTTCTGCGCGACGCGGGGTTCACTCTCTATGAGTAAGACTCCCGAACTGGTTGCCCTGGTGCGGGAGATCGCTGCCGCGCATGGATTGGATCATGCCCTGGTCTGCGCCGTAGTCGAGCATGAGTCGAGGTGGAACCCCTGGGCCGTGCGGTACGAACCCGATTTCTTCGCGCGCTACGTCTTGCCTTTGTTTACGCGGGGAGCATTCCGCGTGACGGAGGCGCAAACGCGGACGATGTCCTTTGGATTGATGCAGGTCATGGGAGAGGTGGCGCGAGAAGAAGGTTTCCAGGGCGAGTTCCTCACCGAGCTGTGCGATCCACGCTTGGGGGTCGAATACGGGTGTCGCACTCTGTGGAAACGCATGCTCGCCCACGAGGGCCGCACCGCCGATGCGTTGCTCGCTTATAACGGCGGCGCGGATAAAGCGTACCCCGGTGAAGTGCTCGCTCTGTTGCCCAATTACCAGGGCGAGGCAACATGATACCCTGTCCGTCATTTTGACGTAGGAGAGAATGAAACCCGAGGAAGTGATGGCCATAATCGCTGAGGTTCGCGAGGATTTCCAAAGGGAAGAGGACCAAGGCCTCTTGCAACGCGACGTTCATAAGGCGGAAATAGCGCTCGCGGGAAAGTACGCGTGCGACCGCATTCAGAGAGTACTGGCGGCGCGATGTCAGGTGCTGTTCGTGCCGCCAAAATCCGTAGGTCGAATGAGGTGATGCGATGGAGTTGATCTGCACGAGCTGCAAGCAAGTCCTGGCGAAAGTCGAGGTCCTGATTCCGTTCGGTGCGGCCGTCTCCTGCGGTGAATGCGGCGTAACGTCGGGACACCAGATGCTCCCAGACGATGCCTCCGCCCCGGTCCTCAGCCGCGATGAGGAAATCGCTAAGGTCGAGGAGGAACTGGAAACCCTCGCGGACAAGCTGAAACAGTTGAAGGCCGTGCCGGGTCCGACCACTGCCGTTGCTGGCGAGTAGCGCGGAAGGGAACTGATGTCGCCGACGACGATCATTCCCGAAGAGTTGATGCATCCGAACGCCAAGAAAGAAGTCGTGGCGTTCCTGATCGCCGCGCCGGCCGAGGCCAAGTTGAAAACGTCGCTCCTCCTCGGCTGGGCGCAAGAGGTCGGCCTGCGTTTACGGCAACGCGATTACGACGCAGTGAGCGCGACGGCGATTGACCGATGATGGAATTCCCGAATAGGGTAATGGGGAGACACGTGAGGATAGGGAAGCAAGCTCGAAGATGCCAGCAAAGTAGCGTTGGATTGGAGAGCAAGGCCAGCGACTATGCTGAAGCAATCGCTGCCAGTGCCGCGCCCGCGCGGAGGAGCAACGTCGGCGAATCACGTGCCTTGTTTCACTGTTGCCCGCAAACCAGACGAACGGCGGGGAGCCTTGCGGGAGGGCTCCACGATTGACTGACCTCGAAAAACGCGCGATGAAGTTATTGCCTCCGATACGTTACGCTCAGAATACCTGGCACGAGGACCGGGCAAAGTGGCTGCATCGTCTGGGAGAGAAGCAGCCAGACTGGAAACTCACGGCGCACGAGCAAGCGGATCTGTGGTTTCTGATCTGGCACTACCGCCGTCAAGTGGACGATGCGCCAGTAATCGGCCAGGCCAACGAAGTGCAGAACGGCCAAGTCGCGCTGAGGTTTTGAGTGCGTTTCTGGGTGACCATCGAATCTTTGCTCTACTTGGGGGCGCATGTTTTTTGGCGGCTGGCTTGTTTGTTGATGGATGTGAGTCTGTGGTTTCAGCGTCTGGATTTGAAGGTGTACGAGCGCATAGACCCTGTTGGTGTTAAGGAGCGCAGGCGGCAGGTTCTCTTGATGCAGCAAGACAATGACGAAAGACGGGATGCGTGGTGACTCTTTGAACGAGCTGGCCGGTAGCTTTGAGCACAGAGCGGGCAACGCTGGAGAGCGACCTGCGACGCGAACGGCAGAGCTGCCGGCCTCCACAATTCTTATGCGGTTTGGTTGGTCGAGTTTCGCTCGCGGTACGGTCTTCGGTATCTGCCTGTTCCTGGTATTTCATTTCCTCTTGCGTCTTTTCGGGGCGAAGTGGTGAGTGTCTCTGGCGCTCAACTTGCTGCCGGTGCGGGTGAAAACTCCCGCCCGTCCCCCCGCGCTGGGGTTAGCGCGGGGGGTCGAGGCGGAAGGGGGGCGAGCGAAGCGAGGTATCTTGATACTACAATAGGAACATCTTCACATCAGATTTTCCGCGGCAGCACCATTAAATTTGTTGAGGACGCTCGCAGGCGAAAGAAAACACAAACTATATGTGAAGTGGTCAAGTCGCTCAATGATTGTGGACGGCACGGACAAGCTGCGGCCCTTTTAGGCTGCGGGAACTACTTTCGCAAGACGGTGTACCCTTGTGGGACGGTCAAACTTGAGGTTTTGCCATGCGATCTGCCTCTATGCCCGGACTGTTCTACGCGTCGCTCAAAACCCCTACAGCGGAGGATTTGGAAGACTATTGTGGCTCGTGGGCTGTCATACAGCCACCTGGTCCTGACGATCCCCAGAGTGTCTGGTTTGGACCGTACTATTTTGACGAAACTGGGGAATGACTTCTCGAAGGTGCGGAGGACGAAGGTTTGGAACGAGATTCCGACCCGGAAGGGTGGCTCGCTTGGTATATCTGGGGGTGTGTACTCTATCGAGAGCAACTTCAAGGACGCTGGTGGTACCTGGAACCCGCATCTTCACATACTGATTGAGTCCACTGGCAGGTTGCCGAAGAGTTGGATTCATCGCTTGCGTGCGGAGTGGTTTCGTATAACTGGCAACGCCAAAGTCGTGCATCTAGACCCTGTATATAGCGTTTCCAGAACGGGCAGGAAGCTCTATCACAAGGTGAGCAAGAAGGCCATTCGTGAGCTGGTGAAGTACACTACGAAGTGCGCTGATTTTTCGCGGTCACCTGAGCGCGTGGACGAATTTCTCACGGCGTTTGAAAATGTGCGCCGCGTTCAGACGTTCGGGTCGTTTCATGGTGTGGACGAAGACCCGGAGAATGAGCCTGGCAGCTATGAGCCGGGGCTAATCGGGTGCAAGTGCGGGAAATGTACTTCCAAGGACGGTGAGATTTCTGCGGTTCCCGTGCATGTTTCGGACACGGTGCTGATGGCGGATGGTACGCGGCAGTTGAAATTTGCTTTTGCGGATGATTGGACAAGCTGGCCGACTGTGTCGCCGCCTGCGTTCAAGCTGGAGAGTCTCTCTCCAGTGCGTTCAGAGCAAATGAGAATTAGTTTCAACGGCGCCCTTCCAGTGGTGTCGGAAGAGTTGCCGTCGCTGTTCGCGGCGTAGTTCAAATTCACTCGATGGAGGTTCCACGGAATGACAGAGCAAGTGTTCAAGGGGAAAACGGAGGATGCAGAAGCCCCGTTCCTCGGTGCCAAGTTTTGGGCCAAGGACAAGGTCGTCGTCGGAGTGATTGAGCGTTCTTTCGAGACTGAGAATGGAGTTTGCTTTGTACTGCGCGCTATGAAGCCGGTCCACGTAGACGGCGAGGACGTGGAACGATTCAGCGTGGGGAACATGGCTGGATTCAAAATGGCGCTGCAAGCCGCGGGACTTGCGGCGTTGCGAATCGGGGACAAAGTCTGCATGAAATGCACGGGGGAAACTCCTTCCACAAAGCCGGACCAATCACCGCGCGTGAACTTTGAGGTTGAAGTGACGCGCGCGGCGACATCGTTTTAGGGACACTCCATGAGCACAACGGCTAATCCAGCGATCAGGATGCAAGCGGACCGGCTGCGCTATCCGGGTATGCAGGTCCGTGAGATCCTGATCTGGAAGAACTGGCTCTACCAAAACGGCACACGGTTTGACCGCTACGAATACAACGTGCGTCTCGGTGACGGAGTCGATCCCGGCCCGTCTTACCCGGAATCCTCGCGCCGAATGTGGATTGCGAATTCGATGAAACGGGTTGACGTGGTCGCGGTGAGAGGCGGCCACGTCACTATAATCGAGGTGGAAGAGAACCCTGGCCTGACTGCATTCGGGCAGCTCGCCGGCTATCAAACGCTGTGGCGTAATCGCGTGCAAACTGGTGGACCGCCTGCTGTTCACATCTCTCTAGGCGTGGACCGATTTTTTCCCGATGATTTTCCACTAGATCCCGACCCGAGTTTGCTGTTGGTGTGCGCTCGCGTGGGAAACGACGCGCTGGCAGTAGCGAAGAGTGCCGGCGTCACAGTCGAGGTAGTGCCCACTGATTTTAGCTCTCTAAAGAAGCCAGGCGCGTGAAGAGCCCGGAGATCGTCGTCGGTGAGGTCAAGATCGCTGAGCTGCGAAGCCGGCTAAAAACTCTTCTGTGCTTGAAAGTCCCGCGCATTGTCTACCGCAACTCCCGCCCCGTTGGGATTCTCCTCTCGGTCGAGACCGATTGGTACGGCCGCATTGAACACCCAGTAGCTACAGCGAATAGGCTCCGCACCGAACTCGATGCCGCGATCTCCAAGCTGCGTCGTGGATTTTTTGTCGAATAGTCTGCAGACTACGGCCGCAGAAAGTTGTACAACATTTGCGATCGTCCACCATGTACAACGTCGCGGCCGTTTCCTTCCCCCGTCCAGGTCAACCACCCCCAAGAGCGCAAAGCCGTAGGCGCGCGCGC
>WNFD01004943.1_pt1 | contig 13362 bp, 14 predicted proteins | sample 5400491 | NCBI WGS metagenome assembly WNFD01 (sample SAMN13153343, study PRJNA577476) | soil metagenome | isolation source: 120 cm saprolite under Douglas fir tree site 2 hole 2 replicate 2 | place: USA:California | collected 2015-04-18 | reverse complement strand
GATCCCGAGCGGGGAACACGCCGCAGTAGATCCAGGAGGCGCAGGTGGTGGACCCATCGTCCTTGAGATCGCCGAAGCCGGAGAGGTGGCGATCCGGCTCTGCCGTGTAGTAGCCGTTGATGTCCTTGAGGATCTTCAGCGAATCGGGCTCGCCGCGCCCGCGCTCGTGGGCATCCTCCGAGTCGTACTCCCACACCAACGACTTGAAGCCCTGGTCGCGTGAGAGCGACGAGGACGCATAGAGCTTCTTGAGACGCAGGGCGAGCTGATGAGTGAACCACAGATCGGTGCGGCAGTCGCCCGGCGGGTCCGCCGCCTTGAAGTGCCACTGGAGCATGCGCTGGGTATTCGTGAAGCTGCCCTCGTACTCCGCGACCTGGGCGGCGGGGAAGAAGAACACTTCCGTCCGAACGTCCTGGCTCCGGAGCTGGCCCCTCGTGATCTCCGGGCTGTTCTGCCAGAAGGTGGCGGTCTCGGTGAGCCAGTTGTCCTTGACGACCAGCCACTCGAGCTTGGCGAGACCCTTGCGCTCCACGCTAGCGTTGAGCGAGGTCGCCGGGTTCTGGCCCACGCAGAGGAGCCCCTTCACGCGTCCCTCGTTCATGGCCACGAACATCGGCAGGTGCGAGTGGTCGCCGATGATCTTCGGGTGCCAGTCATACCCGAAGTCGTTGTCTTTGGTGGCCGCCGCCCCGTACATGGACTTGAGGTACGAGACCATGAACTTCGGCGTGTTCGCCCAGTATCCGCGCGGCGTGGTCTCGGCGAGGAGCCAGTCGCGCAGCGAGTCGTGCTTTTTGAGCGCGGAGGGAGCGTTCATGTAGCCGTGGATCGAGTGGTAGAGCGTCGGGACATCGGTGGATCCCTGGATCGAGGCGTGACCGCGGAGGGCCATGATACCGGCGCCCGGGCGGCCGATATTCCCCAGGAGGAGCTGGAGCAGCGCGCAGCACCCGATGGTCTGTGGGCCATTCGTGTGCTGTGTCCAGGCGACGGCGTACGCGAACGATGTGGTGCGATCGCGCCCGGAGTTCGCCAGAATGGTTTCCGCGACCTGCCGGAAGGTCTCTTTCGAGCACCCGGTGACGCGCTCCACCATCTCCGGCGTATAGCGGCTGAAGTGCCGCTTCACGATCTGGAATACCGTGCGCGGATGCTGGAGCGTGCCGTCCCGCTGCGGCGGAGGGGTGAGCAGGGACCGCACCAGAGGATCGAAGGGTGGCCCGGACGGCGATGGCGCCGACACGCGGCCGGGCTCGGGCGCGGCGTACTTCCACGTTCCCTGGTTGTACTGGCCGACGAAGCCGTCGAGCGGCCATTCCCTGATGCCTGGGGTGTACTGCATGAGGCCGGAGAAGACCCCATCCAGGTCCTCGGTGTCCTTGAATGCCTCGCCAATTATGGTCGCCGCGTTGGTGTAGCTGACGACGAATTCCTTGAAGAACGGATCCGTGTTCCAACGCTCGCTCTGCAGCACGTGATTGACCAGTCCACCCAGGAAGGCCACGTCCGAGCCGGACCGGATGGGCGCGTGGATGTCCGCCACGGCGCTGGTGCGGGTGAAGCGCGGATCCACGTGGATGAGCTTGGCGCCCTTGAGCTTCGCCTGCATCGGCCACCGGAAGGCCACCGGGTGGTTTTCCGCCATGTTCGATCCCTGAATCACGACGCAGTCGGAATCGAGCATGCTGCGGGGGTACATGGTCGCGGCGCCGCGTCCGAACCTGGTCCCCAGTCCGGGGACGCTGGAGCTGTGTCAGATTCGGGCCTGGTTCTCGATCGCGACGATGCCCAGGCCGCGCATGAGCTTCTGCTGGATGTGGTTCCACTCATTGTCGAGGGTGGCCCCGCCCAACGAGAAGATCGCGGTGGTGCTGTTCACGAGCGTGCCGTTCTCGAGCCGCTCGACGAATGTCTCGTCGCGGGCCTTCTTCACGAGCTCCGCCACTCGCTCCATGGCGCGGTCGAGACCCCATATCTCCCACTCGGCGGCGCCGGACGCACGGTGGAGTACCTTGGTCGCGCGATTCGGGTTGATGTGCAGCTGATAGATGGCCGCCCCTTTGGGGCAGAGCGCGCCCTCGCTGTGAGGGCTCCTCGGGTCGCCTTCGATGTTAACGATCTTGCCTTCGACGGTGTGAACGAGCGTGGCACACCCCACCGAGCAGTAGGGGCAGACACTGGGCGTAGCCTTCGCGTGCTTGATTCGCGCCTCCTGCGCACGGGCGAGAGTGGGGGCCAGGCTCACGCCGAGCCCCGCAATGCCGCCCAGTGCCGTGCCGGTCAAGGCGCCTGCGGACAGGTTGAAGAAGTCTCGCCGCGAGAGATCCACGCCGCCTACCCTGCGCTGCCTTCGTGCTCGAGCCTCAGCATGATCGTAGCTTCGACCAAGGGATCCTCGGCAACTTCGTACAGAGTGTTGCCCGAGCGAACGAGCGTCAACCACGGCCCCTGCGAGCTCCGGAGAGTGACCCGGTTTCCGCTTCTGACCACGGTCCCCGACCACGTCCCCGCTTTTGCGAGGTTGTTCGTCCCCGCCTTCGATCGAGTAACACGCGCGACGAACGTCCCGTATTCCTCGATCTGGAGGACGACGTCGCCGTCGTCGATATAGAGCACGGCGCCGACCTCGGTGAAGGAGCCGCGCCAGGTTCCTGTGAGGTTGCTCGCAGGCGGGAGAGCGGCGGCAATTGGACCTGACCCATCAGAGGCGATGTTGGCGCTTTGCCCCGCAGAGCCGGCAACCAGCGCGACTAAGCCTAAGCAGGAAACCAATTGAGCCAATCTCACCCTCGGCATAAGTTGGGACTCCGAGAGGCGATCGGCGCCGAGGCGAGGTGCCGGCGCCGAGCTTTCAAGATGCAAGTGTTCCGGGGGAACCCGGCGCGGGTCGGCGGCCTCTAAACGGCGGCGATGCACGCACTCCGGGAGAGCATCAGCGATGCCACACTTAATAGGCCGCTAACAGGCCGCGTGCTCAAGGATCCCGGCGCAAGGGTGCAGGCCATCAGGAAGAAAAGATCCTAGAGGTGTGTAATTTTGCAGCGGGTGAAGTTGCACCCAGGTGCGCGTCAAGGGCAACTCTTCGTCCGGAGGTTCGCTTTGAGCAACCGCAGGTGCGTCGGAACCCTCATGGGAATGGCGCTTCAATGGCTGGCCGTCATCCATGCGGCGGAGCCGGCGTGGGCTCAGCAGAATCAGGCGGTGGACGAGCTGAAGCGACCTGCCTATCAGCTCCGCCGGTTCGATGAAGACTGGTCTGTGCTGAGAGGCGTAGACCTGAGCGCGACGGGTGACTTCTGGGACCCGCTGAAGTTCGTCCCGCTCACCCGGGACCAGAGTGTGTGGTTGAGTCTTGGCGGGCAGCTTCGGGAACGCGCGGAGTACTACCGCCACTACCTGTTCGGAGTCTCCACGCCAGATGATACCGACGCCTACCTGCTCTCCCGGTTCCGACTGAGCGCCGATCTCCACATAGCCCCCTACGTGCGCCTCTTCGCAGAAGGGAAGGCTGCGTTCTCCCTCGACCGCAACCTCGCGGGAGGCAGGACGACTTCCTACGTCGATGAGTTCGACCTGCAGAATGGCTTCGCGGACATCATGATTCCTCTCGGCGAGCAGGCCAACGTAACGCTGCGCGGGGGCCGGCAGGAACTGCTGTTTGGCGCTCAGCGGTTGGTCGGGGTGTCCGACTTCACCAACGTGCGCCGCACCTTCGACGGCGGGCAAGGCATCATCCGGATCGGAGAGTGGACCATCAGTCCCTTCTGGGCGGAGCTCGTGGTGGTGGATAAGTACAAGTTCAACGTGTCCACAGCGGACAACAAGCTGTTCGGCATCTACAGCACTGGGCCGCTGCACTTCCTGCCCGTGAATCTCGACCTCTATTGGCTCAGCGCCGACAATGCTGGAGTCACCATTAACGGCACTTCCGGGCGGGAGCGTCGACAGACACTCGGATCGAGAACCTGGGGCAAGATCGGCCAGACGCACCTCGACTTCGAGGTGGAGGGCGCGGGCCAATTCGGGACCGTTGGCCCCCGCGACATCGCCGCGGGGATGCTCACGACCAACCTCGGCTACACTCTGACGTTTCCGGGCCTGTCTCCTCGCGTCTACCTCGAGTTCGACTATGCGAGCGGCGACGGCAGACCCGGCGGCAATGTCGGCACCTTCAACCAGCTCTATCCGACGGCTCACTCGAACCTGGGGTATATCGACTACATCGGCCGGCAAAACATCATCAGCCCTAGCGCCGGCGTCACCATGAGCCCGGCCCGCGACCTCACGCTCTCCCTCCAGCAATATTTCTTCTGGCGAGCCTCGGACCACGACGCTCTCTACAACAAGTCCGGCGTGGTGTTCCGGCCGGGCACCGGCACCACGGCCAGCTACGTGGGCGCGGAGATCGATCTGCTCGCCACCTACAACTTCACGCGTCACCTCCTCGGCTATGTCGGCTACAGTCACTTCTTCCCGGGCGAGTTCATCCGAAAGACCGGTCCGTCCCAGGACAGCGATTTCCTGTACAGCGCGATCCAGTACACCTTCTAAGCATTCATCATGGCGATATTTCGATGAATGATCTTGTCAGCTATCCCTACCCGATGGCGCGCGTCTGTTACGTGCAGGGGGTATCTGCGATGTTCCCACCTGCGTCTTCCCGGGTGCGCCGTACGCGTGCCGACGGCCAATGGGGTCAGGATCTCCGGCGTGGTCAAAGGCTAGAGCAGGGGGAAGGCGGAGAGCGCGCCGGGTTCCGTGACCGGTCGCGTCTCGTGGAGATACGAGGCGTCGAGCTGGCCGTAGCCCGTCACGCCGAGGAGCGCCAGGCAGATCCGTATCTCCTCCTCGAGGATCTCGAGCGCGCGCTCGAGCCCGGCCTGCCCCGCCGCGGCCAGGCCCAGGCACTGCAGCCTGCCGAGCCCCACGCACTGCGCGCCGAGAATGATCGCCTTGACCACGTCGGTGCCGCGCATGAAGCCGCCGTCCACCATGACCGCGGCGCGGCCCGCGACCGCCGCCACCACCTCGGGGAGCACGTCGAGCGAGCCCCGGCCGTGGTCGAGCTGGCGGCCGCCGTGGTTGGAGACGTAGACCACCTCCACCCCGTGCTCGCAGGCCACCGCCGCGTCCTCTCCGGTAGCGATGCCCTTCAGGATCAGGGGGACGTCGTGCGTGTCCTTGAAGCGCTTGACCTGGTCCCACGACAGCGCAGCCTGGTACTCCTGGCCCGTCGCCCGCACGCGCCACGGTTTGACGAAGCGCTTGTCGAGGTCGCGCTCGCGCCGGCTGTAGCTGGCCGTGTCCACCGTCATGCAGAAGGCGTGGTAGCCGTGGTCCCGCGCGCGCTTGACGTGGTCGTCCACGAAGGCGTCGTCGCCACGGACGTAGAGCTGGAAGATGCGGTAGTTGTCCGCCGCGGCCGCTGTCGCTTCGAGGCCGGGATTGCAGGCGCTCGAAAGCATGTGCGGCACGCCGAAGGCGCCGGAGGCCTTGCCCGCGGTGGCGCCGCCGCCGGCGGTGAAGCTCTCGACGGAGCCGACGGGCGCCAGCATCACGGGGATGCGCACGGGCCTGCCGAGAAAGCTGGACGACACGTCCACCTTGGACACGTCGCGCAGCACCCGCGGCCTGAAGGCGATGGAATCGATCGCCGCGCGGTTGCGCTTGAGCGTCGTCTCGGTCTCTGAACCGCCCATCATGTAGTCCCACGGGCCGTCGGCCAGGTTCCGTCGCGCCGCGCGGGCTATCTCGTGAAGCGTCTGGAACTGCTCGTCGAGGTTCGAGGGCATGGGATGTCTCCTTGAGTGCCCCAAGTCTGCCCTCGGCCCCCGGCGAAGTCAAAGGGGCCGTGGTAAGGTGGCGCCATGCCGCGCCGGCTCTCACGCGCTACTCTCGCAGCATGTTTCGCCCTCCTGTGCGGCTGCTCTTCGGTGTCCTCCGGAACATCCATGGGCGGCGCCGAAGCGCCGGCGCCCGTCGTGTGGAAGTTCGAGAGCGTGTCCTGGTACAACCGCTACTCGATGAACTCGACGATAGGGCCCACGGTCGTTGGAAAGACGGTGCTCTACGGCGGCACGTACGCCTATCAGGACACGAAGGCCTCGAAGCTGGCCGCGGTCGATGCCACGACAGGGACGGCGCGCTGGCGCATGGAGTACGGCGCCGCTTTCGGCCCCATGGTACTTGCGGACGGGACCATCGCAGTCGCAGCGGGGGACGGCGTCCTCGGCCTCGACTTCGCCTCGGGCGTCCAGCGCTGGGAAGTCCCCATGCGCCCGCGCTCGCTCACGGCGGCGGGGGACGTCGTGCTGCTCGCCGAGCGCCAGACGATTCACGCCATCGATCTCGCCTCGGGCACGCGGCGCTGGCAGGTCACGTCGACCACGGATCCCGTCGCGGCCGGAGACGCCGCGCTCTTCATGGACGGCCAGACCCTCCGCGCCGTCGCGGCCGCGAGCGGCGCCGCTCGATGGAGCCTCGAGCTGCCCGCGACGCTCGCCTATCCGCAGTCTCTCCGAGGCGACCACCTCTATCTCCTCGGGGCGTCCTCCCTCGGCTCCGTCAACATCAAGAGCCGGAGCCTCGAGTGGGTCGTGCCGCTCGGGAGCGCGCCGACCGCGGGAATCGCAGCGGCCGATGACACGCTCTACTTCACGACCCAGTCGTCTTCGGGAGCCTACGTCTTCCACGCCTTCGATCCGGCGACGCAGAGGGACCGCTGGAGCCGCGCGCTCGACTCGGGTTCTCGGGTGGCGCCGATCGTCATGGGCCCGCTCGTGGCCACGGCGGCCAACTCCAGCGCGGAGAGCCTCCTGGCGCTCTCGCGGGGCACGGGCACCGTCGCGTGGAGCGCGCGGGCGGGCTCGGTCCCCGTGCAGCCTGTCCTCGAGGGCAACGTGCTCTACGTCGCGGGGCAGGGGCCGAACCGCCTCTACGCCTTCCAGGCGGGCACGGGCGCCGTGCTCTGGAGCGGACGGCTCTGGGGCTGGCCCATGGGCATGGCGCTCACCGACGACGGCACGCTCCTCGTCAGCGCCGACAACCTGACGCTGTACGCTTATCGCACTCGGTAGCGCGGTCAGACGATGACGCGAGCGTTTTTCGCCTCCGTGCTGCTCCTGATCGCCGTCCGTCCCGCGGCCGGCCAGGAGATCGACCGGCTCCAGTGGAGGTACCAGAGCGTCACCTGGTACAGTCGCTTCTCGCTGAATGCGACCCTGGGCCCTGTCGTTCTCGGGAAGACGGCGATCTTCGGCGGCGTCTACACCTTCCGGAACGCCAAGTCGTCATCTCTCTCCGCGATCGACCTCACCACGGGCCGCTCACGCTGGGGCGTCGTCACGCGCAAGGGCGCGCTCGGCCCCCTGGCCGTCGGCCCCGGCGCCATCGTGGTGGCCGCGGGCGACGACGTGCTCCTGCTGGATCCGGCGACGGGGCGCCAGCGATGGCGGTCGCCGGTGCGGGCACAGGCGCTGGCGATAGCGGGCGACGTCGCGCTGGCGAGCGCGGGCGACTCGCTCGTCGCGCTCGATCTCGCGACGGGCAAGGAGCGCTGGCGGGTCAAGGCGGGTCCCGAGCCGGTGGTGGCGGGCGACACGGCCTTCATGGAGGACGGCCGACGGGTACGCGCCCTCGATGTCTCGAGCGGGAAGGAGCGCTGGAGCCGCCCGCTGCCACCGGGGCTGTCCTACGTCCACTCGCTCAGGGGCGATCGCCTGTATCTCCTCGGCCCGTCCGCTCTCGGCTCGATCAACGTGAAGAGCCGCGCCGTCGAGTGGACCGTGCCGCTCGAGAGCGCCCTGGCCGCGCCGATGACGGTCACCGACGACACGCTCTACTTCACGACGCGCGACCCATCGGCTTCCTATGTCTTCCGCGCCTTCGACCCGATGACGCAGAAGGATCGCTGGCGCTACACGCTGGAGTCTCACGCGCCCATGACGCCGGTCGTCTTCGGCCCGCTCGTGGGCACGGCAGCCGGCGCCGCCAGGGAGAGCTTCGTGGCGCTCTCGCGCGATACGGGCTCGCCCGCGTGGCGGGCGAGCGCAGGATGGGTCACCGTGCAGCCCGCCTTCAAGGATGACGTGTTGTACGTCGCGGGGCGGGGACCGCACCGCCTCTACGCGTTCAAGGCGGACACGGGCGCCGTGTTGTGGACGGCGAAGCTGGGCAGCTGGCCCCTGGGCATGGCCCTCACGGAAGGGGGCACTCTGCTGGTCAGCGCGGACAACCTGTCGCTCTACGCGTACCGAACTGATCAGTAGCGCGTTAGCCCAGGACGCCTAGGACGTCCACTTTGACGTCGGTCGCGACCGCGACCGTGCGGTAGAGGGGTCAGCGGCTCTTCCAGATCTCCACGAGCTCTTCCGCCTGCCCCTGGCTCACGCCCCAGATCTCGAACGAGACGCTGATGGAGTGGAAACGGTTGGGCTCGGCGTTGGTGCGAATGCCTTTGATGGCGACCTGCATGCCCTTGACGGGCACCTTCTTCTCGAGCGCGTACTTTTCGATGAGCGTCACGCCGCAGGAGGAGACGCCGGCCAGAAAAGCCTCGCCGTTGGTCAGCGCCTCGTTGGGGCCCGAGGGCGAGTCCAGCACGAAGTGGTTGTGGCGCGCGCTGTTGAGCGCGCGGCCCGGCGTGCCGGTCGAGTAGGACCGCACCGTGTCGATCTTGACGTCCGGAGTCTCGTCAGCCATTGGTCGCCCCCTTTCGCTCCGCCATTGTAGCAGGCGGCGCGTCCCAATCGGTTGACAAGGCGGCGGCGCCTCCCGCACGATGATTCCCACGAGTGGAGGAACGAGTGATCCAAACTGTCCGAACCGCCTGCGCCCATGATTGCCCCGACCAGTGCTCGCTGCTGGCCACCGTCGACGACGGCCGGCTGCTCAAGCTCCAGGGCGATCCCGACCATCCGATGACGGCGGGCTTTGCCTGCGCCAAGGTCAACCGCGAGCACGAGTGGGTCCATTCGCCGGATCGCGTGCTGACGCCGCTCAAGCGCAAGGGTCCGAAAGGCGAAGGCCGCTTCGAGCCGATCTCGTGGGCGCAGGCGCTCGACGAGATCGTCGGCCGCTGGCAGGCCATCATCAGCACGGACGGGCCGCTGGGCATCTTGGGCTACGCGTACAGCGCGCACCAGGGGCAGCTCAACCGCGGGCTGCTGCTGGGCCTCTTCCACGCGCTCGGCGTCACGCGGCTCCAGGCCGGCACCGTCTGCGACTCCTGCGCCGAGGCTGGGTGGGACGCCGCGTGCGGCAGCGTCGGCGGGGCGGATCCCGAGACGGTGACGGAGTCCGATCTCATCATCTCCTGGGGCGCCGATCTCCTCACGACCAACGTCCACATCTGGCCGCTCGTCGAGCGGGCCCGCGCGCGCGGCGCCAAGCTCGTGGTGATCGAGCCGCGGCGCAGCCGCACCGCCGAGCGCGCCGACTGGCATCTTCGCGTCAATGTCGGCACGGATGCGGCGCTGGCCATCGGCGTAATGCACATCCTCGCCCGCGACGGCCTCTGCGATCGCGACTACATCGCGCGCGAGACGGCAGGCTTCGACAAACTCGAGGCGGAAGTCCTGCCGCGCTTCGATCCACCGCGCGTGTCGGCGATCACCGGCGTGTCTACCGCCGACCTCGAGCGGCTCGCGCATCTCTACGGCCGCGCGAAGGCCCCTTTCATCCGCATGGGCGAGGGCATGTCCCGCTGCGTGAACGGTGGCCAGGCCATTCGCGCCGTCGCGCTCCTCCCCGGCGTGACGGGCGCCTACAACCGCATCGGCGGCGGCGCGCTCCTGATGACGGCGACGGGCTTCGGCCTGGACAGCGGCTTCATCCGCAAGCCCTCGGGTCCCGCCCAGGCGCGGACGGTGAACCACTCGCGGCTCGGCAAGGCGCTCCTCGAGCTCACCGAGCCGCCGATCCGCTCGCTCTTCGTCGCCGCCAACAACCCGGCGGTCACCTGTCCCGACTCGGTGACGGTGCGCCGGGGCCTCGCGCGCGAGGACCTCTTCACCATCGTCCACGACCCGTTCCTCTCGGACACGGCGCGCTACGCCGACATCGTCCTGCCGGCGGCGACCTATCTCGAGAGCGAGGACGTGGTGCGCGCCTACGGCTCCTACTACATCCAGATGGTCCGTGCGGTCGTCCCGCCCCAGGGCGAGGCGTGGTCGAACGGCCGACTCGCCCAGGAGCTGGCGCAGCGCCTCGGTCTCAAGGATCCGATCTTCTCGATGGACACGGACGCGCTGTTACACGAGCTCTTCCGCGGCGCCAAGGGACCGGCGGCCGAGGTGGATCTCGCGGAGCTGCGCGAGGGCGGAGCGATCAAGGCCGCCCCCGCGTCGGGACGGCAGCGCTTCACGACGCCGTCGGGCAAGCTCGAGTTCTATTCCGAGGCACTGGGTTCGCGGGGGTTGCCCGCCATGCCCGACTGGGTCGCCGACCCACTCGAGGCCGGGGAGAGCAAGCGCTTTCCGTTGAAGCTCCTGACCGCACCCGGCTACTTCCAGGCTCACACGGCGTATGCCGGGGTCGCCGCGCTGCGCAAGCGTCAAGGACCACCCGAGTGCGTGCTCCATCCCGACGACGCGGTCGCGCGCGGGCTCGAGGACGGCCGCGAGGTCGAGCTCTACAACGACCAGGGAACGGTGCGTCTCACCCTCCGCGTCAGCGACGAGACGGCGCGCGGCGTGGCGTTCGTGCCAGGGCAGCGCCCGGCCGCGGAGGCAGGCGGCGGAACCATCAACATGCTGTGTTCGGACCGCTACAGCGACATGGGCGAGGGAGCGACCTACCAGAGCACGCGGCTCGACGTCCGCGCCGCAGGCCGCCGATAAGGGCCCACCTGCTTCGTTGGCGAGCTTGCGGCACGAGCAGCCTGCGAGGTTTTCCGCAGCTTGTTAGAGGGGGACATAACGTGATAGGCATCGTGGCGACCATCAAGGTGAAAGCGGGCATGGAAAAGGAGTTCGAGGCGGTGGCCAAGGAGCTGGTGGCCAAGGTCAACGCGGGCGAGCCCGGCTGCAAGCTTTACGCGCTCCACCACGGCGACGCGCCACAGACGTACGTCTTCATGGAGCGCTACGCCGACCAGGCGGCCGTGGACGCCCATCGCGGAACGGAATATTTCAAGGCGCTCGGGCGTAAAATGGGTGAGTATATGGATGGCCGCGCCGAGGTGATGCGGCTCCGTGAGGTCGGCTAGAGCCGCGCGGCAAAAGGGAGACGCATCGTGCGGAAGACCGTGACGACCGTGGTGCTCGCCTGGGCTCTCTGGTGGGTCCAGGAGATTCCCAAGAAGCCCGAGTTGCCCCAGGACATCGTCAAGCTGAGCGTCCACGAGACCCAGGCGGCGTGCGAAGAGCGCGCCGCGACCCGCCGCCAGTGGCAGGAGGACCTCAATCAGCAGGAGGTCACGAGCTTCGACTGGAACTCCAAGCCCTGGCCCAAGTACATGCTCCGCCGCCAGACCTTCACCTGCATCCAGACGTAGCAGCGACGAAGCGCCCCACGCGGCGCGGAGCGGGGTAGTCGGGACGTGGAAACCATCCTCATCGTGGACGACGAGCCCGAAGTCCGCGCGGTCGCGCGCGACATGCTCCAGGCCAAGGGCTACACCACGCTCGACACGGGCGATCCGACCCTGGCGCTCCGGATCGTACGCACGGAGTCCCAGCCCATCCACCTGCTGCTGACAGACGTCGTCATGCCCCTCATGAACGGGCGCGAGCTGGTGGACCAGATCCACACGATCCGCCCGGCGATGAAGGTGCTCTACATGTCGGCCTACAGCACCGAGACCATCGTGGATTACGGCATCCGGATTGCCCCGGGCGAGCCCTTCGTCCTGAAGCCCTTCACCATGGAGAGCCTGGTCTCGGCGGTGCGCAGCGTGCTCGACTACCGCTCGCCCTTCGGCAAGCGCCCGGCCCCGTAGGCGCCCACTCGAAAGGGGGCTACGCAAAGGCTGCATGTGTGTCATGATGCTCGTGTCTGGCCCGGCTATCGGTTCATTGCGGACCCCTCCTCACCAGACCGCACTCTGGTTCTCACTTCCGCGGTCCAGAGCGTGTCATCAGCAGCGGGAGAGCTATTCGGAGGTTGGTCATGGCTCAGAAGCTCTTCATCGGGGGGCTGTCCTTCTCCACGTCGGACGAACGCCTGCGCGAGCTGTTCGCCGCCGCGGGCACCGTCGAGTCGGCCGCGGTTGTCACGGATCGCGATACCGGCCGTTCGCGCGGGTTCGGCTTCGTCGAGATGTCGACGGCCGAGGAGGCCGCAGAGGCCGTCAAGAAGTTCAATGGGCAGGAAGTGGATGGCCGGACGCTGAAGGTCGAGCTGGCGAATCCGTCGGGCTCGGGCGGCGGCCGGAGCGGTGGCGGCTACCGGAGCGGTGGCGGCGGTGGCAACCGGGGGGGCGGCGGCGGAGGCCGCTGGTAGGCGGGAGCCGACATGCAAGTCGCAGCGTTTTCGACCCCGGCGAGTCCCGACTGGCGCTGGCGCATCGTCAACTATGCCGGCGAGGTCGTCGAAGAATCCCACGAGACGTTTCCCTCGATTGTCACCGCCGTGGCCGACGGGGCGAAGCGGCTCGTGCAGATGAACGTCGTGGACAACTCGGTCATCGCCCGAGTCCCTCGCTCGACCTCGCATCTGCGGCGCCGCTAAAGGGGGCAGGAGTGAAGTGAAGCTCCTGCTCGTCCGCCATGCGGCCGCGGTACCCAGTGGCACGCCCGGCGTCCCTGACGACGAGCGCCCCCTGACGCCGGAAGGCGCGTCCAAGTTCCGCGTGGCCGCCAAGGGGCTGGCGCGCATCGCGCGCCGGCCCGACGTCCTGCTGACGAGCCCGCTGCCCCGCGCGCGGGCGACGGCCGAGATCGCCGCCCGGGCTTTCAAGCGCATCGAGCCCACGGTGGAGCCGGCGCTGGCTCATGGCAGCGTCGACGAAATCATGACCGCCCTCGGCAAGCGCCCGGCCGGCGCGACGATCGCCCTCGTCGGCCACGAGCCCACGCTGTCGATGATCCTGGCGCGGCTGCTCGGCGCCGCTGATGCTGAACGGCTCGCGTTCAAGAAGGGCGGCGCCGCGCTCGTGGACTTGCCGGATGGGCCTTCGGCCGGCGGCCAGCTCGTCTGGTTCCTGAAGCCCAAAGTGCTGAGAGCCCTCGCGGGCGACTAGCGCCGGTCGCAAGCGCGGGCGACCGCGTGGTACCATGAGGTTCCTTGCCCTTCGGGAAAGCGCCGCGCAAGGAGACCCCATGACTCACAGACAGCCCTCGAAGATACGTGATCGGCGTGCTCCGTAGCATCCTCGTGAGCTGACGCGATGAGACGGCGGCGGAAATCCCGCAGGGAAAC
>WNFD01004941.1_pt1 | contig 13367 bp, 16 predicted proteins | sample 5400491 | NCBI WGS metagenome assembly WNFD01 (sample SAMN13153343, study PRJNA577476) | soil metagenome | isolation source: 120 cm saprolite under Douglas fir tree site 2 hole 2 replicate 2 | place: USA:California | collected 2015-04-18 | reverse complement strand
ATGCCTTTGCCCGCAGGGATCGGCCTCGCGCGCGATGTATAGCGGCGAGGGCGGACAAGGTCACGCCCGCCTAGCCCTCCTGGCGGCGGAATCTCGCAGGTGTGGCATTTTTCTCAGCCGCGGCATCCTCTCGCTTGCCGCTTGTGCTGCCCCTCGTGCTGTCCCTTGTATTGTCTCTTGGGCTGCCGCGCGCGGCGATCTCCGCAACGAGCGTGGTCAATCCGCCGACGGTATTGAGCGTGAGGCCCGCGTCGCCGCCGATCTCGCCGCGCCCCGATTCGGGCAGCACGGCGCGGCCGAATCCCAGTTTCGCCGCCTCTTTCAGCCGCGCGGAGGTCTGCGCCACCGGACGCACCGCGCCGGATAGGGAAATTTCTCCGAAATAGACCGCATCCGTCGGTAGCGGAGCATTAACCAGCGAGGAAACCAGCGCGGCCGCAGCGGCGAGGTCGGCCGCGGGTTCCTGAATCCGCAGCCCGCCCGCGACATTGAGGTAGACGTCGTGGCCCGACAGTTTGACCCCGCAATGGGCCTCCAGCACCGCCAGCACCATCGACAGCCGGCTCGGATCCCAGCCGACCACGGCGCGGCGCGGCGTGCCGAGCGAGGTCGGCGCCACCAGCGCCTGCAGCTCGACCAGGACCGGACGGGTGCCTTCGATGCCGGCGAACACCGCCGTGCCCGGCGTCCCCAGGTCGCGTTCGGAGAGGAACAGTTCGGAGGGATTGGAGACCTCGCGCAGGCCCAGGCCCGTCATCTCGAACACGCCGATCTCGTCGGTCGGCCCGAAACGATTCTTGACCGCGCGCAGGATGCGGAATTGCTGCGAGCCTTCGCCCTCGAACGACAGCACCGCGTCGACCATGTGCTCGACCACGCGGGGACCAGCGATCTGGCCGTCCTTGGTGACGTGGCCGACGAGAATGATGGCGGCGCCGGATTTCTTCGCGAAGCGAATCAGCGCCTGCGCCGATGCGCGCACCTGCGTCACCGTGCCCGGCGCGGATTCGACCGTGTCGGTCCACATGGTCTGGATCGAATCGATCACGATCAGCCGCGGCACCGTGCCTTCGGACAGCGTGGAGACGATGTCCTCGACGGAGGTCTCGGCGGCGAGCTGCACCGGCGCATCAGCCAAGCCCAGCCGCTCGGCGCGGAGCCTCACCTGCGCGACCGCCTCTTCGCCGGAAATGTAGACGGCGCGATGCCCGGCGCGCGCCATCTGGCTGGTGGCCTGCGTCAACAATGTCGACTTGCCGATGCCGGGATCGCCGCCGACCAGCAGCACCGAGCCGCGCACGAAGCCGCCGCCCGTGACGCGATCGAGCTCGGCCATGCCGGAGGACAGGCGAGGGGCGTCCTGGCTCTTGCCGGTCAGGCTCTCCAGCGCGAACTTGCGGCCCTTGCGTCTGGAGCGGACCGAGACCGGCATCGCGGTCGCGCCGGTCGTATCTTCTTCCGAAAGCGTATTCCATTCGCCGCAGGAATCGCACTTGCCCTGCCAGCGGTTATACGCCGCGCCGCAATTCTGGCAGACAAAGGACGGGGTGGATTTGGCCATAGAGCACGCTTCTCAATTTAGCTTTTTAAGGGCGCGCTCTTCAGGCCGTTTGTTTACTTCTAAGCTGTTTCACCAATGTTTCCACTGTCGAATATAGTTCGCGTAGTGCATCGTCCTGAAGATCAACTTCTTGAACTCCGTGAACCACAGCGTTCCGTGCTTTGATTATGTGTCGGAGCGAACGCCCGGTGGGATTATCGATGTAGCCTGTTCGTGACAACCATTCGACTATTTCGCTCGGAATCATTGGCGCAGACCCATCCGCACCTTCAGAACGAAGAGCTCTGGCTATTGCCTCGAGAGCAGCCCAAGCCATTACAAGGGCGGCGCGATCGAATCCTGCTTTTCTAAGACCTCGGATTTCTTCTAGAAGACGCGAAATTTCCGCCTCATTAGGCCTGTCGTAAACTGGGCGAGGGAAATCTCCCGCGTAATAAATTTCGAATTTCCAGTTCGGTTGCTTCGCGACAAGTTCTGCAATTTGCGCCAAATTCTTTTGGCTATTGGGAGTCCGTCTGGCCTTTACTTCAATTACCACCGAGTCTCGTTCTGATAGGGCGAGGGCGTCGGGCCGATAGCCTCGCAGAAATTCGGGAATTAAATCCCCCGTAGGATGGGGCACGAATGTGTAACCCCTACGCTCATAACGACTGCGTAAAGTGCGGAGGATGTCGGCCTCGTTCTTTTCAGCCTCGGTTACCATCGTATCTAGTTGTCCGAACTAATCTCGTTGTCGATACGAATATACACGACCGGCCGCTCGGTATCGATTGCTTCTGCGAGCTTGACCGTCGGATTCTCAATTTGAAAGGCTCGCTCGCTTTCAAATTTTTGAACCCAGACACGTTGAACCTGCGAGTCATCAACATAGACACGAGGCGTTAGCGCGTCGAGTATGGGCTTTACGATATTATCGATATCGCCGGTCATAGGACCGTCCGGGAAATAGAAAATTGTGACAGAAACAGGCGAATCGGTGGCCCATCCGGCGGGATCAATTGTCTCGTCGACGACGGCTCTAATCAGTGCCTTCCAGGATTCTCTTGATGAGGAGCTTGCTTGAAGCGACAAAGGGACAGCCTCGATCTTAAACTCGATTGGGAACCTCGGCTCCACATCGTCAGCGACATCAAGACTCTCGATGGGTTTTGAGTCTAATACGTCCTTTCTGGGACGTCTAAGCATATCCCAAAGAGCTCGCAATCTTCGGAGCGGACCATATAAGCGCATCAGTTGGCCCAACAATACGCCGTCCGCTCTCGTTTCGTTGACCTTCCGCCGTTTTAGCCCCATTTGGAACCCGACGTAGGTCAACAGATCGGGAATGAGTATTCGAATGTAACTTCAGATAGCCCTAAATCATAGGTTGTTTCAAAGAGCATTGCCCAGCATTGCGAAGCCCGCCGCGAGCATGATGGCGTCCATCACCAGCCGGAACACGTCCGGCTCCAGTTTCAGCACGAAGCGCTTGGCGATGAAGGCACCCGACATCAGCGAGGCGCCGGCGATCAGGCCTTTCAGCGCGACGTCGGGCGTCAGCGCGCCGAAACGCTGGAAAGTCACGGATTTCGAGAAATAAAGGCCGAGCGAACTCGCGGCTTCCGTTGCGAGAAACGCGCCCTTGGTGAGGCCGTAGAACAGAAACAGCGGCACGCTCAACGGGCCGGTCGAGACCACGATGCCGGTGAGATAGCCGATCAGCGCGCCGCCGAGCGCGAGATGCCAGAGTTGCGCCTTGAGCCGGTGCCGCGCCAGCCAATGCCGCAGCGGCACCATCGCGATCAGGAACAGTCCGATTGCGATATCCACGGCATGCGAGGGCAGCGCCAGCAGCGTGCGCGCGCCGAGGGCGGCTGCCGGAATCCCCGTGACCGAATAGGCCGCGCAGGCCCGCCAATCGACCTCGCGCCACCACGCGAGAATGCGCGAGAGGTTCGCCATCACGGCCGCGACCGCCATGATCGGCACGGCTTCCTTGGGCCCATATTCGTACACCAGCACCGGCATCAGCATGATCGATGAGCCGGTGCCGACGATGCCGGAGAGCGTGCCCGCCACCAGGCCAACGGTCAGGACGAACAGCAAGCTCAAGGGGAGGGAACCCCGCGATCCGATGGTGGTTGGGACGTCGCCATCAGCAATAAGCGGGTGCTCATGAAACGCAACCAGGCAGAACCGCCGCGAGGCCGGCCATCATTGCTGACACCAGGTTGGCAGCAGGGGTCGACTACACACAGATATCGGCGGCGTTGCCGATCAGGAAAGGAACCAGGCCGTGACGATCAAGGGAAGCTGCCATTGCGGGGACACGCGGTTCGAAGTCAGCGAGACACCTCTGAGCGTGACGCGCTGCACCTGCTCGCTCTGCGCCAAGCGCGGCGCGTTGTGGGCGTATTACACGCCGGCCCAGTTTCGCCTGACCACGCCGGTGGAGAAAGTTGCGACCTATCAATGGGGCAGCCGCACCGTCAGACACCATTTCTGCGCCAATTGCGGTTGCGGGACCTATTCCGAGTCGCCGGACTGGTCGACGGGCAAGCCGGATTTCGACAATCCGCGGGTCGGCGTCAATGCGCGGCTGATGGATGATTTCGATCTCGATGCCGTGCCGGTGACGGTGATCGACGGCAAGAATTTGTGGTGACGCGGGCTCCGCGGTCGATCTCTTGAAAGCCGTTCGTCCTCGTCCTGAGCGCCTCCTCGCCGTGAGGAACGAGGTCGGCCGGCGCTTGGTTAACCCAAGGTATCCGCGAGAGCAAAAATGCCCGCGATACCGCGGCCTGATCCTTAAAATTTGAGGGGTATTCATGGCATCGCGCATTCAAAGAACTTGAGCAAACGCGATGATCAACGATCCCCGATTTTCCGCCCTCGACCGTCATGCGGTCCTCTCCAATTCCGACGACGGTTTTCCGTGGTTCGCAGCCTCCATGCTGGCCCTGGAATCGAGCGAAGTCGTTCGTTTGCGGTTGGAGAAATTCGCAAGTTGCGATGACGACGCCGGGCACGAAGCTCACCTGATGGTGAACGAGAAGGTCGCCGCAGCCTTCGAGGCCGTCACCAACTGGCTCTCCGGCGCGACGCCCGCGGCCATCGTCGGCCGCTACCGCGAGCACGTCGCGGCCAACGCAAAGCGTCTTTCGGCGAATTAATCCAGCACGATCCACGCCGGCGCGTGGTCGCTGGCGCCGTCTTCACCGCGAGCCTTGCGGTCGACACCGGCCTTGCGAAGGCGCGGCGCGAGCGCAGGACTGAGCAACAGGTGATCGAGCCGCAGGCCCGCGTCGCGCGGCCAGCGGTTGCGCTTATAGTCCCAGAAAGTGAACATCGGCTTTTTCGGATGCTGCGCGCGGATCGCATCCATCCAGCCCTGCGCGACCAGCGAGGTGAACGCGGCGCGGCTCTTCGGCTGGATCAGCGCGTCCTTGTCCCAGGACCTCGTCGGATAAATGTCGAGCTCGGTCGGCGCGACATTGTAATCGCCGGCGAGAACGACCGGCAAATCCTGTTTCAGGAATTTCGCGGCGTGCAGCTTGAGCCGCCTGAACCAGTCGAGCTTGTTGTCGAACTTCGGACCCGGCTGCGGATTGCCGTTCGGCAGATAGAGGCTCGTGACGATGACGCCGCCGACGGCGGCCTCGATGTAACGTGCCTCCTTGTCATCGCGGTCACCGGGCAGTTCGGTCCGGATCAGCACGGGCTCGGCGTGATGCGCGAGGATGGCGACGCCGTTCCAGGTCTTCTGCCCGCGCCAGACCGCGCCGTAGCCTGCGCGTTCGATCGCTTGGGCCGGAAATTCGGCATCGGTGCATTTCAGTTCCTGCAGGCAGACGACATCGGGCTTCGCCGCGCGCAGCCATCGCAGCAGGTTGGGCAGGCGCCGGTTGATATTGTTGATGTTAAACGTAGCGATCTTCAAGTAGTGATGCGGCGCCGATCCCTGTCGCCGTCCCTTGTCGCCGTCCCTTGTCGCCGTCCCTTGGAGATGTCATGCCGAAACTAAACGTCGCGGTCCTCGTATTCGCCATCGCTTGCTCCGGCGCAGCTTTTGCGCAGACGGCCACGTCAGATCAGCGCGGCGCCTGCAAGGCGGATTACGATAAATATTGCGCGGGGACCATGCCCGGCGGCGGCCGCGTCGTCGCTTGCCTGAACAAACAGCATGATCGATTGACCGAGACCTGCAAGAAGGTCCTCGACGCAAAAAAGAAGCAATAGGCTGCGGATATCGGCTCAGGCTGTCGGCGGTTGCGCAATCGTCTGCGCTTCCGTCGAGCCTTCGGCAGTCCCGCCCTTGTAGATCCGCACGTAGCGCGGACCGAGGCTCGTCAGCACCTCATAGCCGATGGTGCCGAAATGATGCGCGAGCTCGTCGACGGTGATGCCCTCGCCGAGCAGCGTCACCATGTGTCCGCGCCGCGCGCCGATCGGCGGCAGGTCGGTGATGTCGACCGCGATCAGGTCCATGGAGACGCGGCCTGCGATCGGGCAGCGCCTGCCGGCGACGATCACCTCGGCGCCGCGGGTGCCGTCATTGGCGCTCGCCGCGCGGAAATATCCGTCGGCGTAGCCCGCCGACACGATGGCGAGCCGGGTCGGCCGCCGCGCCGTCCAGGTGCCGCCATAGCCGACGGTGTCGCCGCGCTCGATATTGCGGATCTGGACGATGCGCGCCTTCAGTTCGACGACCGGCTGCATCGGGTTGTCGGCCTCCGGCGTCGGATTGACGCCGTAGAGCGCGGCTCCCGGCCGCACCAGATCGAACACGAACTGGGCGCCAAGATAGATGCCGGACGAGTTCGCCAGCGACGTCGGCACGCCCGAAAACAGGCTCGCGATCTCGCGGAAAGCCGCGAGCTGCCTGGCGTTGACGGGATTGTTGAGCTGCTCGGCGGAGGCGAGGTGACTCATCACCAGCGTGATGCCGTGATCGCCCGCGTTGATGCGCGGGATCAGGCCCAGGGCTTCGGTGACGGTGAGGCCGAGCCGGTGCATGCCGGTATCGATATGGATGGCCGCACCGCCGTTCCAGCCCGAGCGGCGGCAAAACACGTCCCATTCGGCCAATTCGTTGAGATCGCCGATCACCGGCTTGCAGTCGATCTTGGCGTAGGCCTCGCCGGTATTCTGGAAGAAGCCGTTGAGCGTGTAGATGGCGGCGGCCGGCACCGCCGCGCGTGCGGCGCGTGCTTCCTCGAGTGTCGCCACGAAGAAAGTCTTGCAGCCGGCCGACGCGAGCGCGCGCGCGACCGGTTCGATCCCGCATCCATAAGCGTCAGCCTTGACCACGCCGGCGCATTCGGCGGGAACGGCGGTCTTCTCAAGCCTGCGCCAGTTCGCGACGAGGGCGTCGAGATCGACGGTCAAGATGCCGGTTGCCGAGGCAAGCGCCGCCGCCTGGTTGGCGTCGGGCGACAGGAGGGTGCCTTCACCGCTTAGTCTCGGATCGGTCAATCTTGGGTCGGGGACAATGTTCATGCCGTGCGGTTTTACGCGGCGGCGCGCACCGGTTCAAGGCATGGAACTTTAATATGGAACCTCAATACCCCCGCTCGGGCAAATGACCGTCATGGGTGAGATCGCCGAACCGCGTCACCGCGGCCTCGAACTGCAGTTCGACCGTGCCGGTCGGGCCGTGGCGCTGCTTGCCGATGATGACTTCGGCCTTGCCGTGCGCGAGGTCCATCTCGGTCTGCCATTTTTCGTATTCCGGCGTGCCGGCGCGGGGTTCCTTGTTCGCAAGATAGTATTCCTCGCGATACACGAACATCACGACGTCGGCGTCCTGCTCGATCGAGCCGGACTCGCGCAGATCGGAGAGTTGCGGACGCTTGTCGTCGCGCGACTCGACCTGTCGCGACAGTTGCGACAGCGCGATCACCGGCACATTGAGTTCCTTGGCTAGAGCCTTGAGATTGGTGGTGATTTCGGTGACTTCCTGCACGCGGTTGTCGTTGCCGCGCTTGCCGGACCCTTGCAAGAGCTGGATGTAGTCGATCACCACGAGGTCGAGGCCCTTCTGCCGCTTGAGCCGCCGCGCGCGCGCCGTGAGCTGCGAGATCGACAGGCCACCGGTCTCGTCGACATAGAATGGCAGGGATTGCAGTTCGATCGAATAGTCGCGGATCTTTTCGAAATCGGCTTCGGTGATGCCGCCGCGCCGGATGTTGCTCGAGGGGATTCCGGTGCGCTCGGCGATGATACGGGTGGCGAGCTGTTCGCCGGACATTTCGCAGGAGAAGAAGCCGACCACCCCGCCATTGACAGCCTTCATGGTGCCGTCGGGCTGCACTTCGCCTTGATAGGCTCGGGCTACGTTATAGGCGATGTTGGTGGCAAGCGAGGTCTTGCCCATGCCCGGCCGTCCGGCGAGGACGATCAGGTCGGAGGGCTGCAGTCCGCCCATCTTGGTGTCGAGATCGCGCAGGCCCGTCGCAATGCCCGAGAGCTTGCCGTCGCGCTGGAACGCCTTCGCGGCCATGTCGACGGCGACGGTGAGCGCCTGCGAAAAGCGCTGGAAGCCACCGTCATAGCGCCCGGATTCCGCAAGCTCGTACAGCCTGCGCTCGGCGTCCTCGATTTGTGCCTTTGGCGCGAAATCCACCGGCGCATCGAAGGCCACATTGACCATGTCCTCGCCGATATTGATCAGGTCGCGCCGGAGCGACAGATCGTAGATCGTGCGGCCGTAGTCCTGGGCGTTGATGATGGTGGTCGCCTCCGCCGCGAGGCGGGCGAGATACTGGCCCATCGTCATGCCGCCGATGTCGGCATCGCCCGGCAGGAACGTCTTCAGCGTCACCGGGGTCGCGACCTTGCCCATCCGGATCAGGCTGCCGGCGGTCTCATAGATCGTCTGATGCAGCGGCTCGAAGAAATGCTTCGGTTCCAGGAAGTCCGACACCCGATAGAACGCGTCGTTGTTGACCAGAATCGCGCCCAGAAGGCTCTGTTCCGCTTCGATATTGTGCGGTGCGCTCCGATAGGCCGCAGGGGCCGCGTCGGGAGCGAGCTTGAGGACGTTCGAATCAGTCGGGGGCATGGCAGCGATGTTTAGTCAGATGCGGGGCGGGGATAAAGCGCCTGTCCTGCGCAAAGCGGAAGTGAAAGCTGGCCGCTATGCACCGTTCTTCAAAAATGTGGATGACTTGTTATACCGTGCCGCACGATGCTTGACGGGGTTCGGCCGAAATTTGGCGGCCGCCAGGCGGCGCCGAGACGCGGCTCTTTGAAAAATTCGTAAGCTGGCCTGAACCTTATCGCGCCGCGACGAGACCTATCCCCATGCGCAAGGCATGCCCTGAGTCGCGCCGTTCTGCCGCCGGTTCAGGTCAAGAGCAGGTAGACGAACGCGATCAGCGCGGCTCCGACGCCGGTGAGGATCAGGGCGTAATCCGTGCCCAGATCGTCATGAACGTCAAATGATCGTTTGTAGGTCTTTTTGGCCATGCCCCAAGGTTTAGGGGAACCGAACCTCGCGGTTTGTGAGGTAGTTCACATACGGCCCGATTTTGTTTGCGACAGGTTCGCTCGCTTCCGGGTTTCACCGAACAGGCAAAGGATAGGTGCGATGAATCAACAGCCAGGGGCAGGCCGGTCCACGGACGACGGGCAGTTGTGGCTGTCGATGCTGGTCGGCGCGATGGAAGACGCATCGCGCCCCGAACGCCGCGCATTGCCCAGTGCCCGGTCAACGCTCGCCGCGCTGCGTGCGCAGCTCGCGTACCCGGCCACATTCCATCCTCCCGGTGCCACCGCATTCAGCCGCTGCAACTGATTGGCGTATCATTATCGTCATTCGCCAGCCATTTTGAGCCGCGGCTGGCTGCCGCGCTCGCGGGCGCGCAGCCGCGCCTCCTCGTGCACGATGTAGTCCCGCGTTATCGGCACGACGCCCTGGCGCTTGGTGAGCTGGATCTGGAAATTCATGAGGTTCTGCTTGCGGAACGACATTTCGGACGCGGCCAGATAGAATTCCCACATCCGCGCGAAGCGCTCGTCATAAAGCTGCACGGCTTCCTCGCGCCGGGCCATGAAACGCTCCCTCCAGGCTTTCAACGTCTTGGCATAATGCAGCCGCAGGATTTCGATGTCGCAGATCAGCAGGCCGGCGCGCTCGATGGCGGGCAAAACCTCGGACATCGCCGGGATATAGCCGCCGGGGAAAATATACTTCGTGATCCAGGGGCTCGAGACATCGGGGCCCGTCGAACGGCCGATCGAATGCAGCAACATGACGCCGTCTTCACTGAGCAGTTCGGCGCATCTTCGGAAGAAGGTGTCGTAGAAATCGACGCCGACGTGCTCGAACATGCCGACCGACACGATGCGGTCGAACGGTCCGGTGATGTCGCGATAGTCCTGCAGCAGGAATTTCGCCGAACGCGTCAGGTTTTTCTCCGAGGCGCGGGCGTTCGCGATCTGGAACTGCTCGGTGGAGAGCGTGATGCCGGTGACGTCAGCGCCCGCGACCTCGGCGAGATAGAGGCCAAGTCCGCCCCAGCCGCATCCGATATCCAGGATCCGGCGGCCGGGCCCGACCAGCAGTTTGGCGGCGATATGGCGTTTCTTGGCCAGCTGGGCGTCGTCGAGGCTTGCGTCCGGCGTCTCGAAATAGGCGCAGCTGTATTGCCGGTCGGCATCCAGAAAGAGCGAATAGAGCCGGCTGTCGAGATCATAATGATGCGCGACGTTGTGTTGCGAGCGGCCGCGCGGATTGAATTGCCCGACTCGCCTGACCAGGTAGCGCAGCCACCATTGCGGCCTGGCCCAGGACGGCACGATGTCGGGCTGATCGAGAAGGATGGCAAGGGCGTCAGCGATCGAGCCATTCTCGATCACGAAATCGCCATCCATGTAGATTTCGCCGAGCGCGAGTTCCGGGTCCAGGAGAACCCTGCGCTGGGCCGCAGCGGTGAGAAAGCGGGCAAAGACCTTTTTTCCGGTTCCATCGCCGCAAGCGAACTTTTCGCCGCTGGCGGTCGTGAAAACCATCGAACCACGGCGGACGAATCTACTCAAGAAAACACGCAACAAACGGTCCATCGAAATCACCGCAGCGAGCGATCCCGTAAACAGGGCTGACTTTTCCCGGCCGTCACTTTGACGCATGCGGAGCCGATTGGTTCCCTGCGTCATGACGAAGATAGAGGGTGTTGCCGAGATGCGCTATTGCATTGTGAGCAAAGCGGATATTCCAAAACGTGGCGATCACGGGGTTGCACCAGATCGCAGGTTGCGCGGGCGCGTGCGCTTCCATTCGCGGCATAATCCGCTAAAAGATGCAACGCCGACGGTGCCGGATCGAGTATCCTGGTGATGCTGGAAGCGACCCATCTGGAGAATGAAGAATGTTGAGCCGAGCGCTCAGTCTAGCGACGGTGATGCTTCTCATCGGCTGTTTCACGGCGGAGCAGGCGCGGGCGCAAGTGCAGAACCTCGAGGCCGGCAAGAGCCCGTCTCAGATCTTTGCCGGCACCTGCAGCGCTTGCCACAAGAGCCCGCGGGGCCTGCTGAAGACGGTTCCGCCGGGGTCGCTGCCTGGTTTCCTGCGCCAGCACTACACGACCAGTCCGGACATGGCGAATGTGCTTTCCTCCTACCTGGCCTCCAATGGCGTGAACGATACCCGCTATGGCGCCCAGTCGAAGGGCGGCAAGGATAGCGGCAAGGACGGTGCGAAGGATGGCGCCAAGGACGGTGCAAAGGACGGAGCAAAGGACGCCGCCAGGGAGGCGAGGTCCGAACCGAAGCCGGACGCGAGGCCGTCCGGCCAGCTCGACCGGTTCGGACGCAGACAGCGTCCTGCCGCGGCTAGTCAGGAGGCCGCAAGACCTGATTCAAGACCCGACGCAAAACCGGAGCCGGAACCCAGGCAGGCTGCAAGACCCGACGCCGAGGAGGGGGCGCCGCCACCGGCCGAGCCGGCGGTCCGTCCTGGACGCAACGGGAAGCGGCTGGCGCGGCCGGCAGAGCCGCCTGAGGAAGCCGCAAGGCCGAGCGCGAGGGAGCGCGGCCCGGACGGCCGCAGGCTGTCCGCCAAGCAAAAGCTGAGCAAGCGCGGCCGGCCGGGCGGCGAAGAAGCCCCCAAGGACCCATCCAAAGATCCGTTCAGGGAGTTTTTCAGGGAGCGGCCGAAGGGCGACAGCGCCAAGGATGAGCCGTCCGGCGCGGAACCGCCTATGAGCGACAGCGCCAAGGTGGATCCCGGCAAGCCTGATACCGGCAGGCTCGATTCCAATAGGCCCGATTCGGGTAAGCCGGAGGGGCCGTCGGGGGACGGGCCGTCGCAATCCGCCAAGGTCGATCCGTCACGGGATGGGGCGGCCGCCGCGCCGCGGCCTGACGCGGCTCCGCCGCTCATCGCAGCGCCATCGTCGGGCTCGGCGCCCACGGTGTTCGCAGCTCCGGGTAGCGGCTCGGAAGCCGCCCCGGCGCCGCCTGCTTTCGCGTCAGCGCCGCCGTCGTCGCCGCCACCGGCTCCCGCGGGACCTCCCACGCCGCCGATCTCCCAATAGCTGCCCGCCGTGCGAGTCCGGCCGGACAATGCTGCTGCTTGACCAAGTCTGCTCCTGCTTGACCAAATCTAGAGTATTGCTCTAGAGTCATACTCTAAGCGGTGCGAGGACGACCATGGCCATGCGCGAGGACCTGCTGTCGGCAGGGTTGGCGGTCTTCGACCGCGACGGTTTCGAGGGCGCGACGGTCGCCGCGATCCGGAGGCAGGCGAGCGCGTCGAACGGCAGCTTCTTTCATGTCTTCGCCTCGAAGAAGGAACTGGCGGGCGCGCTGTTTCTGGACGTCCTTTCGCGCTACCACGCCGCGATGCTGGCGGCGCTCGATTCATCCCCGAGCGCCCGGGACGGCGTCGGCGGCCTGATCCGTGCGCATCTCGACTGGGTGGTGAACAACCGGAGCGAGGCGCGCTATCTGTTCGAGATTTCCCGGAGCGAATGGGCCGAGGCGGTGCGCGACGACCAGCGCGCCGAGAACGCGCGCTTTTCGGACGGCATCGAGCGATGGTGCGCACCGCTTGTTGCGCGCGGCGAGCTCCTGGCGATGACGCCGGTATTGTTCCTGAGCCAGATCATAGGGCCAGCGCAGATTTTCTGCCGTGCCTTTCTGTCGGGCCGCGACCGCGCCGATCCGCGGCAGCAGGCGGATATTCTCATCGCCTGCGCGCTCCGCGCGCTGGTTGGCGGAGGTCCATCGTGATCGCCGATCTCGACCCTCTCTTTGCGCCGATCGCAAGTCGCATTCGCGACAATGTCGGCCGTCAGGGCTTCATGGCGCTGATCGGTGCGGAGCTTTCGGAACTGGCGCGCGGCTCCTGCACGCTTGCCGTCGATCGCAGGCGGGAGCTGTTGCAGCAGCACGGCTTCTTTCACGGCGGCGTCACCGCCTTCCTGGTCGACAACGCCACCACGATCGCGGCGGCGACGTCGCGCGGCCAGGCGGCGCTGACGGCGGAATACAAGCTGAACCTGCTGTCGCCGGCGACCGGCGAGCGCCTGATCTGCCGTGCAAAGGTGATCAAGCCCGGACGCCAGCTTGCGGTGGTGACCGCGGACGTCTTCTGCGTGATCGATGGGGTGGAAAAGCACACCGCGACCGCATTGGCGTCGATCGCGATGCTGAACGAAAGCATCGCCAGCGCATGATCCGGAAAAGTGCGTAGCGGTTTTCCCTCGCGACAAACGCAAAGCGTTTGCGCGGAGATCATGCTCAAACAAAAGCCCAGAGCGCGACGGCGATTCAACCTAATCCCATCGCGCTTTGGCGGCATTTCAAGCCCGGCCTCGGACAA
>WNFD01006416.1_pt1 | contig 13369 bp, 16 predicted proteins | sample 5400491 | NCBI WGS metagenome assembly WNFD01 (sample SAMN13153343, study PRJNA577476) | soil metagenome | isolation source: 120 cm saprolite under Douglas fir tree site 2 hole 2 replicate 2 | place: USA:California | collected 2015-04-18 | reverse complement strand
ATAAAGCCGATGGCGGCGGGATAGAGCGCCATCCCGACGACGCCGCGCTCGATCGAAAGATCGGGAGCATTTGCCGGGGTGCTAGGGCAACCGAGGCAGATGCACCTTACGTCTGGCTTCACCCGGATAGATACGCTGAAAAGGAAACCAATGGCGATCATAAAAATGCCGACGCGAGAGCAGCTCGACGCGGCCGATCAAACCTACTGCGTCAAGGTCGGCCGGATTGGTGTTTGGTGGGCAAAACTGCATGAGGACTTGGCTCAACTTTATTTCTTTCTCCTGAGCCCAAAAGTCCAACAAGCAAAAACAGCATGGTACTCGCATAGGAGCGATACAGCGCAACGAGAACTTCTGCGAGCCGCCTTGCAAGCCGAACCACCTAAGGCCTTTAAGGACCACCCTGGTGCGGAAACGGACTTTGCATGGATGTTGAAGGCAACTGAAGAACTCGCGGTCATTCGCAATATGGCCACACATGCCGCTGTTTCAATAATCTGGGGCGAAGAAGGACCATCGTTTGAGGTCGATCCGTTCTCTGGCAATCCGAAACTTCAAAAATTTAGCGGGACTAATTTGCTGCCGACGCTGACTGATTGCGAACGACGACTGGAGGATCTCGTCGGGTTCAATCGATTGATGACAAGCTGCATCACCGCTTTGGACGCCTCTTTTGACTGGCCCAGTCGTCCGCGGTGAGCCGATGGGCACCTCATCGACCTTCGCCCGCAAGGTCTCGCTTCGTTTTTCCAAACTAACAGCGCCGAAGGATAATAGGTCGGACGGTATGAGTTGATCTATCCAGCCCGCCGACGAAAGACATCGACCGGTTAGTTTCCCATTTTTGCAATTAGCTTCTTGTTCGCCGTAATGATCGTGATGCCGCAGCCGTGATAGTCAATGTCGTCGGTCATCAGGCAAAATTTTTCTTGAGAGCAATGGTTGACGAGCATCAAATCTGAAAAGTCGATCTTGCCAAGATGAAATTCCTCGATCATTCGCCGGAGATCACAATCAGACTTTCCAACAGAGACATACTCACAACCATCTAATATGTGAAGGCACGTGTCGCGAACACTCTCCATCACAGACCGGAATTCGGTGCTGCTTCGGTACCGTTTGAAGCTCGGCAACGCATTATCCGCTGCCTTTAGCAAATCATACTCGTATCGAGAGCACCGATTTGAGAATTCGCCAAGCACGTAGTCATTAACAACAATCTTGTTATCTTGCTTGAGAAGTTTTGAGTATGCGTTGCTGTAGGCTGTAGTCCGATCACTGCTCGAACCGCAAAATCCCTCGATGAATATCCAAATATTTGTGTCGAAGACCACTTTTGACGACTTCAATTTCGGATCATTGGCGTTGATGATCTCACTCATCATCGACACCAGTGGCTTTCGCTAGGGCGTTTTTCACGGCGTCCGGATCCTTAAAAAAGTCCTTCGCGCGATCCACAACTAGCTTTAGTCGGTTCAATTGCCAAGGCTCGGCGTTCTCGGGCGGCGCTAGGTGCTTCCGAATATGTTCATCGGAGTATTCGCCATAAAGTTGGCCTATCGCTGCATTTAGGAATGCTGTCGTCATACGGGTGATGCCCGAGAAAGAAATGACAATACGATTGCCCTTCTCAATCTCAGTTCGGATCGCATCATGAACTTTGTTGCCGTCCTCGGCGGCAACACAAATTCCGCCTCCCACGATTTTTGCAATATTGATGGGCACTTCCTTCATCGATCACCAAATGTCTTGCGGTCGCGGCGCGGAAACCAGATCGTATTTGTTTTTGTCGGATGTGTTAATCTCCAAAATGACCGCGGTACCCGGAAATGGATGTGACAAAGGTGATTTCTGGACAACGGAGCCCTTTTGGCACCAATAACCCGTTCCAGAGGCGATAATCAGCCTTCCCTTGTTCAACGCGATAAACTCCCGCAGTATCTTTGACCCTAAGCCACCTGGAATATCACCCTGCCGTGTTGTGTTGCCGGGTTCCATTGCCCACGCAATCGCGTCGGCCGCAGAGCGAAACACGCGACCCGTACTCCGCACGGCGCCCGGGATCCCGCGACCCCCATCAACGATCGCAAAATCGATCAGGTTGTTTCGAGGAAAAAACTGTCCGCAAACTGTGACGGGGATCTTCGCGTTAGAATGCAGCGCGGAGTTCGCGAACAACTCATCGACGCCCTCGTAAAACTTTGATTGCAGCGCCTTGCTCATATGAGGAATTTCGGGACGCTGAAGGTGGGTTTTTGCAAAAAGGGAGAATTGCACACCAGCGGTCAATTCAAAATCGGTCAACGGGATGGTCGTGTTAAATCGATCCTTTGCCGGTGGTTGCAAGAAGGCATTCTTTTGTAACGTATCCCCAACCGCCTTCTTTAGTCCTGCAATTCTAACGCTGATGCCTCGGGCTTTAGCATGACAAAAAACAACGTGCAGCGAAGCTGCAAGGTGGCCGTCGAGCCAATTTAGCCTGCTGAAATCGAGCGCGACCTGAGTGTCGGCGAATGCGGTCAATTCGTCATGCAACTTTGCGATCCGCGAGAACCCCGCAGCATCCGAACTAATCTTCGAGGTAGCTATCGCGACTGATGGGACAGCCAAGGAGGACCCTCCCGAAAATCACGAATGCTTTAGCAGTTCAAGTCCGCGCGGCAAACGATTTCACGTCCCATTATTCCCGTCCCACGCAGGACCGTTGGTAGGGTTTAGTGTAATGCAAGAGAAAATCTAATTAGATCAGTTGGTTAGATAATTAGTGGAGGCCGCCCCTGGCACTCGTCGTTGCTTCCGGTCGCGACATTCAGCGTCGCCTCGCCAGACCTTCTGACAAACCTCAAACCCCTCGAATTGGGGGCGATCCAGGTACAGCGGCTTGTTGCCGCCTGCCCGACTATGCGCAGCCCGACATGCCTCCGATTTGGTCCACGCTTCAACAACAGCTCGGTTCTCCCAGACCATGTGAGAAGCATAAAGAGTGTGGTCCCCAGCTTCGGGGCCTTTGAGAGGGTGAGATACTACAAAGCCTGGCACCTTGTCGAGATGACCGTCGCGCGAAAGCCCGACGTGCTCGAAGCTGGCTTCGGACCCCTTGGCCACGCGAAAGCGGTTCATGGCGATGAACATCGACTAGTCTCTTGATCATTTCGATCGAAAAATAGCACGGCGGGTGGTTAACGGGATTCTATCCGTTAAGATAAGCCGGCGGCTCTCTCGCGCGAAGCCTGAATTGGTCGCAAGGCGTCCAACCATTTTCCTCGATGATGAAAAAGCCCTCGCCAACCAAGAAATCCACGGACGCTGCGACGAGCACCGCAAAATAGTCCCTCGTTCTCGCTTCTTACTGCCCCAGTTCGTGTGCGAGTTCATTACCAGAAAGGCGGTTTTACCCACCTTTCTGATGCGGCGTGGAAAATGCTACTTTGGATTCTCAACCGACAGATGTACTGTCTACTAAATACAAGACACATCTGGGGGTGCCATGGGCGCGGGCAAACTTACGCTATTGCCTATCAATGCCGTTGAACTAGATCGGACCAATCCGCGTATTCGTCGCTTTTTGGAGATTCATCAGGGCGAGCCGACCTACGATCAAATAGCCCTTGCCCTCGACGTTGCGGGCAGCGACAGCGCGGACTCTCAAGGGGCGACCGCTCCCGAAAAATTGCGGAATTCAATCCTAACGAACGGCGGCATCATGCAGCCGATAATCGTAAACAAGCAGCCGGACAGCCGGCTAGTTTGCATAGAGGGGAACACGCGTCTCTACATCTATCGATCATTCGTCTCCGAGAAGATTGACGGCGATTGGACAAAGATACCCGCACTGGTTCACGAGGGTTTGGAGGCGCAAGATGTCGATGCAATTCGATTGCAAGCCCACCTCGTTGGGCCGCGGCAGTGGGATGCGTACTCGAAGGCAAAGTATCTATGGGAGTTGCAGTACAAGGAACTGATGCCCATAGATCGCATTATCGCTTTTTGCGGAGGGAACAAACGCGACGTGACGACAGCGATACAAGCGTACGCCGATATGGAGCATTACTATCGGGCTATTTGCGTCGCTGATGACTACGATACCGAAAAATACAGCGGCTTCGTTGAGCTGCAAAGTACTAAGGTCAAGGATGCAATACTAAAGGCAGGTTTCAGTCTTACAGATTTCTCGCATTGGATCGCGAAAGGAAACATCAAGAATCTTGAGCAAGTAAGAAAACTCCCTCGCATTCTTCCCGACAAGAAGGCCCGGGATGTCTTTCTCAAGAAGGACGTAAAGGCCGCGCTTGATGTACTGGAAAAGCCTGAGCTCAGCGGCACTTTAAAGGCCGCGTCGATCAGTCAGCTCGCTAGGGCACTGTCGGAAGCTATCGATTCAATCCCGTATGCCGAGGTCCTCCGTCTCAGAGGAAGTCCAGAGGATGATGCAGTTCGTTATATCAATGACGCCCTAGAATCCTTACAGGGCCTAGTCAAAGACCTGAATGCGGGCAGCTAATGTCTGGCGAGTCGGCCCAACACGTGAACCTCGTCGAGCGATTAGTTGCAACCGTAGAACAGCGACATCAAACAACGCGGGGAATCGTCGTTTTTGCCGACCACCATAGTTTTGGGGTAAACCAGCCGCCGACGATCGGGGGCTACAAACCCGACGTTTTTGCTCAAGACTTACCGGAAACGTTTAGGGTCATTGGCGAGGCGAAAACTCCTAACGATTTTAGGAGTGATCGATCGCTCCATCAGATCGAGGCATTTCTGAACCATCTCGCTCTCTATGCAAACAGCACGTTTTACTTGGCAGTGCCATGGTTCCTGAAGGGAAGAGCGAATTTTGTGATTCGCGACCTGTCACGACCGGAACATAAGTCAGTCAAAATCTCTGTCCTCCCTTTTGCGTGAGTATAGATAGTGCTGAAGACAAGGTCCGACATCCGACTTGATGCACGCCACCCCGGTTACGCGTATCAGATCGACGCGGTCGAGGCGATCAAAGGCTTGCCATACGCGGCTGTCTTTCACGAACAGGGACTAGGCAAGACGAAAATCGGAGTTGATGTCGCTCTCTGTTGGCTCAAAGAGAACGTCGTCGATTCTGTCGTCATCGTCACCAAGCGCGGGCTTATAGAGAATTGGTCTGAAGAGATAAAGACCCACACTTATGTTGCGCCGCGCGTGCTGGACCAGCGTAGGCCATCGAATTTCTTTGCGTTGAATAGTCCGACGCGGATTTACTTGACGCATTATGAAGTTTTCAAATCGGAAGAGCGCCGGCTCACCTTGTTTCTAAAAACCCGGCGAGTAGCAGTCATCTTGGATGAAGCGCAAAAAATCAAAAACCCAGAGTCAGAAATAGCGCAAGCATTTCATCGGCTGGCGCCGGGCTTCGCCCGCCGCGTGATCATGACGGGAACACCCGTTGCTAATCGGCCGTTTGATTTGTGGTCTCAGATATTTTTCTTGGACGCGGGTAAATCGCTCGGCACAAGCTTCAACGATTTCAAGCAGAACCTTGATCTGACCAACGACCTCTGGAGCGACCAATCGAAACGGGGGAGATTTGAAAGTGAACTAGGTGCCGTATTTGAAAAAATACGCGCATTCACCGTGCGAGAGACGAAAGCCACCGCCGGCATCGAACTTCCGGAGAAGCATATTCAAAACGCTTTCGTTGATGCAGAGCCACGTCAACGCGAGCTCTATGATCAATTCCAATTCAACGTCCGGGCCGAGGTGATGCGGGGTGGCGAGCTAATCGAAGACGATGCCGAGGACTTGTTAAAACGCTTACTACGGCTCGTACAAGTCGCATCAAACCCACATCTTGTGGATCAAGGCTACAAGAACACGCCGGGAAAGCTTCCGAAGCTGATGTCGTTGGTCGAAGATGCATGCCACGCGAAGTCAAAGTCGATCGTGTGGACGAGCTTTGTTGACAATGCTGAATGGCTTGGCAGGGAACTTAAGCAGTTTGGAGCAGTCGTTGTTCATGGCGGTAAGACGATTGAAGACCGAAACGCTGCCATCCGAATGTTTAAGACCGACCTGGACGCTAAAGTACTCGTCGCCACCCCTGGCGCAGCCAAAGAGGGCCTCACACTAACTGTTGCGAACCATGCGATCTTCTACGATCGATCCTTTAGCTTGGACGACTACCTCCAAGCGCAAGACCGAATCCACCGCATCTCTCAAGATCAGCCGTGTTACATTTGGAACCTTATTTGCAGCGATACAGTCGACGAATGGGTGGACTCGCTGCTTGCCGCTAAGCGATTGGCAGCCCAGCTCGCGCAAGCGGATATCACACCCGATGAGTATCAGCGGCGCGCGAACTATGATTTCGGGAAGATTGTGAAGCAAATTCTCGGGATGGAGACGGCAGATGCTCGATAAAGCCGCAGAGCGCTCTAGCGTTGCAGGAATTATTCGTCTCAAAAATAAGGATATCCCGACTGAAACGCGAGAAATTGAGCAGAAGAAGTTGCAATTCTATGTCGACAACCCGCGTATTTATTCATTGGTGCGATCGGATGGTCGAACGCCGGATCAGGGCGAAATCTGTAAGCAGTTGCAGAGCCTCGAACACGTCAAGGAGCTTGTCCAGGACATTGCTGGGAACGGCGGGTTGATCGATCCCTTGCTTGTTCGTGACCGTGACTTTGTTGTTCTTGAGGGTAACAGCCGTTTAGCGGCATACCGACACCTTGCGACGAAAGACCCGGTTAAGTGGGGCAAGGTCCGATGCACTGTTCTGCCCGGCAATATCGATGAGAAGCTCGTATTCGCCCTTTTGGGGCAGTATCACATCAAAGGGAAAAAAGATTGGGCGCCGTATGAGAAAGCCGGCTTTCTTTACCGGCGCCATGTGGAGCACAATATCCCACTTCCAACCGTTGCACTCGAACTTGGAGTACCGAAGGGCGAAGCCGAGCATCTTATCGAAGTCTATAAGTTTATGATGCACCACGATGACGACAGGGACCATTGGAGCTATTACGATGAATTCTTGAAATCGAACCGCATAAATAAGGTACGCAAGGACTACGCGGGCTTCGATAAATTTATTGTTGAGCAGGTGAAAACAAAACAAATTCCGAAAGCGATGGAACTAAGGGACCGCCTCCCGACCATTTGCGCTGGGCCGCAAAAAATTCTCAAGAGATACGTTGACGGCAAAGTGGCCTTTGCTGATGCATATGAAAGCGCCGTTGATGCGGGCTCCGAAAATTATGCGCTGAAGAAACTCAAGAAATTTCGGGAATGGGTGGTACAGAACGACACTGAAGAAGATCTGCTCGAATCGAACAAAACCGTGCGAGACAAGATGTCTTACGAGCTGAAAGAAATCGAGAAGCGATCAAAAAAGCTCAAAGAGCTGTTGGAGAAGAAAAAGAACCAATTCACCAACTAGCTTGAGCCTGCCAGCACGCGTCAGGTACTAAGCCGACGCAATATGTCCAACAGTTTTGTCGCCTGCGTTCGATTTGTCACGAACTTCGAGACCAGTGCGGCGACCTCGTCGAACGGCACTACGGACGCGCCGCGCTTAGGTCCGACCTTCACAAGTTTCTTGTTCAACCGATCAAGTGACGCCTCGAATCGCTCGCGCATCTCGACATCCGCGATCCGCTTTGTTTTTTCGCGAGCGCGCAATACGAGCCCCTTCAAACGGGAAAGCTCCGCACGGTTAAGGGTCTTCTTCTGCTTAAGGCGCCCCTCGACTTCGGTCACCGCGTTTTGAATCGCTTGTTCGGCATTGCGCGATACCGACGCTGAACGGCAGTGCTGTGAAATATTGCCGGCCACCGGACCAAGCTGCACGAGCAGATTGTAATAGTGATGGTTGACTTCAAAGTTATCTCGGCGAGCGTTGGGCACGACGCGGGGGTCGTGGATGTGTATCTCGCCAACACTCCATCCGTTGAACCGTGATTCTTTGAAAATCCCGTCGAACAGACCAGCGTCCCCGACTTGCAAGTCGCCGACCCGCGCTCGCAAGCCCCTCACGCCCAATGTCGGCAGGATGCTGCGCACGTACTCATGGTGAGCGATCCACCCCGCAGCGCCGACCTCACCATCAATGTTCGGGAATTCAAGGAATTCGATATGGTCGATCTTGAGCTTGTGGGCGCTGGCCGGAAAGATCATCTCATCACGATGCGGCCGATACAATTTTTCGCTTGCTACCATCAACTCAAGTGGGTGCCTGTTCGTTTTAGCCGCAAGCTTCTTTTCAATCTGTGCTCCAAAGGAAAAGTCTGGCGCAAACGGGATAGGTGCTACCTGCGAAAGGTAGTGCGCCACAAGTCGCTCATTGAGGAGCAAATCGTTTCGTAGTCGTGAAATGTCCTTTAGCCGCACCTCGAAGAAGTGGTCCGCAGGATCGTCCGCGGCTTCATAGGTGACAGACACCACGTCGGAAATGATGCGCCTGAGGTCACCGTCAAAGACGGCGGTAGCAAGCTTCTCGCGCAAAGCTCGGCAATCCCACGACAGCGATATGACTTTGGTATCGTTGGCCGCTTTGGTCCTGAATTGAAGCTCGCGACAATAAGCCAGGCCTGACAGGCGGCCGACGCCGCGAAAGCCCCTGACCCCGGCGCCGCGTTTATTCGATGCCCCTATGGCGACCAAGGTCGGTATCGCGTCTCTGACGGCGATGCCGGCGCCATTGTCACGCACGGTCACGGACCGGCCAGCTTGGTCAAAGGAGATATCGACAGCGCCGCGTTGTCGAGGCGATAGAGCTCCGGTCGCTCGTGCAGCATCAATCGAGTCGGCGGCATTTTGCACGTATTCGCGATACACCGTGACCGGCGACACATACATGCCCGAGGTAACAATCTCGATGACATCCTTTCCGATTCGGATGTCACCGACATCAATGCCCTCGCGGACCGGAGGTCGTTCGTTCGCGACAGTTGCTTTCATCACGCAGCTTTCTTCTTGCTCTTGCGCCTAACGGCTATCTCAGGCACCGAAATGTCATCTTCGAGTCCCGCATCCTCCACGATCTCCTCGGCAGTCATGTTTATCTGAGCCGTGCGCTCCTGCACAAGCCGAGTGCGTTGCTTCTTGCGTATCGCAAATTCGATCTCCCGCTTGAGGGGCAGATGGAAGCGAACCACTTGAGTAACGTTGGGCGGCAATTCACCGATATCAGGGGCATATTCGGCAGGGTTACGACCGGACAGAAAGGCCATCAATTCAGCTCGCTCCGAAGTCGATAGCTTGTGAAGCAAGCTGCGATATTCGTCCAGCTCGCCGCGACCCTCGTATCGCTCGTAGTAGTGGCGATTGAAGATCATGTGATGTGGAAGAGAAAGAATGTCTTCGAACTCTTGATGGCTGGAGCCGAAGGCTGCCTTGAAGAACTCCGGCTCTCCCGACACGACGCCGTGGGTCGCCTGAAGAACAAGCTGGACGGACCGAAGATAGTATCGGTTCCATTTTGGCCCGACGTGTGTCCGGACCGGAAGGTCGGTGGGCTGAAACCGCATCGGGAAAGAATAAATGCGAATGGAAAGCTCCTCGTTGAGAAGCACGTTGAGATACATCCGCTCGAAGAGGTCCTGCGGGGTGTCGTGGAAATTGTAAAGCATGTAGTTCGATAAATCGTTCATACCGAACTCATGCGCAAACCGGACTGCCGTTTCGTACGGTCCCTTGAGCCCCAGGTGATCGAACGCAATACGGAGCGGGCTCAGGCAGATGGATGATAGCTCGCGCAGATACATTCGATCTTTGCAAAGAATGCGCGCATCAACTCCTTGGTTGAAATCAACACGGCGCTGCGAGGCCACGCGTTCACCGGGCCGCTGGAGCTTTGCGCCGCGCACGAACCCAAGATCGCGAATCTCTGCGATGATCTCCTTGAACCGAGCAGACGCAACGACGTTGTTATCCATGAGCATGAGGTCGCGGCGCGGACCGTATAATTTATCGACGCTTTGTACGAACTCAGTCAGCGGCGTAGCGTCGCGCTGGGCACCTTCTAGCTTCGGCACTCCGCAAAAATGACATTTGCGAATGCAGCCGCGCGATGCATAGGCGAAATAGGCATCGCGAACCGGATAGCGATATTCAATTTGGTCGAGGATGCTGTAGTCCGGGGTCAGATCTTCGATTGGAGTGCCGGTCAGATCATCGGCATAGAAGTCTCCGTCGAATGCGTCCAGCTGAAGTGACTGGGCGGGCGGTCCGTCGAGCAATCCACGAATGAACCGAATGCCGCGCCAACGTGGCTCAGAAAGAAAGCGCTCATTCATCAGCGAAGCCGCGATTCCTCCGACGAATATGCGTTGTGTTTGCCCGTGGACGGCGTCGATAGCGAAGTCCACGGTTTCCGCGATCTTTTGATACTCGAAAGAAAACAGAGTTGTAATGTAGACGCGGTCCCACACTTGGCGCGACAGGCGGGGGTCGGGACCTTTGGCAAAAGTCACATGGTCGCGCTTCCCATTAGGCCCGTGATATTGGGCAATCTTCATTAAGCCCAGAGGCGGGTATTTGTTCTTGTACCCAGGCTCCAGCAGCAAAATTCTTTTATTCGGCATGTAACAGACCCCCGCGACTCGGGGGGCATCATACACAGGCTCGGAGAGAATGTAGATCGCGATGTTGTGACTGTGGGCAACTGTCGACCAAGGCGAGGGAACAATATCAGAACTGCGGGGGACCGTTCCCGCTTCCACCGGGCGGAATAGCGGATAGGCACCCTGCCAAAACCCGTATGAGGTTCGACGTGAGGGCGCGTTTGCGAGAGCAGCCATACGCGGCGACACCACGCCCACCCCCAATTGGGTCGGGTTCGCCTTCCCGCCGGATGAGGCGGCGAGGAGTGGTGCGTTCGCATTGTGCTATAATGGCAGGTGGATAATCGGTGGCCGTCTAGCTTAGTGCGGCCGTTTCAAGGTATCACGCTTCCCCGCCGCGGCCGCCTTAGTGGTCGTGGCGTTCGACGGTCTAATCCAGGGCTGAGGCGCACGGTAAGCTGCGCCAAAGCGGACGTTGTCCTGCCATTGTCCGCCCTATCTGTGGCTACGCTCGCTCTCGCCTTCGCAAGGGGAAACACAGTGATTGCACGAGGACGGATTTCGCTCAGCTTATCCATCCTGCGAATGATGAGCGCTCAGCGGCCGTACAAACCGGTCAATGTCGCCTTAGCTAAGGTGTGGAAATGCAGGTCGAACCCGACCAGCGCAGCCGAGGCGGACTCGTTCTTGGCGTCGGGCAGCTTGTCGACGTCAACGGCAAAAACAGTGATCTGGTAGTGATGCGGCTTGTCGCCGGCCGGTGGGCATGGGCCACCGTATCCGGCGGCTCCGAAGTCGGTACGGCTCTGAATAGCGCCCTTGGGCATCAGTTTATTCTTCACGTCGCCGGCGCCCTTGGGCAACGAAGCCGTTCCCGGCGGTAGGTTGAACACTACCCAGTGCCACCAGCCGCTGCCGGTCGGCGCGTCCGGATCATAGATGGCGACGGCGAAGCTTTTGGTCCCGCTCGGCGCTCCTGACAGCGAAGCTTTTGGTCCCGCTCGGCGCTCCAGTCCAGCTCAAAGCCGGAGAGACGTTGCCGCCGGTGCAGCCGAAGCCCTTGAATACCTGTTCGTTGACGATAGTCCCACCCTCCTTGATATCGGAGCTAGTCAACGTCATGCTTTGCGCATTCGCCGCACTCGAACCGAGCGCGCTGACACCAAGCGCCGCAATCCAAAGAGCAAATTTTGTCACTGCAATTCCTCCCCTTACGATAAGGCCGGGATTCTCGGTTGCTCCCGTGCTGGCGTGAGCATTAGCAATGTTTGGGATTGCTTGGAAGCTAAAGGCGCGATGCGGAGATTTGCGGACTGAAGTCAGACGTCGGGCCAGGCCCGAGACGTACCAAGTGATACGTCGGCCTTCGACAATGTCCGCTTCGATGGGTCCAAAAACGTCAGACTACGCGCGCCTCATCCGCACGGCGCTCGCCGAAGCGCACGGTTTCCCTGCCACCATCTTGGTGCTCGCGGCGTTCGACGGTCTTCGTCATCACACGCCCCCGCCAGTCGTTCGCGACGCCAACCCTTAAACGGTAAATTTTTTGTACAACCAGTGACGGCCGTCGTGGCGCCGCCAAACCTGTCCGCGCACAAGCCGGCCGGTAATTGTGCGTCTCGGGATGATGACCGTGCATAAATGCCAGGCCGTTGTCGTTGCGGGACGTTGGCGCAATCCAAGGGGGAAGCTGATAGCTATCATCGTGGCCTCTGTTTCAATCGACCCGCCTTCATGTACGGGCCGTACAGAACGTCCTGGTGCCACTCGTAGGCTTTCACGATGGCAGCCCCGAGGATGAGGACGAAAGCGATAAACAAAACCGTTTCTATGACCATGTTTTCAATACCTTCCGCCATACGATCCATAGAGGATCGACCGGCCACAGTGGTCAATAAAATCTGGGCTTCAACCTGAAGCGATACTATTATCGGGCGATGCGACATTTTTGCACCGTCTGCTCATCGGCTGGAACAGATCGAGCGTCGTGAAATTGGTTCCGTTCAGAGAGAAGGAGCGGACAAATGTTTGCGATCAAAGGATATGTCTGCGGCTCGACGCCGGCCGCGCGTCCTTGCCAGAGACGTCATCTTGGACGTCGGCGCGTCGCTCAAGGTATCACTTTTCTCCGCTGCCAGCATCTTGATGCTCGTGGCGTTCGGCGGTCTTGGATTGTCACCTTGTTACGAGACGATGAGCCTACAAATTGGCCCGGCTGGCCGCGACCGCTTCCTCATTCCATTCAAGGCCAACGCCCGGCACATCGGGAATGTGAAGCAATCCGTCACGAATTTCATAGGGCTTCTGTAAAACAGGATCGGCCCAGTCCTGCCATTCTAGCCAATGCGCGGTTTCCGTGACGCGCATCACGTGAGCGGCCACCTCCGGGTAAAGATGTGTGGACATCGGTATGCCCGCCGCTCCCGCTATAGCCGCTGCCCTTAGCCAGCCGGTCACGCCGCCAATGCGCATGAAATCCGGCATGACAAGGTCGCATGCCTTTCTTTGCAGCGCGGTGTGTAGATCGCGGGGGCCATAGAAATTCTCACCGATTTGGATCGGGGTCTTTAACTCGGCGGTCAACTGCGCATAACCGTCGAGATTGTCATAAACGATCGGCTCCTCAATCCAGGCAAGGTTCAGATCATCGATCATGTGGCACCGTTGCAGGGCTTCTCCGAGGTGTAAGCCCTGGTTGAAATCGGCCATCAGCTCCATGTCATCGCCAACAGCCGCCCTGATGGCATGAATGGCGGCCAGATCGTCGGTCGCGCGATCGCGGCCAAGCCGCAACTTCAGCGCAGTGAAGCCTCCTTCATCGCGCAATGCGATCG
>WNFD01014735.1_pt1 | contig 13371 bp, 17 predicted proteins | sample 5400491 | NCBI WGS metagenome assembly WNFD01 (sample SAMN13153343, study PRJNA577476) | soil metagenome | isolation source: 120 cm saprolite under Douglas fir tree site 2 hole 2 replicate 2 | place: USA:California | collected 2015-04-18 | reverse complement strand
ACCCGCAACCGGGCGACCGTGCTGCGCGAGGCATTGCGCGATGGCGAGGACGCCGCCGCCGCCCGCATCGTCATCGACAAGGCGCTGTCCGGTAATCAGGTCGCGGCGCGGTTCGTCGTCGACCGGCTGATGCCGCGCCCGCGCGGTCGAACCATCGAGCTCGATCTGCCGGCGGGTGCCGATTTTCTGGCCAGCTACGATGCCGCGGTGCAGGCGATGGTCTCGGGCGAGATCACGCCGGACGAGGCGCTGACGATGACGAGGGTCCTCGACGGTCGGCTGAGGGCGCTGACGGCGGCGCGGCCCGTGGATAAGCAGATTGAGCAATGCGACATCGCAAAGCCCTCTCCCTCCGGGCCCTTCGACAAACGCTCAGGAGGGTTGGGTGAGGGTATCGGGGTGGGCCGTGGCTTTGCCGACGTCGGCACAGTCTCGTCGAGACGCCCTCACCCTCACCCTGACCCTCTCCCGCAGGGAGAGGGGATGGCGTTGAGAGGGGATTTTGCCCGCGATCTCCTGCATTCCACCTGCATTTTGCAGTCGCCCGGACTTGCCGCGGCGTTGCGGCCTTAGATGTCGGCAAGACCAGAACGCGCCGGCCTATCCCTCGCCGTAGCGCAGGAAGGCGAGCCGCGCCGCACCGTAGCGGCGCTCGTCGAGCGCGGCGAAGCCGGGCGGCGGCGCGACGCGTTCCTTCGCCGCCGTCTCGACGACGCAGAGCGCGCCCGCGGCGAGCCAGCCGGCGGCGGCGAGCGCGGTGAGCGCCGGCACGGCGAGGCCTTTGCCGTAAGGCGGATCGAGAAAAGCGAGCGACGCCGGGGCGAGCGCCCGCGGCGGCGAGGTGGCATCGCCGCTGGCAATCCGGCTCCGCTTCTCCTCGCCGAGCGCGGCGATGTTCTGCCGCAGCGCCGCGAGCGCGCCGCGGCTGTTCTCGATGAAGACGACGTGCGCGGCGCCGCGCGACAGCGCTTCGAGGCCGAACGCGCCGGTGCCGGCGAAGGCGTCGACGATCTCGGCGCCGGCATAGGCGGGACCGGCGGCGGCGAATTTGCCGTGCGCCAGGATGTTGAAGAGCGCCTCGCGAGCGCGCGCGCCGGTCGGCCGCACGATATCGCCGGGGGGCGCTGCGAGCAGCCGGCCGCGATGCCTACCGGCGATGATGCGCATGGCGAAGCTGCGCCTTCTCGGCCGCCGCGCCGCCGCCGGTTCCGAGCTGCTCCGCGAGCACCTTCCTCGGCACCTCCTCGACGGCGCCGCGCTCGAGCAGCCCGAGCTGGAAGGGGCCGTAGGAGAGGCGGATCAGCCGCGTCACCGTGTAGCCGAGATGCTCGAGGACGCGGCGCACCTCGCGGTTGCGCCCCTCGCGCAAACCGATCTCGAGCCACGCGTTGCTGCCCTGCTGGCGCTCGAGCTTGGCGGCGATCGGCCCATAGGCGATGCCGTCGATGGTGATGCCCTTGGCGAGCCGGGTCAGCCGCTCGGCCTCGACGATGCCATGAACGCGCACCTTGTAGCGCCGCAGCCAGCCCGTCGCCGGCAGCTCGAGCCGGCGCGCCAGCGCGCCGTCGTTGGTCAAGAGCAGCAGCCCTTCGGAGTTGAGGTCGAGCCGCCCGATCGAGACGACGCGCGGCATTCCGGGCGGCAGCTTGTCGAAGATCGTCGGCCGCGCCTTCTCGTCGCGATGCGTCGTCACCAGCCCGGCCGGCTTGTGATAGCGCCAGAGTCGCGACGGCGCAGGCTTGGCCAGCGGTTTGCCGTCGACCTTGATGTCGCTCGCCGGCGTCACCGTGACCGCCGGGCTGGTCAGGATCGCGCCGTCGACGCGCACCCGCCCTTCGGCGATCCAGCGCTCGGCGTCGCGCCGCGAGCACAGCCCGGCGCGCGCCATCACCTTGGCGATGCGCTCCCCGGCGTTAGCAACGCTAACGCCATCGGCGGCAGGCGAAGCGGGGCTTCGCCGGGAGCCGGCGGCCGGTGCCTCCGCGCTCATCGCCTCACGCCGTGGCGGCCTGGATGAAGGCGGTGAAGATGCTGAGATCGCCGGGGCTGATCGCGTATTCGGGATGCCATTGGACACCGAGGCAGAAGCGCCGCGCCGGGTCCTCGATGCCCTCGATGACGCCGTCCGCCGCGGTGGCGTCGACGATCATGCCGGGCGCCACCGCCTTGACCGCCTGGTGATGCGCCGAGTTGACCGGCAGCTCGCGCATCCCGGTGATGCGGTGGAGGAGCGAGCCGGCGACGACCGCGACGGTGTGGCCGGCCTCGGTGCGCGGATTGGGCTGCTCGTGCGCCAGCGCGCCGGAGATCTCGTCGGGGATGTGCTGGACGAGGGTGCCGCCGAGCGCGACGTTGAGCAGCTGCTGGCCGCCGCAGATGCCGAGCACCGGCTTGTCGGCGGCGAGCGCCGCGCGGGTGATCGCCAGCTCGAACGCCGTGCGGCGGTCCTTGGTCGTCACCTTCTCGTGCCGCGTCGTCGCGCCGAAGAGGGCGGGATCGACGTCGAAGGCACCGCCGGTGATGACGATGCCGTCGAGCAAAGCGAGATAGGAGGTGACCTGGTCCGGCTCGTGCGGCAGGAGGATCGGCAAACCGCCGGCGCGCGCCACCGCCGCGCAGTAATTCTCGCGCAGGGCATACCATGGCAGCTTCGAATAGCCGCCCGGCTGCTCGTAATCGAGGGTAAGGCCGATAACCGGTTGTGCCATGGCGAACTCGCGGAGCCGATAAGACGCGGCCGGAATGTAGGCGCAAGCGCCCGCAGCCGCAATCGCCCCGCTTGCGTAGCGCGGGCTCGCGCAGAGGTGAGCTTGCCAGCGCGAGACGATCGTCTATCGTGCCGACCACGATCTTGGAGGCGGCGATTGCGCGGTCAGTTGCGGATGGACGGGCCGGTCCTGGTGTTCGGCGGTCCCTATGGCAATCTCGAGGCGACGACGGCGCTGCTCGACGCCGCCCGCCGTCGCCGCATCCCAACGCGCAACATGATCTGCACCGGCGACGTCGTCGCCTATGCCGCCGATGCGCTGGCGACGGTAGCGCTCGTCCGGCGGGCGGGCATTCGCACGGTGATGGGGAATTGCGAGGAGGCGCTCGGCGGCGGCGCCGGCGATTGCGGCTGCGGCTTCGCCGAGGACAGCGCCTGCGCGGCGCTTTCGGTTGCCTGGTACGCCCATGCGCAACGCAGCCTCGATGCGGCGAGCCGGCGCTGGATGCGCGGGCTGCCGCGCCGCCTCGACATCGTCGTCGGCGGCCGGCGGCTCGCGGTCATCCACGGCGGCGCGCGCCGCATCAATCGCTTCATCTTCGCCTCGACACGCCTCGCCACCAAGCGCAGCGAGCTCGCCTTCGCCGGCGCCGACGGCATCGTCGGCGGCCATTGCGGCCTGCCCTTCAGCCAGCTCGTCGACGGCCGGCTCTGGCTCAACGCCGGCGCGATCGGCATGCCGGCGAATGACGGCACGTCGGACGTCTGGTACGCGACGCTGACGCCCGGCCGCGGCGGCACGCTCGTCGAGCACCACCGGCTCGCATACGATCACGCGGCCGCCGCCGCGAAGATGCGGGCAGCGGGTCTGCCCGAGGGTTATGCCGCCGCGCTCGCCAGCGGTCTGTGGCCGAGCTGCGACGTGCTGCCGCCAGCCGAGCGCATCGCGCGCGGCAAGGCGCTGAACCCGCCGCCGCTCTTTTGGCCTGCCGTCGCGGTCGCCGCCTGAGATGACGAAGGGTGAGATGACGAAGGGGCAAGACAGGCGCGCCATCGAGCGCGACTTCGTCGTCAAGACCTACGACATCGATTTTGCCGGCATCGTCTCCAACATCGTCTACATACGCTGGCTCGAGGATCTCCGCCTGGCGATGATGGACGAGGCCTACCCGCTGCCGCGGGCGCTGGCCGAGGATGTCGCGCCGATCCTGCTCGAGACGCGCATCACCTACGCTCAGCCGCTGACCATCCAGGACCGCCCGCGCGGCCGTATCTGGATCGAGCGGATGGCGCGCATCCGCTGGGTGCTCGCGGCGGAATTCGTCGGCGACAATGTCGTTTACGCGACGGCCGAGCAGACCGGCCTCTTCATCCGCCTCTCGACGCGCCGGCCGGTGGCGATTCCCGAAGCTTTGCGCGCCCGCTTTGCGCCGTAGGACGAGCCTATGCCGTGGCCGCGCCGCCGCGCATGATCTCGGCGAAATAGTCCTTGAGCGCCCGCGTATTCTGCTCCTTGCTGTCGACCGTGAGCAGCATCGTCACCGCGCTGCCGTCCTCGGAAAGCGGCAACAGCAGGCGCGCGTAGGAGCGCGATCGCTCGCGCGTATCGAGGACGATGAGATGGAGCAGCGGCTCGCGGCGGTGCACGGCGAGGCAATAGTGATCGTGGATCAGCGCGCCGTAGGCGGCGGGCATCAGCTCGCGCGGGCTCTTGCCGGTCATGTTCTTGCTGTGGACGTCGGTAATGCCGGTGCCGCTCAGGCGATAGCGGAAGTCGAGGGGTTCGGACAACACGTCGGCGAGCATGATGCGGGGCAGCACCTCGACGAGATCGGCGGGATCGATATCGGCGCGCCGCGGGGCGAAGCGCGCCTCGCGGCGCGCCGTCCAGTAGGCGCGAACCCGCTGCAGATCCGGATAGCGCTCGCTGCCGGCGTCGAGCTCCACGGCCTCGACCCGGCTCGACCCCAACGATGTGGCGAAACGAAGCATCGGCAGATCATAGCCGATCAGGGTTAATCGCCGCTTAAGCCACGGCGTCGTCGCCCTTGCCGCGCATCTTCTTCTTCGTTTCGCGAAAACTTCGTGGTTAAACGTTAGGATGCCGTCGCCAACCCACCCTTTCATGACGCTCGCCCTCGAAGCGGCCGAGCGCGCCGCTGCCGGCGGCGAGGTGCCGGTCGGCGCCGTGCTGGTCGCCGGCGATACCGTGCTCGCCGCCTCGGGCAATCGCGTCGAGGAGCTCACCGATCCGACCGCTCATGCCGAGCTCTTGGTGCTGCGTGCGGCGGCGGCGCAGCGCGGCACCCCGCGCCTCGCCGATTGCGATCTCTATGTCACGCTCGAGCCCTGCCCGATGTGCGCGGCGGCGATTGCCCTCGCGCGCCTGCGCCGCGTCTATTTCGCGGCTTACGATCCGAAGGGCGGCGGCATCGAGCACGGCCCCCGAATCTTCGAGCAGCCCGGCTGCAATCACCGCCCGGAGATCTATGGCGGCATCGACGAGCAGCGTGCCGCGACGCTGTTGCGCGACTTCTTCCAGGCGAAGCGCTAGGAGCGGCTCTCGCCTCGTCTGCGGCGTAGATGGCGGAACGGGATCAGTTTGCGCTCGTGCTCATCCCAGACGGCGAGGCGGGCGCAGCCAAAGCTGCCGAGCAGACTCAGCCGCTTGGCCCGCCGGAATTCCGGGTTCTGCTCGAAGCAGTCGCGCAGGCGGTAATTCGGGATCTTGCTGGAGAGGTGATGGAGATGGTGCAGGCCGATATGGCCGGAGATCCAGTGCAGCACGCGCGGCAGGTCATAGTAGGAGCAGCCTTCGAGCGCGGCGGTGTCAAAATTCCAATCCGTCTCGGTCGCCCAGTAAGTGTTCTCGAACTGGTGCTGGATGTAGAAGAGCCAGACGCCGATCGAAGCGGCGATCAGCATCACCGGCATGTAGCCGAGCAGCAGCGGCCGCAGCCCGACAGTCAGGGCGAGGGTACCGATGATGGCGGCAAGCACTGCGTTGGTGCCGAGGATGCTCAGCCAGTTCTGCGTGTAGCGGAGCGGATTGCCGGTAGGGATGCGGTGCCGAATGAAGAACTGATAGGCCGGGCCGACGCCGAACATGACCAGCGGATGGCGGTAGAGCCGATAGGTGAGACGCTGCCAGGCGGGGCGCGATAAGTACTCGCGCACGGTGAGGGTATTGACGTCGCCGATGCCGCGGCGGTCGAGATTGCCCGATGTCGCATGATGGAGCGCGTGGCTGCGGCGCCAGAAATTGTAGGGTGTCAACGTCAAGACGCCGATCACCCCGCCGAGCAGATCGTTGGCGCGCCGCGATTTGAAGAACGAGTTGTGGCCGCAATCGTGCTGGATGACGAAGAGACGCACGACCAGCGCCGCCGCCGGCAAGGCGAGCAGCAGCGTCGCCCAGATTCCGTGATCGAGCCCGCAGAACAATCCGGCCATCACGACCAGGAACGGCAGGCCTGTATTGAGGAGCTGGGCCGTCGCCTGACGGCCGCTCGGCTTGGCATAGGGGGCGATGATCTCGCGCCAGGGTCGCTGCACCGGTCCTGCCGGGGAGGTAGTGGCGAGCGCGGGATCGGCAGCCGATGGCTGGGAGATCGCAAAGGTGCAGGACATCGTCGACGGTGGTCCGGTGGAAAGCGTGCGGGCGCACGGGTCAAAGAGACGGCGGCCTCTCGCGAAGCCGCCGCTCGTTCAGAATTGCCGGTAGAATCGCCGGACAATCCTCATGCGTGACCTCTCGGTCCGACGATCACGCCGGCTGACGATTAAGCCGACCGCAGGTTGGCCGCGGCGGTCTTGCCACGCTCCGTGACCAGCTCGAAACTGAGCTTCTGTCCCTCCACCAGGTTGGACAATCCAGCCTGCTCGACGGCGCTGATATGCACGAAGACGTCGCGCGAGCCGTCGTCCGGCTGGATGAAGCCGAAGCCCTTCTGGGCGTTGAACCATTTAACACTACCGATAGCCATGATGGCCTCCAAAGACATGAGTAAACTGCGTCCCGCCCTGTCATGGCGCGACGCATTGCGATTAGCGGCTTCATGGATATCTTGAAGAAACGCCCCTGAAGGGGCCAGGCGGCAAGATGCCGAAGCTGAAAGTCGCGGTAACCGGTAAATGGTACGACTGACCGGCAAGTGCAAGAGTGGACACTTCAGGGCGAACGGGAGGCAAGAATGCGCACCGTCACATTGCAGTCAGGCCAGAAGATGCCAGTTCTTGGCCAAGGTACTTGGGGTTTCGGCGAGCGTGGCGGCGATCGCGCTGCGGCGATCAGAGCGCTCCGCCACGGCATCGATCGCGGCATCACCTTGATCGACACCGCCGAGATGTATGGCGAGGGCGGCGCCGAGGAGATCGTCGGTGAGGCGATTGCCGGGCGGCACGACGAGATCTTCATCGTCAGCAAGGTCTATCCGCACAACGCCTCGCAACATGGCGCCATCGCGGCATGCGAGCGCAGCCTGAAGCGCCTCGCCACTGATCGCATCGATGTCTACCTGCTGCACTGGCGAGGCGGCGTACCGCTTGCCGACACCATCGCCGCCTTCGAGATGCTGCAACGTGACGGCAAGATCGGCAGTTACGGGGTGAGCAATTTCGATACCGCCGACATGGCGGAGCTGTGGCGGGTCGCCGGCGGCGCGGCAACGACGACCAATCAGGTACTGTATAATCTGACGCGGCGCGGCGTCGAATGGGATCTTCTGCCGGCAAGTCAACACTGAAAACTCTGGCGGCCCGGCGCGACATCAGCCCGGCGCAGCTTGCCCTCGCCTGGCTGCTCCACCAGGACGACGTCGTCGTCATTCCCAAGGCGGGCCAGGTCAAGCACGTCGACGAAAACGCCGCTGCCTTGGAGATCAAGCTAACGGCCGACGAACTCGCCGCGCTCGGCCGCGCCTTCCCGCCACCGAAGGCGAAGCATCCGCTGGAGATGTTGTAGGGTCCTATTCGTCCCGCAGCACGATCGGTCGGCCAAATTCGGTATGCGCGGCGGCGTGCCGCCAGGCTTCCTTGCGCGCGGCGAGATCGCTGGCGCTGAGCAACTCCTTCGCCGCCACGAGCTTTTCCAGCGCCGTAAGCCAATGATTGTAGTAGGTGTCGCCGCGATCGGGCTCGCCGCGTGCCTTCGCCGCCGCGATCTCGGCGGCGAGGGCGGCGGCCCATTCGCTCCAGGTGAAGCGGCCTTGGCGCGACAGCTCGACCGCCAGGGCGAAGGCTTGTGCCTGCCAGCTCTCGGCAAAGACCGGGCCCTCGGCGTCGCGCGGCAACAGGGGCAGATTTTCGAGATCGCGTTGCGCTTCCATGTGTCGGCTCACGCGGGGTCGAGATAGTCGTCCCAGAGATCGATATAGATCACGTCGCCCGCCGGTGCGTCCGGCCCCCAGAGTTCGCGGCCGGCGAAGCGCACGCTGTAGACGTGCTGCGGCTTTTCGCCGGCGAGCGCGGCGTTGGTGTCGGGAAAAACGAAGACGCCGTGATCACGCTCGACGATGCCGCGCCGGCCGCGGACATAGCGCGGAATGCGTGTATGACCCCGTGGATTGATGTTGCGCGCGACGACGGCATCGCCGGGCTTGAATCTCGCCGGCACTGCGATTTCGCGCTTGGCAGTGCGACCTTCCATGATCAGGCGGTGCGCCAATTCGACGGTGAGGAGCGGCATCAGGACATCCCGGCTGCTTGCTTCATCTCGACATTGCGGCGCTCAATCTCCTCGCGCGTCACCATGCCGGCATCGACGAGCAGCTTCTCCAGCCGCCACAACCATTTCTCGTAGTAGCTCGCGCGCAGATAATCCTCCGGCGGCATCTGCTCGATGCCGGAGCGCGATTTGTCGATGTTCCATTTGCCCCAGGCGCCACATGCGCGGGTGAGCGCGAGGACGCGGCCTTCCCATGGCTCGTGAAAGACCGGCTCGTCCGCCTCGCGCTCGATCGGGCCGAACCCGTCCATGCCGCCCATGTCGTGGATGCCGTTCATGGCGTCACCTTCTGCGTCAGCGTCACCTTGGCGGTGCCGATCATCGCGTCACGGCTGACCAGCGCGGCGAGCGCACCTTCGCTCATGCCTTCGCTGCCCGGCGGCCGTTCGGGCAGGACGAGATAGCGCAGCTCCGCGGTGCTGTCCCACACCCGCACTTCGGTCTCTTCCGGCAGCTCGAGCCCGAATTCCTTCAACACCCCGCGCGGGTCGCGCACGGCGCGGGCGCGGTAGGGCGCCGATTTGTACCAGACCGGCGGCAGGCCGAGCACCGGTATCGGGTAGCACGAGCACAAGGTGCAGACGACGAGGTTGTGGATTGCAGGCGTGTTCTCGACGACCAGCATGTCCTCGCCCTGTAGCCCGCCATAGCCAAGCTCGGCGATCGTCGCCGTCGCGTCCGATAGCAGGCGTGATTTGTATGCCGGGTCGGTCCATGCCCTGGCCACCACCCTGGCGCCGTTACGCGGGCCGATCTTGCTTTCATAGGTCTCGACGATGGCGTCGAGCGCTGCCGGATCGATCATCCCCTTCTCGGTGAGCAGTGACTCCAGCGCCTTGACGCGCAGCGCAATATCGGACAACGGCGCGTTGTGGCGGTGATGATGATTGTCTTTCCGGCCGGACTCGCTCATCATTCCTCCGCGATAGAGCTTAATTCATCGGGTTCTGTCTGCCTAAAGTCCAGCATGACAAGGCCCCGGTCAACGCGGCTGGTAAGCAGGCACATTGGGGGGATTGGATGCGGCGCGAAACGATTGCCGTCCATAGTGGCTATGACGTCGACCCGACGACGCGGGCCGTAGCCGTCCCGATTTACCAGACCGTCGCCTACGCCTTCGACAGCGCCGAACACGGCGCCGCACTCTTCAACCTCGAGGTCGAGGGATATCGCTATAGCCGCATCGCCAATCCGACGAGTGCGGTGCTCGAGCGGCGGGTCGCCGCGCTCGAAGGCGGGCTGGAAGCGCTCTGCGTCAGCTCCGGACAGGCCGCCTTGCATTTTGCCGTGCTCAACGTCGCCGGAATGGGCAAGAACATCGTCTCGGTGCCGCAGCTCTACGGCACGACGCATACGCTGTTTGCCCACGTTCTGCCGAGTCTCGGGATCACGGTGCGCTTTGCCGAGAGCGATCATCCCGACGCGGTGGATAGGCTGGTGGACGGCGACACGCGAGCCGTCTTTTGCGAAAGCGTCGGCAATCCGGCAGGCAACATTTGCGACGTCGAAGCGCTGGCGACGGTGGCGCACCGACATGGGGTTCCGCTGATCGTCGACAATACGGTCGCCACCCCGATCCTGCTGCGGCCGATCGACTTCGGTGCCGACATCGTCGTGCACTCCTTGACCAAGTTCATGGGCGGGCACGGAACCACCCTTGGCGGCATCATCGTCGACAGCGGCGGATTTCCCTGGAAAGAGCATGCTGGCCGCTTTCCGATGTTCGATCAACCGGACGCATCTTATCACGGCCTCGTCTATAACGAGCATTTTGGCGCCGCCGCCTATATCGCGCGCTGTCGCAGCGTCTACCAGAGAAACATGGGCTCGGTGCTCTCGCCGCTGAGCGCATTCCTGCTGCTCCAGGGGATCGAAACCGTCGCTCTCCGGGTTGACCGTCACGTCGAGAATGCCAGGCTCGTGGCCGAGTTCCTTCGCGACGACACGAGGGTGGCGTGGGTCAACTATGTCGGCTTCCCGGAAAATCCCTATCATGGGCTGGCGGCGAGATATCTCGACGGCCGAGCTTGCTCGCTGATGACCTTCGGAATGCGCGGCGGGTTCGAGGCGGGCTGTAAATTCTTCAACGCGCTGAATTTGATCAAAAGATTGGTCAATCTGGGCGATGCGAAGACCTTGGCGTGCCACCCGGCCTCGACGACCCATCGCCAGATGTCGGTTGACGAGCAGCGAATTGCCGGTGTCTCGCCGGAGATGATCCGGATCAGCGTCGGCATCGAGCACGCTGAGGATATCATCGCGGATCTCCGCCAGGCGCTCGACAAGGCAGAAACAATGTATTATCCTAAATAGTGAGAGATACCCCTCTCGGGCTACCATCGGTTATGCGATGCAAGCACTTTATAGACATCCGACTCCGCGGGGGACGGAGCACAGTGGCCGCGAAGGCACTCCGATCGTCGTCGGGCTCGTCAACAATATGCCCGATGCGGCGCTACCGAGCACGGAGCGGCAATTCAGCGAATTGCTGTCTGCCGGACCTCACGCGTCGGCGGTCGACCTCAAGCTCTTCGCGCTGCCCGAGATCCAACGCTCGGAGGCTGGGCGTTCCTACGTCAGCCAGCACTACCAGGACATCGGGGCATTGTGGTCGAGCGATCTCGACGGGTTGATTGTCACTGGCACCACGCCCGCCGCTCGCGCCCTGGCCGACGAGCCCTATTGGGCAACGATGACGAAACTCGTCGACTGGGCGGAAAAGCGAACGGTTTCGACGATCTGGTCGTGTCTTGCGGCGCATGTTGCCGTCCTTCATTCCGACGGCATCGACCGGCAGGCGCTCGACACGAAGCTTTCTGGGGTGTTCGGCTGCACGAAGGCCGTGGACCATCCGGTGCTGACAGATTTGGCCCCGCAGTGGCGCGTGCCCCATTCCCGATACAATGAGCTGCCCGAGGAAGCACTCGCATCGAACGGCTACCAGATTCTCTCGCGATCGCCCGACGCCGGTGTCGATATGTTCGCGAGGCAGGGAAACAGTCTCTTTCTCTTCCTGCAGGGCCATCCGGAATATGATGCCGGGGCATTGCTCCGCGAATATCGCCGGGATGTCGGCAGGTTCCTCGCTCGCGAGCTCGATGACTATCCGGAAATGCCGCGCGAATATTTCGACGAGAACGCCGCAACCGAGATGGTCGCCTTTCGCCAGCATGCGCTGCGGAAGCGAGAGATCGGTCTGCTGGCGAGTTTCCCGAGCGCAACCGCAATCGGAGATTTACCGCATTCCTGGCGTCGACCCGCGGTTCGCCTCTACGCGAACTGGCTGTCTTATCTGGCGGGACACAGGTCCTGGGGTGAAATGCCGGCTGATTGCGCAAGGAGATTCGGATGAATCCGATAGCAAGCAACTTGGCATTGAGAGTCGATCGGCAATTCGAATTTCAGAAAGAGATCGATGAGATTTCCCGGTTGAATTGGAGCGGCCTGAGCCAAGACGATCTGACAGGCGCCGCTTGGGCCTATTACTACTTCTCCATTCAATTTCGCGAGAGCCTCGGAATTGGCCGCCTGCTGCATCCCGCCGATGAAAAGCTAAGACGGCTGGAGCAGGAGGAGTGCGATACCAATAATTTGTCGCCCTGGCCGGGGGTGGCGCGTATTGGCGAGAAAATGAACCATGACGAGTTCATGAGGAGGCTCCTGAAACTATCGAGCATTCCCGCCCAAAGGCGACGCGGTCTCGAAGAAATAGGACAAGCCTATCTCGTGAGAACGCGCAAGATGGACCCGGTCGCCAGAGGATTGAGCATCGCCAGCTACGAAGATGGCGGCCTCGAAAGCGTGTTTCGCGCGATGTTGCAGTCGCCGCATTGGGACACGCCGCTGCTGCGAGCGTTCAAGCATTTTCTGACAGAGCACATCAGATTCGACAACGAGCCGGGTGGCCACGGGACGCTCAGCCGACACCTCACGATTGACGACCAAATTATTCCCTTGTGGACGGCGTTCAAGGACTTGTTTGTCGAATCCGTTCCGAGGTTGAGTGCCTAGTTCCGCATTGCTGCGACCTCGTTCAGGCTTGCCATCGGCGCCGGCACGCGCGATGAACTGCTAGCGGGGTCGTCCGGTTCCCGACGTGGATTGCGGGCGATCCTTTCATCCCGCGGCCTCAACGGCAGCAAGCAATGAAGATTACCGCCATCCACGACATCGTCGTCCCGATCGCCTCGGCGATCAGCAATGCCTATATCGATTTCAGCCAGATGACCGCGTCGGTCGTCGCGATCGTCACCGACCTTAAGCGCGACGGCAAGCCGGTCGTCGGCTTCGGCTTCAACTCGAATGGGCGCTACGCGCCGAGCGGGTTGTTGCGCGAGCGCTTCATCCCGCGTCTCCAGCAGGCGAAAGCCGAATCGCTGCTCGATGCCGATGGGCTCATCGACCCCTTCAAGGCATGGGATGCGATGATGCGCAACGAGAAGCCGGGTGGCCATGGCGAGCGCTCGGTCGCCGTCGGCGTGCTCGACATGGCGCTGTGGGACGCCGTCGCCAAGGCTGCGGGCGTGCCGCTCTGGCAATTGCTCGCGACGCGCTATCGCGGTGCGCCGGCGGACGAACGCGCCTGGGTCTATGCCGCCGGCGGGTACTACTATCCCGGCAAGGACATGGAGGAGCTGCAGGCCGAGATGCGCTCCTATCGCGAGCGCGGCTATGCCTGCGTCAAGATGAAGATCGGCGGCGTCGACCTCGACGCCGATCGCCGCCGCATCGAAGGTGTCTTGAAGATCGTCGGCAGCGGCGACAACCTCGCGGTCGATGTCAACGGCCGCTTCGATCTCGACACCGCCATCGCCTATGGCGAAGCGATCGCGCCCTATGGGCTCCGCTGGTACGAGGAGCCGGTCGAGCCGCTCGACTATCTGCTCCACGCGACGCTCGCCGAGCGCTATGCCGGGCCGCTGGCGACCGGCGAGAACCT
>WNFD01016654.1_pt1 | contig 13376 bp, 12 predicted proteins | sample 5400491 | NCBI WGS metagenome assembly WNFD01 (sample SAMN13153343, study PRJNA577476) | soil metagenome | isolation source: 120 cm saprolite under Douglas fir tree site 2 hole 2 replicate 2 | place: USA:California | collected 2015-04-18 | reverse complement strand
TGGCGCAGTTGGTGTTGTCCGGTGTGTTCGAGCGCTTTCCCAAGCTGAAGGTGTTCTTCGCCGAGACGCGGCTCGGCTGGGTCCCATTCTGGCTCGAGCACATGGACCTCTGGTACAAGCGGCATATCGGCTGGGCCGAAGAAATGCTCGGCTTCAAGCCGCTGAAGGAACTGCCGGCGACCTATGTGCGCGAGAACATCTATTTCACCGTGCAGTACGAGCGGGTCGCCGTCGAGATGCGCCACCATGTCGGGGTCGACCACATCATGTTCGCCACCGACTTCCCGCATATCGAGAACGAGTGGCCAAATTCACGCCCTTTGATCAACGAGATCTACGAGAACGTCCCGGCCGCGGAAAAGGCCAAGATGTGGGCCGGCAACGCGGTCAAGTACTTCAAGCTCGACGCGGCGTAGGTAAGTATTAATCCGTCATTCCCGCGCAAGCGGGAATCCAGGGGCAACCGCAGTGCCGCTTCCCCTGGACCCCCGCCTTCGCGGGGGTGACGTCCAATGAGATGGGGAGGAAGACATGGAACCGATCGTCGGCAGCGGCAAATACACCTATCGCGTCAACGAGGAGTGGCAGCAGCCGCCCGAGTGGCTCGAGGTCAAGGCCTGCGCGGTCTCGGTTGACTCGCAGGACCGGGTCTATTGCTTCAATCGCAATGACGCGCATCCGGTCGTGATCTTCGACCGCGACGGCAAGTTCCTGTCGTCATGGGGCGCCGGTCTGTTCAAGTTTCCGCACGCGATCCGCATCGTCCAAGAGAATGGCCAGGATGTCGTCTGGCTGTGCGACGAGCACCACAACCAGTTTTACAAATTCACCACCGACGGCAAGCTGCTGCAGACCATCGGAGAGAAGGGCAAGCGCTCCGACACCGGCGTGCCGGAAGAGGAATGGAGTTCGCAGGCGTTCCGCCAGGTGACGCACGGCGGCGGGCCGTTCAATCTGCCGACCGACATCGCCTTCGCGCCGGACGGCTCGATGTTCATCACCGACGGCTACGGCAATGCCCGGGTCCACAAATTCTCGCCGGACGCCAAATACCAGTTTTCCTGGGGCGAGCCCGGCACCGCGCCCGGCCAGTTCAACCTGCCGCACGGCGTCTGGATCGACAGCCGCGGCCGGGTGCTGGTCGCCGACCGGGAAAACGACCGGGTCCAGGTCTTCGACCAGAACGGCAAATTGTTAACGGTGTGGCCGACCAAGCTGGTCGGGGTGGCGTTCTTCTATGTCGACGACGACGACACCGTCTATGTCCCCGAGCACAATGCCGGGATGATCAGCATCCTGACGCTCGACGGCGAGCGGCTGGCGACCTGGGGCGGCCCGATCCACCGCTCGTGCCACGGCATCTGGGTCGATTCACGTCACGATCTCTATGTCGTGCAGCCCGGCGAATGGACGCCGCGCGCCCGCCGCGTCGTCAAATACGAGCGGCAATAAGGGGGATTGCCCGGAGCGCGGGCGTCCCTTGTTTAACTTCACCTATGACATTAGTATAATGCTGTATATAATTCATATACAACGAAATACGTAGGGTGGAATAGCGAAGCGTATTCCGCCGGCTTCACGGTCATCGTGCGGAATTGGCGGAATGCGCTGCGCTTTTCCGCCCTACCGATCACATCGGCCGATTTTGATTTGGATGCTCAGTGCAGCATCGCACGGCGGGCGGCGGCGAGCGTCGCATCCGGGTTGCTGCCGGCGTCGATGCGGATCCACTCGAGCGCGCCCGGATCGTGCGTGAGCTGGCGGTCGAGAATGTCCGGGGAGGCGTCGGATGCATCGCCCCGGCGCCCGACGATGCGCAGCTGCATCGTCTCGGCCGGCGCGTCGAGCCATAGTCCGGTGAACGGGACCCCCGCCGCCGCTGCAACGGCGGCAAACGAATGGCGCTCCTCCTCGCGCAGCGCGACGGCGTCGATCACGGCGGAATAGCCGGCGCGCAATGCCGCCGCCGCCCGGGTGCAGAGATCGCGATAGACCTGGCTGGTGACCTCGGCGGTATAGGCTTTGGGCGGCAGCGGGCTCTCAGGCTCGGCGCCGAAGCGCAGCTTGCGTAGCACGTCGCTGCGCAGCACGCGCGCCCCGGGACCCCGGCCAAGTCCGGGCGCCAGCCCGGCCGCGAGCGCCGATTTGCCGCTGCCGCTGAGGCCGCCGACAGCGACCAGCCGCGCCGGTTGCGGGAAGAGCGCCGCCTCGGCTTCATCGACGTAACGCCGTGCCTCGGCGAAGGCGCCCGCGGGATCGCCCGAGCCCCAGCCGTGCTCGGCCATGGTCGCTGTCACATGCGCGCGGATCACCGCCCGCAACGATAAAAACAACGGCATCGCGGCGAGGCCATCATCTTCCCCGGTCAGATCGAGATAGCGGTTGAGGATCAGATTGGCGAGACCACGATGCCCGCGATGGCCAAGGTCCATCAACAGAAAGGCGAGGTCATAGAGCACGTCGATGCTGGCCAGCTCTTCGGAAAATTCGATGCAATCGAACAGCACCGGCCTCCCATCGACGAGACAGATATTGCGCAGATGCAGGTCGCCATGACAGCGGCGCACCCTGCCCGTCTGCCGGCGCTCATCGAGCAGCCTGCCACGGGCCGCCAGTTCGCCGCGCAGGCCATCCTCGAGACGATCGAGCTGCGCCGCAGCGAAGCCCGCCGAACGGCAATCGCGCAGAACACGCAGATTGGTCTCGATCACCTCGGCCATCGCCGCCATGCCGCCCCGATCCTGGCGTTGCTCGGCCTTCTCGTGAAACCCGGCGATATGGGCGCTCAACCCATAGCAGAGCGGCGGCGACAGCCCGACGCCGCTCGCCACATTCTCCAACAGGTCAGACTGATCGAACCGCCGCATCACCACGACGAAATCGAGCTGACCGCCCGGATGGGCCTTGGGATCACCCTTGCGATCACCTCCCGGGCGGCCCCAAACGACGCTGCCGTCCGCCCGGCGGCTGATCGCTCTTACTTCGAGATAGAGCTGCGGCGCGGTGCGGCGGTTGAGCCTCAGCTCGGCCGTGCAGGCGATGCGCCGGCGCGCGGCGGTCGAAAAATCGAGATACGGGTATTTTACGGCGCGCTTCAGCTTGTAGGCACGCGCACCGGCGAGAAACACGATCGAGGCATGCGTCTCGATGATGTCGACCGGCCCGGAGCCGGGCGGATAGGAAGACGGGTCACTCAGAAACGCGACGATTTCCCGCTGGGAATCATCCATCGGCCACCCGCCGCAAGGACCGCGATCGCATCGGCAGACCCTATCCCATGCCGCCTGTCCGGAGAACCATACCGGCGCCCTCCAGGGGTGTTCAGACCGTGAGGTAGGCGCGCGCCGCGGCCTCGTCCATATCGCTCTGCCGGCCGCTCAATACGATTTCGCCGCGCTGCATCACGACATAGGCGGCGGCGAGATCGCGCGCGAACTCGAAATACTGCTCGACCAGCAGGATCGCCATGTCGCCGCGCTCGACCAGCCGTTCGATGACCCGCCCGATGTCCTTGATGATCGAGGGCTGAATTCCCTCGGTCGGCTCGTCGAGGATCAGAAGGCGCGGCCGGGCGACCAGGGCCCGGGCGATCGCCAGCTGCTGCTGCTGGCCGCCCGACAAATCGCCGCCGCGCCGGTTGAGCATGTCCTTGAGGACCGGGAACAGCGTGAAAATCTCGTCGGGGAGATGGCGCAGGCTGCGCGGCAGGGTGGCGAACCCGGTCGTCAGGTTTTCTAGCACGGAGAGGCGCGGGAAGATCTCGCGGCCCTGCGGCACGAGCGCGAGCCCGGCGCGGGCGCGCTCGTGCGGCGGTAGCGGGGTGAGGTCGCGGTCCTCCCAGCGGATATGCCCGGCGCGGATCGGGTTGAGGCCGAAGATCGCGCGCAACAGGCTGGTTTTGCCGACCCCGTTGCGGCCGAGGATGCAGGTGACCTCGCCCTTCTTCGCGGTGAGGCTGACCTGGCGCAGCGTATGGCTGGCGCCGTAGTAGAGATCGACCCCTTCGACCGACAGCATCTCAATTCTCATCCCGGCGCAGGCCGGGATCCATGGTCGTGCAACGCGATGACCGATCGGTTCGGGCTCGCCGGTCGTGCGACACCGGCAGCAACTTGCCGGCGGAACGATGGGTCCCGGCCTTCGCCGGGATGGTAATTTGGTGGTGGTGGAAAGACATCGCGGCCCTTCTCACCGCCCGAGATAGACTTCGATGACGCGCGGATGGCTCTGCACGTGCTCGACCGAGCCCTCCGCCAGCACCGAGCCCTCGTGCAGCACCGTGACCCGGGCGCCGAGGCTGCGCACGAAGGCCATGTCGTGCTCGACGACGATGATCGTGCGGTCGCGCGCCAGGTCGAGGATCAGCGCGGCGGTGTCCTCGGTCTCGCGGTCGGTCATCCCGGCGACCGGCTCGTCGAGCAGCAGGAGCTGGCGGTCGTGGATCAGCAGCATGCCGATCTCGAGCCATTGCTTCTGGCCGTGGCTCAGCGCGCCGGCCGGCTTCTTACTCTCCTCGGCCAGCCCGATGCGCTCCAGCGTCGCCGCGATGCGCTCGCGTCGCTCTTGTGTCAGGCGGGCAAACAGCGTCCGCCAGGTGCTGCGGCTGTCGGCGTGGGCGAGTTCGAGGTTTTCGAACACGGTCAGGTTTTCGAACACGGTGGGCCGCTGAAACTTGCGGCCGATGCCGAGATTGGCGATCGCCGCCTCGTCGAGCCGGGTCAGATCGGCGTTGCCGCGAAAGAACACCTCGCCGGAATCGGGCCGGGTCTTGCCGGTGACGACATCCATCATCGTCGTCTTGCCGGCGCCATTGGGGCCGATGATCGTGCGCAGCTCGCCTTCCTCGACAACCAGCGACAGCTCGTTCAACGCCTTGAACCCGTCAAAGCTGACCGTCACGCCGTTGACATAAAGCAGAACGTCGCCGGTCGGATGCGGCGCGTTCATGCTTGCTCCTTCGCCGCGAGCGGCGGCGCGGCCGGCGCTTCCGCTCGCGGCCGGCTCCAGCGCAGCTGCCGGAACATCCCGACAATGCCGCGCGGAAAGATCAGCGTCGTCAGAATGAACAGCCCGCCCAGGATGAACAGCCAGATTTCCGGGGCCGCGCTGGTCAGCCAGGTTTTCGCCAAATTAACCAGCCCGGCGCCAAGTATTGCCCCGACAAGCGTGCCGCGGCCCCCGACCGACACCCAGATCGCGATCTCGATCGAGTTGCCGGGCGAGAACTCGCTCGGATTGATGATGCCGACCTGCGGCACGTAAAGCGCGCCGGCGATGCCGGCCAGCACCGCCGAGACGGTGAAGACGAAGAGCTTGGCGTTGGTGACCGAATAGCCAAGAAAGCGCACGCGGCTCTCCGTGTCGCGCAGCGCCAGCAGCACGCGGCCGAGCTTCGAAGTCGTGATGAACCGGCACAACAGGTAGGCAATGCCGAGGCCGACCGCGGAGGCGAGATAGAGTCCGAGCCGCGTCGTCGGCCGGTGCAGGTCGAAGCCGATGATGTCCTTGAAGTCGGTCAAGCCGTTATTGCCGCCAAACCCCATATCGTTGCGGAAGAAGGCGAGCCACAGCGCATAGGTCATCGCCTGGGTGATGATCGAGAGGTAGACCCCGGTGACCCGCGAGCGAAAGGCGAGCCAGCCGAATATGAGGGCGAATACCCCCGGCACCAGCACCACCATCGCCGCGGCATAGGCGAACTGATCGAAGCCCCACCAGAACCAGGGCAATTCCTTGTATTGCAGGAACACCATGAAGTCGGGCAGCAGGGGGTCGCCATAGACCCCCCGCGTGCCGATCTGGCGCATCAGATACATCCCCATGGCGTAGCCGCCGAGCGCGAAGAACGCGCCGTGGCCGAGGCTGAGGATCCCGGCATAGCCCCAGACCAGATCGAGGCTCAGCGCGAGGATCGCGTAGCACAAATATTTCCCGAAGAGCGGCACCAGGTAGTCGGGCAGCGCGACCGGCGACGCTCGCCCCACCGCGCGATTGAGCACCGGCACGAGGACGAGCAGCACCAGCGCGCACAACACGAAACCGACCCAGAACCGCAGGCTCCAGGGGCCGCGCTGGTCTGCGGTGTGACGACCGAAAATCATGCGCTGCATGACCAATGCGCGTCCTTCGAGATGGCGCTTCGCGCCTCCTCAGGATGAGGTAGAGTTGTGCGTGGCATTAACAACTTAGCCTCATCCTGAGGAGCCCGCGCAGCGGGCGTCTCGAAGGACGCGCGGCGATAATCCAGCCGCCGCCCGCGGACCGCGCGCCCACGGCTCACCCCTCAGCGTCCGCGGTGCGGCCCTTGAGCGCGAACAAGCCGCGCGGGCGCCGCTGGATGAACAGGATGATCGCCGCCAGCACGACAATCTTGCCGAGGATCGCCCCGGCGACCGGTTCCAGGATCTTGTTGACGATCCCCAAGGTCAGCGCGCCGACCAGCGTGCCGAGCAGATTGCCGACCCCGCCGAACACGACCACAAGAAAACTGTCGACGATGTAGAACGTGCCGAGGTTGGGGCTGACATTGCCGATCTGGCTCAGCGCCACCCCGGCCATGCCGGCAATCCCGGAGCCGAGACCAAAGGTCAGCGCGTCGACGCGCGCGGTGCGGATCCCCATCACCGCCGCCATGTCGCGGTTCTGCGTCACCGCGCGCATGTGCAAGCCAAAGCTGGTCCGGTTGAGGAGCAGCGCCAATGCCCCCAGCACGACAAAGCAGAAGACGATGATGTAGAGCCGGTTCCAGGTCACCGTGAAACCGCCGACGACATCGAACCCGCCGGTCATCCAGCTCGGGTTCGAGACCTCTTTGTTGGGCGAGCCGAAAATCGAGCGCACCGCCTGCTGCAGAAAAAGGCTGACGCCCCAAGTCGACGATCCCGAGCAGCCCGGCGAACAGGAACGCGACCGGCACGGCGACGACGAGATAGGCATCGATCCACAGGCGCGGCAGAAAATCGCGGAACAGCTCCTGCACGACAAAGGCGACATAGGCGCCGACCATGATCATCTCGCCATGCGCCATGTTGATGACGCCCATCACCCCAAACGTGATGGCCAGCCCGATCGCGGCGAGCAGCAGCACGCTACCAAGGCTGATGCCCTCAAACAGATGAGCGGCGAGCCCGGTCAACCGCAGGCGGTTGTTGATCGAGGCGAGCGCGTCGTCGGCCGCCTTGCGCAGCCCGGGATCGAGGTCGGGCTTGTAGCGGAACTCGTCGATGAGGCTCTTCACCTGCGGGTCGGTGGTGCCGGCGAGCGCACGGATTGCCGCCAGCTGCTCGTCCCGACTGCCGGCGAACAGGTGCACCGCGAAGAGGCCGAGCTGCATCGATTCGTGGATCTCGGCATCCTGCTCGGCCGCCATTGCCTTGTCGAGCAGTGCCATCTTATCGGGCGAGGGATGCTTCAAGACGTTCTGCGCCGCCGCGAACCGAACGTCGCGATCCGGGCTGAACAGGGTCAGTGTTCCAAGCGCCGCCTCGATCAGACCGCGCAACCGGTTGTTGACGATAATGCGCTCGAGGCTGTCGGGCGCGACGTCCTGTAGTTGCTGACCGCTGACCGGGTCCATCAGCTTGGTCGTGCCGCCCACTGGCGCCACCAGCACGACGCGGCCGTCGGGCGTCAGGCGCAGCCGGTCGTCGCTCAGCGCTTGCAGGATCGGAACGGCTAGTGGGTCGCCCAGCTTACCGAGCGCGACGATGGCCTTTTCCTTGGCGGCAAAGCTGGCGCCCGCGAGGTCGGACACCACCGTCGCCAGATCCTCGGCCCATGCCGGCGGCGCCGCCACGACGACCATCAATGCGCAAGCTGTGAGACGAAGCAGGCGGCCGACTGGATCGGCTATCGTGCGTCCTTCGAGACGCCTGCTTCGCAGGCTCCTCAGGATGAGGAATTTTCTTAATGCCATCAATAAACAACCTCATCCTGAGGAGCGCCGAAGGCGCATCTCGAAGGACGCAGTATACCCGATGCAGCGGTCCACCTCGGGCATCCTCGCCCTCCAATCGGAGGGCAAGGACGCCCCAAGCGCATTCAATCCGTGTACTTCGCCGCGGTGCAATTGCCGCAGACCCAGGGGTAGGTCCAGTCGGCGATCTTGCCCTTGTCCTCGGGCAGATAGGGGCTCCAGGCATCGGCCTTGATCGCCTCCTTGGTCTGCCACACGACATCGAATTGCCCGTCCGGCCGGATCTCGCCGATCATGACCGGCTTGGACAGGTGATGGTTGGTGTTCATGGTCGCGACGAAGCCGCTCGGCGCCTTGACTTTCTGTCCGTACATCGCCTGCCGCACCGCGTCGACATCGGTGGTGCCGGCCTGGCGAACCGCCTGCTCCCACATCTTGAAACCGATGAAATGCGCCTCCATCGGGTCGTTGGTCACGCGCTTGGGGTTCTTGATGAAGTCGTGCCACTCCTTGATAAAGGCTTCGTTGGTCGGGTTCTTCACCGATTCAAAATAGTTCCAAGCGGCGAGGTGGCCGACCAGGTTTTTCGTGTCGATCCCCGCCAACTCTTCTTCGCCGACGGAGAACGCGACCACCGGAATTTCCGATGCCTTGATGCCGGCATTGGACAATTCCTTGTAGAATGGGACATTGGCATCGCCGTTGATGGTCGACACCACTGCGGTCTTCTTGCCGCCGGCGGCGAATTTCTTGATGTCGGCGACTTCGGTTTGCCAATCGGAATGGCCGAACGGGGTGTAGTTGATCTTGATGTCGTCCGGCGCGACGCCCTTCGCCTTCAGAAAGGCTTCGAGGATCTTGTTGGTCGTGCGCGGGTAGACGTAGTCGGTGCCTTCGAGCACCCAGCGTTTGGCCGCGCCGCCTTCCTCGTTCATCAGATATTGCACGGCGGGGATCGCCTGCTGGTTTGGCGCCGCCCCGGTGTAGAATACGTTCTTTGAGCTTTCCTCGCCCTCGTACTGCACCGGATAGAACAGGAGGCCGTTCAGCTCCTCGAAGACCGGCAGGACCGATTTGCGCGACACCGATGTCCAGCAGCCGAACACGGCGGCGACTTTCTGATTGGCGAGCAGGTCGCGCGCCTTTTCGGCAAAGAGCGGCCAGTTGGACGCCGGATCGACGACCACCGCCTCGACCTTCTTGCAGCGGCCAGTTGGACGCCGGATCGACGACCACCGCCTCGACCTTCTTGCCCAACAGCCCGCCCTTTTTGTTGAGGTCGTCCACCATCATCAGGATGGTGTCCTTGAGCGTGGTTTCGCTGATCGCCATCGTGCCCGACAACGAATGCAACACGCCGATCTTGATCGTTCCCTGGGTCTGGGCCTCGGCCGCCCCAACCCCCGCCAATCCCGCCGCCGCAACCGCTATAGCGGCCGCTCGGCACATCCCCGTTAAAAATGCCATCGCTTCCTCTCTCCCCTGTCGATTGTGCGGCGTCTGAACGGCCGGCCATCCGGAGGGAGCAAGATCGGGGCCAAGCGCCGGTGCAGCGATGGCGCGATTTGCGGCGAAAGGCGCTTTCTTAGGCATGCCTAATTTTTGGGCAATCAGTTGCTGTTTCGGTCGGCAGATCGCGCGATGTCGCGCCTCTGGTGAGCACGACGCCTTCGCCTTATCCTCGGAACCGGGTTTCAAGCAGGTGGCACCGCCGGTGCCGGCCCCTCACCCCCTCCCTCTCCGCTGGCGGGGAGAGGGAGGGACCCGCGGCGAAGCCGTGGGAGGTGAGGGGCGGGCACCGCGCGAGCCGACATCGCTGGAACTTGCTGATAGCGGGCCGAAACGGAGACAGAGATGACCGACAGCGATGCCGTCCTCACGGCCAATCTCGAATTCTACCGGGCCTTTGGCGCGCGCGATATGGCCGCAATGGACGCGCTGTGGGCGCGCCAGGCGCCGGTCGCCTGCATCCATCCGGGCTGGCCGGCACTGGCGGACCGCGACGCGGTGATGGAAAGCTGGCATGGCATCCTTGCCAATCCCGCAGCGCCGCGGATCGCCTGCTATGACGAGCAGGTGCTGCTCTATGGCGATACCGCGCTCGTGGTTTGCGAGGAGGAGCTGGACGGCGGCACGCTGATCGCCAGCAATCTTTTTGTCCGCGAGGACGGTTCCTGGCGCCTCGCCCATCACCAGGCCGGCCAGCTGGTGGCGCGCCAGCCGCAGCGGCGCAGCGAACGGCCGCCCGGCTCGCGCCTCAATTGAACCGGGCGCGGCGGCGCTGCTCCTCGGCGACCTGGGCTGCCTCGACCGCCATGCGCAATTCCGCGAGCCGGGCGCAGGTCTCACCGTCGAGCAGCCCGTCCCAGCGTTCGGGGCGGAAGCGGCGCTGGAACGCGGCGAGCGCGACCTGCTCGGCGGCGGCGGAGACGCAGTAGCCGATCCGGGCGAGATCGGCGAGCGCGGCGGCGTGCTGGACCAGCCCGACGCCGCGGCCGCGGCGGCGCGACAGCCCGAGGGCGGGGGGCGGCCACAGGCCGATCCCGGCGCGGGCAAGGCGCGCCCAGTCGAATAGCTCGCCGGGGTCGGACTTGCGGTCCGGCGCAATATCGGAGTGCCCGACGACCCGAAAGGGCGGGATCCGGTGCCGCGACAGGATATCCCGGCACAGCCCTTCGACCGTCGCCATCTGGGGTTCGGGGAACGGCCGGTAACCCCATTCGTGGCCCGGATTGACGATCTCGACACCGATCGAGACAAAATTCAGGTCAGATTCGCCCTGCCAGCACGACACTCCGGCATGAAAGGCGCGCCGCACTTCGGGGACAAGGCGCCATAGCGCGCCGTCTTCCTCGACGAGGTAATGGGCGCTGACCCGGGCCGCCGGGTCGCACAGCCGATCAAGCGCCGCAGCGGCGCTCCGCATCCCGGTGTAGTGCAGCACCAGCATGTTGATCGGCCGCATATGGGGCGGCTCGCCGCGGCTGGCATGGCTGGGCGACAGCCGCTCGCGGATATCGAGACGCATCACGCCGGCCTCGCCTGTGACGCGCGGCCCGCTCCCAAGCCCCCGGACGGACGGCTTTCCAGGGGGTCGCACGTGCCTGAGATGATGCAAGGGATGCTATTCATGCGCCTTGCGGTATAATCGAACAGAGTTCTTTCACGCGTAACTGTGTCATGCCGATTTTGCACCGGTAACCGCATTCTAAAGTTGCTGCTCGTGTCCTAAAAGCGTTCTGGCAATCCGCCGCCAACCGGATTTTTGTTCGAGTTCCTGTATCACGGGCTGGCCGCCATCGGGAAATCTCGGCGGTTCGGCCCGAAAGGGCGCAGGACCTTGCGGAGAATCGGTCATGTACGGATCGAGCTTATCGTTACGGCAGGTCCTTCGGCGCAGCCGGTTGTTCGCGCGGCTCGGCGACAGCGAGATCGATGCGATCCTCGCTCATGCGACGGTCGCGCGCCAAGCCGAGGGCGACCACATTTTCGCCAAAGGCGATCCCGGCAACAGCATGATGGCGGTGCTCAAGGGCCGCGTCATGATCAGCGCCCCGTCGCCCGACGGCAGACAGGTGGTGCTGACCGTGATGCGCGAGGGCGACGTGTTCGGCGAAATCGCGCTGCTCGACGGCAACGAGCGCACCGCCGATGCGACGGCGATGACCGATAGCGAGCTGTTGATCGTGCCGCGTCGCTCACTGTTGGCGTTGCTCGAGCGCCGGCCGGATCTCTGCATCGACCTCTTGATCGTGCTGTGCGAGCGGCTGCGGCGCACCAACGAGCAGGTCGAGGATCTGGCCTTCCTCGACCTCGAAGCGCGGATCGCCAAAGTCCTGGTCCGGCTCGCCGAAGAGAACGGCGACGGCCAACCGTCGACCAAGCCGGTCGGCGTCAAGATATCGCAGCGCGCGCTTGGCGAGCTGGTTGGCGGTTCGCGGGAAAGCGTCAACAAGCACCTGCAGGATTGGAAGCGTTCCGGGTTCATCGTGATCGAGAAGGGCGCGATCGTGATCCGCGATCTTCCGGCTCTCGCGGCGCTCGCATGAGGCTCCCTGCGGTCTCAACCACTTCCGAAGCGCTCCAAAAAATTTGTGAAAAATTTCTCACACATGTGAGCAGCCTCACACGTTGACGTCATGTTTCCGAGCTATGACCCCCCTGACAACGGGCGAACTCGCCCGAGACCGCGCCGATCCGGCGCACCGCATTGGGGGCAGGTCGTGGATACACTTCCGACGAACTCCTCGGTTCTGAACCCGGGCATATTTGAGCACGCGGAGGGCATGAAAATGACCCGCAAAAACTCGCTGATCTGTGACCTCAAGACCCGCCGCCAGACGCGCGGCTGGTCCGTCAAAGAGTTGGGCGATCGCTGCGGAATCGACGAGACGTTTCTGAACGATTGGGAAAGCGGCCTCGGCTCGCCGCGGTTCGACGAGATCCAGCACTGGGCTGCGGCGCTTGGCCTTGCGCTGGAGTTGGTTCCGGCCGAGAGCGAATGCAGGCATGGGCTCCAGGTCGATTGGGACAAACGCTGCGTCAAGGTCGACAGCACGCCGATTCGCCTCACGCCCATGGAGTGGAAAGCCTTGGAACGCCTGGCTCGGACGCCGGGCGAACTGGTCACCCATCAAGCGCTGTTCCATCACCTGTATGGCGATGATCGGCATCATCGGGCGCAGTCGACCGCCGTCCGCGTGCTGATCACCAAGCTGCGTCGGCTGCTCCCTATCCGAATCGAGGCACAATGGGGCCAAGGTTACGTGATCAGTGGTCTCGCGCCATCACTGCCGCAGGTTGATATCGGCGAGGGTGCCGGCGGTAACGGCGCCGGCGGTAATGGCGCCGGCGGTAATGGAGGCGCCAAGCCGCTGCCGGTCATCGCGCAGGCGTCATGCGACCGCGCGGGTCCGACGCCGAGGACGACGCTGCGAGCGCCGTTGCCGATTGGGCGGGAGCTTGTCGAGGTCAGCGCCCCGGCGATGCGGCGCGTTACTAGTGCGCCGATCCGTGTCGGCCCGCGCCGCGCCGAAGAACTCGGGGTCATCGAGAGGTTCCTGTCGGAGCGCGGTGTGACGCGGTGTCCCGATGTCGCGACGATCCAGCAATCGCCGCTTCCGACGCTGATCTGGGACAAGGTCAAGCGTAAGTGGGTCCGGCCGTCGATGACCGGACGCGAGGCGAGTTGAAGGCCGCACACAAACTCCAGCCAAATCTGGTCGATCTCGGCGAATGAGCGGCGCAGCGATGCGCCGCTCAAACCGTTGCAGAAACTCTCCTCCCGTCGGCCCTTCTGATCGAAGCGGCGCGGTTCTATAGTTGAGCCGGGCCGGGCGCCTGGGCGGGAGCAAATGCGACGCTTCGATGCGATCGTGATCGGCGGCGGGCTGGTCGGCACGGCGATCGGCTATGGCCTCACCCGCGCCGGGCTCGCGGTGGCCCTCCTCGACGAAGGCGA
>WNFD01004935.1_pt1 | contig 13377 bp, 10 predicted proteins | sample 5400491 | NCBI WGS metagenome assembly WNFD01 (sample SAMN13153343, study PRJNA577476) | soil metagenome | isolation source: 120 cm saprolite under Douglas fir tree site 2 hole 2 replicate 2 | place: USA:California | collected 2015-04-18 | reverse complement strand
AGTCTCGCGAATTCGAACCCGTCGCCGCCATCTCCTGGCTCGAACTCCGGACCTACATGGCCAGCACGCTCCTCCGTGACACCGACTCCGTCAGCATGGCCCGCTCGCTCGAAGTCCGCGTCCCCCTCCTCGACACGCCCCTCGTCGAATTTATGTGCGCCCTCCCCGACGAAGCCCGCGTCCGCCCCGAAACTCCCAAAGCCCTGCTCCGCGCCGCGCTCGAAGGCCTGCTCCCCCCCGAAATTCTTCAGCAAAAAAAGCGCACCTTCACCCTCCCCTGGGAAAACTGGATGCGCACCGCACTCCGCCCCCGCATCGAAGCAAGTTTCTCCAACCTCGCGCCCGCGCTAGCGACCCACCTCCACTCCGCCGGCGTACAAATGGTCTGGGACAATTTCCTCCACTCCCGCACCACCTGGTCCCGCCCCTGGTCCCTCTACGTCCTAAACGAATGGTGCCGCCGCCATTTAGCTTAAACCTGTAAGCCGTTGTAGAGGCCGCTATTGGTTCAGATTCCGTTTCATGTGTTTATCAGGTATGTGGATTACTTCTGGATATCACGCCATCCGGGACGAATCCTAGCGGGGGAGAGCTTCAGTAGGGCTGTGAGAATTCGTGTCGGCTGCATGCAAGAAAAACTTGTGTGCCTGTCTAGCTCCGATATCTCTGGTCAGCCACGGTTCGTATTCCTAATAGATGAAAGTTGCGTTTCTGCGCGCTCGATTGTGCAGCGAGCATTCAAATACGGTCCCGCCGAGGCGCAATTGATCCGCAGTGATTCTGATACGCTGGATGTGGAACATGTGCGTAAACTTTATCAGAGCGAGACTAAGCAAGTAGAATAGCTTGAATGGCCGATCCCAAAGCCCATCCCGGCGTACTCCCCGCCGCGTCGCCTACGCCTCCCTGTCTGAAGAAAGATGCGTCGGCCGAGGTCATAGAATCGATACGCGAAATAGAAGCTCGCGCGGACCAATGCTTTCACTCTCTGAAAATTCTAGGGCTGCCTTCCAATGAGGCGTTGTGGTCGCTTCTCGTGGGGGGCATCCTTCTGGTTGAGCGTGAAATTTACACACGCGGTGAGAATACCCCGCACCTCGACGCAACGCTCATAAACACGAGCAGCTTAGTGTCAACAGCAATGAAATGGGTAGTGAAGAGCGGGAGACATTCGTTATTAATCGGACGCCTAGATTGGACCTCTGATCTGGCCGCGATGGTAAACGAGGCGGTTGAGGTGGCGCATAATTACGGGCGATTTCTAAACGCCTTGCCGATGTGGCACAAGAACCGTTACGGCGTGGAACTTCTTTCGGCTACTCACGCGCGTTTTACAGTTGTCGGATCAGAGATGGATCGTCGGGTTTCAGCGTATCAAAAGGGATTTCGGCCGAAAACCGGGCGTCATCGAGGTGAGCGTGCTCAGAAGATTCAACAGAGCGTAAAGATCCGAGAATTATTTGAAGAGGTCTATGCCGGTTGTAGGCCGGCGGGGCTTCTCGGGTTTACGTACAATGATCCATGGAAACTGTGGACCGAACTCCTTCCTGAATACCAATCGAGATTGGCCGCGATTTCTCGTAGGGACGATACTTTGTCGCTTGGAGATTACACGCTAGGCGAGTTCAAGAACTTTTATGCAGCCCTCCTAGCAGTGTGCGCGACTCAGGAGCACCTATGTTTCGCCTGGGGTCGTAATACAAACCTTTACCCAAATGAATCGGTGGTAATGATCCGTTCCCTTGAGGATTGGTCGCTGATTTTGGCCAAACTATCGGGCGTTCCGGCCACCCTGTGCCAAGCGATCATCAGAGACCTGACGTTCGATTTTTCATCGTCGCCCAATCTCCATGTATGCCCGTTTGTTCCGATGAATTCTGCAATGACTCAAGTGGCCCTTGCTCCCCACTTCCCTTTACATAGCAGAGCGGACGAAAACATTTTGTGGGTGTGTTCGAAGTTAAGGCCGGCGCAGTTCGATGCTGCCTCCATAATGAAAGAGCCTGAGATGTATGGTGCTCTAGAAAAAGCGTGTTCTCGATATTCGCCTCAAGGCCCGATTCATCTGCCAAATCCAACTCCTGACATCGACCTCCTGCTCACGGACGAGACTTCATCAACCGTTCTGATCGCTGAGCTGAAGTGGATAAGGAAGCCAACGAAGATTTTCGAGAGAATAGAAAGAGACGAAGATGTGCTGAAGGGGTTTGAGCAGTTGCGCAGGATACGTCAATTCCTGGGTCAGAACCCCAATCATCTCGCCTCAATAGGAAAACTACAAAGGCCGATAGATGAGTACCGGGAGGTACGATACGCTGTGATCGCGCGAGATCACTGGCTCTGGGTACCGCCGACTTGCGAGGGCGCGATCATCACGTATGATGCGTTCACAGGATCGATCACGCGGTCGGAGAATCTCCAGGAGGCGCTAACCGATCTACTCACCTACGACTGGCTGCCAATCGAGGGGCGCGACTACATCGTGAGGTACGACAAGTCCTACGCGAACGGCATCGAGATCGAAACAGAGACCTTTTACGCCATTTAGCCCCATTCGGCACTGACTGCGAATATTGGCGAGTCCGCCGCAACCCGGAAGTCATCCTCGGACCCAACTTCCCAGCGGTCTGATGGGTGTAGACTCGGCTGATTGGGAGCTCGACTGCCTCCGCGAAACCACAAAATTCGACAGATAACGCGCAATCCCTAATTTAGGTACACTGAATGATTCGAAGATGAACATTCTCGGCATCAATGCGTATCACGGCAACGCTTCGGCTGCCCTCGTTTGCGACGGCAAGCTGGTTGCCGCCGTCGAAGAAGAGCGCTTCAATCGCGTGAAATATGCAGCGGGCTTTCCCGCCGCCGCGATTCGTTACTGCCTGAAGGAAGCCGGCATCACGCTGGCCGATCTCGATCACGTGGCCGTGCCGCGCAATCCCTACGCGCGCCTCGGCACAAAACTGTTCTACGCCCTGCGCATGCCGTCCTTCGCGCGCGAACGCGCCAAAGTAATCACCAAATTCACCGGCATTCCCACGGCGCTTGCCGGAGCCTTCGACGCCGACCCCGCAAAAATCAAATCAAAGTTCCACCGTGTGGAGCACCACCAGGCTCATCTCGCCAGCACCTTTTTCGTTTCCCCGTTCGAAAACGCCGCGCTGCTTTCTGCCGACGGCCTCGGCGACTTCGCCAGCTCCATGTGGGGCGCGGGCACCGGCAATCGCATGCGCATTGACGGCGCGATCGCCTTCCCCCATTCGCTCGGCCTCTATTACAGCGCGGTCACGCAATATCTCGGCTTCCTGAAGTTTGGCGACGAATACAAAGTGATGGGCCTCGCCGCCTACGGCCAGCCCGCGTATCTCGAACCCTTTCGCGACATTCTGCGCTTCAGCAGCAACGGCGGCGATTTCGGCTTCAAGCTCGGCCTCGACTATTTCACGCATCACAAAACCGGGCCGGAAATGTCCTGGGCCGAATCCGACCAGACTCCCATTCTCGGCAAAATGTTTTCCGATGCCATGCCGCGCCTTCTCGGCGCCCCCGCGCGCCAGCCCGAGGAACCGCTCGAACAGCGCCACCGCGACATGGCCTCCACTCTTCAGGCGCGACTCGAAGAGGTCTACCTCGGCATGTTGCAAAAACTTGCCGCAAAAACCGGCGCGAAAGCCGTCTGCCTCGCCGGCGGAGTCGCCTTCAACTGCGTCGCCAACGGAAAAATTTTCGACGCCACGCCATTCGAACAGGTCTACGTGCATCCCGCCGCGGGCGATGCCGGCCTCGCCGTTGGCGCTGCTTACTACGTCTGGCACCAGATTCTCGGCCAGCCTCGCTCGTTCACGATGAATCACGCCTACTGGGGCCCCGGCTATTCTCCCGAAGAAATTCGCGCTGCCGTCGAGGCCAGCAGCGTCTCGCAAGGCGGCTACACCATCACCGAACTCCCTGAAGAAGAACTCCTCCGCCGCACCGCCGCCATCATCGCCGACGGGAAAATCCTCGGCTGGTATCAGGGCCGCGCCGAATGGGGCCCCCGCGCGCTTGGCAACCGCAGCATCGTCGCCGACCCGCGCCGCCCCGAAATGAAGGAAATTCTCAACCGCCGCATCAAGCACCGCGAAATCTTTCGCCCCTTCGCGCCCTCGATCCTCGCCGAAAAAACCGGCGAGTGGTTTGATAAATCCCATCCATCCCCTTTCATGAGCCTCGCCTATTCTGTCCTCCCCGAAAAGCGCGATAAAATTCCCGCTCCCACCCACGTCGACGGCACTGGCCGCCTGCAAACCGTCACTCGCGAAGCCAACCCGCGCTTCTACGCACTGATCAGCGAATTCGAACGCCAGACCGGCGTCCCCGTCGTCCTGAACACCTCCTTCAACGACAACGAACCCATCGTCTGCCGCCCGGAAGAAGCCCTCGACTGTTTCCTCCGCACGCAGATGGACGCCCTCGTTCTAGGCAACACTCTGATCACCCGCCCATGAAACCTTTCACTCCAAAACTCGCTCCGTGGGGCCCGCCGGTTCTGCTCGGCATTCCTCTCGACCACAACTCCTCTTTCCTGCGCGGCCCTGCCCAAGCCCCTCCGCTCATACGCCAAGCACTCCACTCCGACGCCTGGAACAAAACCACCGAGACCCACGTCGACCTCGGCGCCCCGGGAATTTTTGAAGACGCCGGCGACCTGCCGGCCATGGAATCGCCCGACGCCTTCGCGCGCATCGAAGACGCGATCGCAAAAATCGTGGAAGCCGGCAAGCGCCCGGTCAGCCTCGGCGGCGATCACTCCATCACGGCTCCGATCCTGCGCGCCATCGGTAAACGCATCCCCGCCATCACCCTCGTCCACTTCGACGCGCATCCCGATCTCTACGCCGATTACGAAGGCAATCCCCACTCGCATGCCAGCCCCTTCGCGCGAATCATGGAAGAGCAACTCGTCCACCGCCTCATCCAGATCGGCGTCCGCACCCTGAACGCGCACCAGTACGAGCAAGCGGAAAAATACGGCGTGAAAATCTTTGAAATCAAAGATCTGCCCGACCCGACGCATCTCAACCTCGCCGGCCCCATCTACGTTTCCTTCGACATGGACGCGCTCGATCCCGCCTTCGCCCCCGGCGTCTCCCACTGGGAACCCGGCGGCATGACCACGCGCGAAGCCATCAGCTACATTCACGATCTGCCCGGCCCGATCATCGGCGCCGACATCGTCGAATTCAATCCCGTGCACGATGCCAGCGGCCTCACCGCCACCGTCGCCGCCAAAATCCTGAAAGAACTCCTCGGCAAAATGCTCGCCGCTTAGCGGAGCCGCGATGCCTCGCCCTGAAAAAATCTTCCTCTCCGCCGAATGGCGCGACCTGCTGATGCTCAACTACGAGGTGGACCCGGCCTGCCTGCAAAAATACGTCCCGGCCGGCACGGAACTCGATTCCTTCGATGGAAAAACATACGTAAGCCTCGTCGGGTTCCGCTTCTGCCGCACAAAGCTCCTCGGCAGCATCCCGATTCCCTTCCATACCGAATTCGAAGAAATCAATCTGCGTTTCTATGTGAAGCGTCGCGAGGGCAGCGAAATTCGACGCGGCGTAGTCTTCATCGCCGAAATCGTCCCCAAGCGCGCCATTGCTTTTACCGCTCGATGGTTCTACGGCGAAAATTACATTCGCCGGCCAATGGCCCATCGCGTCCTTACGAATGAATCAAAAATGGAAGCGGAATATTCCTGGAGATCAGGAAACGAGTGCTGCAAGCTCCAAGCGCACGCAAGTGGCGCGCCATCGCTTCCTACGGAAGGAAGCCTCGAACAATTCATCACCGAACATTACTGGGGATATTCGCGCCAGCAAGACGGCGGCACCGTGGAGTATCACGTCTCGCACATCCCCTGGAAAGTCTGGAGCGCCAACCACGCCGAATTCTCCGGCGACACCCGCGACGTATACGGTGACGAACTCTCCCAACTGCTGACGAAAGATCCCGCCTCAGCCTTCATCGCCGACGGCTCACCCGTAAAAGTTTTGCGCGGTTGTGCGTTGTCATCCTGAGCCTATCCGACAAGGTCCGGTGTTGGGACTCCGGTCGTATTTACCGGAGATAGGCGAAGGACCACAAGGTCAAATCCTTGCAAGCCGCGTCAGGTGAGATCCTGAGCTGCGCAAACAACGCGCAGCTCAGGATGACAAGTGTTGCTTGAATTTTGAGTAAGGGAAAATCTTCGCCTACTTCTTCGCCGCAACCGCCCCCGCCACCTTCAACGCAATCTTCGGCGAATGCAGCAGCGTGTTGTGCACCAGGCAATGCTCCACCGCCTCCTCCACGCCTTTTCGCTGCGCGTCGCTTAACTCCGCCGGCGCGTCCACCTCGATCACAAAATTCGTCATGCGCGCCAGCGGGTCTTTCACTTTGTCGCAGGTGACCCGTACCCGCGTCCCCTCCGTCGCCAGCTTGTTCTTGCGCAGATACTGCGCCGCATAAAATCCCGCGCACGAACCCAGCGAAGCCAGCAGCAGCTCCGGCGGAGTCATGCCCTCGTCAAATCCGCCATCGCTGATCGATTGATCGCTGATGATGGTGTGGGTTCGCGAGCGTATCTCAAACTGTACCGAACCCAGATGCTCTACCGTAACTTCCATGGAACTCTCCGTCCCGGAGCGACTCGCAGCGCTTCGCGAATTGCCTCTTCCAAATTTGCTGCAGAAAGGTATTTCAATTCAGATATAGCAGAACGCGGCGCAGCCGCCAATGACCCATGTCACTGGAAGCTGGTCAATTTCCATTTTCCAATTTCTATTTTCCCAAGCAGGATTATTTCGGAGCGTAGAACAGGTAGTCAGCCGAATACGGCGCGCGGACTTCCTGCCCGGCATGCGCGGCATCGCAACCCGACGCCGGAGGCTTGCCGCCCTTGGTGTTGATCCGCTGGATGGTCGTAGCCCGCGAAAGTACCCCGGTGCCTTCGTGGTTCACGATGTTCACCAGCAGCCACGGAATCGAATCGGCATCCGGCGAAGGCACGTTGGCAACGGCCTTTCCGGTAACGCGGCTGCCGTCGTTCGCCTCCCAGGAAGGCCCGGCGAAATGTTTACCAAAAGATTTTCCGTCCTTGTCGAAAAGCTGCGCGTCGGGAGCCTTCAGCGTCCACGCAAATTGCGCCGCGTCGCCCTTGCAGGCATAAACCTGGTCGCCCTTCGCGTGGACCTGCAGAAGCAATTGTTCATTGGCGGGCGGCTGGATTTGCGCCGGCACCTGTTGCGCCGAAACACCCCACGAAGGATATATGCCCGCAACAGCAAACAGCGTGGCGCATCCAATCCTACATACAAAATTGCGCATGGAACATTTCCTCCGATGAGCGCTTCGCTCCGGCTCAAAACACAATATAACGCATCCACCTCATCTCATAAACCAGAACAGTGGACGCGCAGCCACGCAATCAGATTTTTGCTTATTCCCTTGATCGCTCACTAGCTGCCAATGTTTTAATATTTTGACCTGAGAGGACCTTGCCGGGCAAATCGAACAGCAAGAGATGAATGATAATATCCCTCGCCCATTCTTCCACTCATTCTCGTCTTTCCCCTCCGTCCACAGGAGCAGGCTGGAGACCACCAGGGACGCGCACCGTTCTCGCTTGGGGGGTTTTGTTTTGCGCAGTCTTCCTGAAATAATCTTGGTAGGGTCAATCCACCCAATTCGCGGCAGCGGGGTCAAAGCTATCATGAATCTGCAGCATGCAATTAAGAAGCAGTCGTTCGGCATCACGGGCATGCACGTTGGAAGGCTAGGTTTTGGAGGAGCCGAGATTGGGTTCGAGGGCGCCTCCGATCACACCGTGGACGCCCTCCTCGGGACGGCGCTTGAAGTTGGGATCAACGTCATTGATACGGCCGCGATGTACGCGGACAGCGAAGAGAAAATTGGAAGGGCGCTGCAGGGCCGGCGCGGCCAGTTTTTGCTTTTCACCAAGTGTGGACGATTTCTGCAACCGCGCCATAATCCGACAGGATTTTTCCTGCGCGCACACTCGAGACTGCGGCATTCGATGGGCTTTCCCGATCGACATGAGTCCCTCGATTGGCATCCGCGCGCCCTCGAATGGAACATCGAGCAAAGCTTGCGGCGATTTAAGACCGACTGCATTGACCTGATTCAACTTCACAGCTGTTCGGTAGAAACTTTGCGCCAGGGCGAAGTGATTGACCTGCTTCTCAGGGTACGAAAAGCGGGCAAGGCACGTCACATCGGCTATTCGGGTGACGGCGAGGCGGCGCGTTATGCGATTCAATGCGGCCACTTTGAAGCCTTGCAGACTTCGATAAACGTTGCCGACCAGGAATCTCTCGATCTGAATTTACCGCTTGCTATCAAGCACGGAATTGGGGTGATCGCAAAACGCCCAATTGCCAACGGCCTTTGGAGAAGCAACCACAGGCCCGATTCTCCTCACTTCCAGCCTTACTGGGACCGGCTGCAAGAGCTCCAATACGATTTCCTGCGCGGTGAACGCGCGTTTGAAACCGCGCTGCGATTCACGTTGAGCATTCCAGGCGTGCATACCGCGATCGCAGGAACAACGAATCAGGCACACCTTGAACGCAACATTGAATCCGCGTCAGCTGGGTGCCTGACTCAAGACGAATTCGACGTGATCCGCGCCAGGTGGAAACAAGTTGCCAGACAAAACTGGGTTGGCCAGATGTGATGCCCTTCTTTAGGGCGACCTCAAGACTCTGCAGTTCGTTGTTTTCCCTTCTCTCGATTCATTCGCCTGGCAGTCACTGCCCGGACAACTTTCCGCTTGCCTCTCTTTCGCGATTAACTTGCCGCGAATTCATCTGATTCCTTCCCCAGGCCGTAGTGCGGAGTCCAGTTTGCCTCTTAACGCTTGCCATGCTCGTAGTCGCGAAACGCTTCGCGAAGCTCATCCAGTAAATGCCCGTTCTTGATCTTGCCGCCTTCCGTCTTGTGCTTGCCGGACCACAGCGTTTGCCCGGTCTTCGGATGCAGCAGCGCGACCCGCGTGTACCCCGGCGGCACAGGATTTTCTACGAGCCCGCTGCTTGTGGTGGGCATGCCTTCGCCTTCAGCAACCAGGCGCACGCGCGAACCGGTGTCCAGCCTCAGGATCAGGTCGGCCTTTTCGCGTCTCTCGGCCAGTTCAAAATGGCCCCACTTGCTCAACTCCAGAATCGCCGCGTATTCCAGTTCGACAAATCCCGTCTCATTCTGGATATACACCGTGTGCGCCTTGGCCACCGCCTGCGGCAATATGGTCGACTGTGCCCACGCATTCGCTATCGCGGCGCACAGCACAATAATCGAAAGGGAAATTCCCGGTCCCAGGAAAGAGTTCTTCCGCATGCGAACCTCCCAGACTCCTGTAAATGGATGCAAGAAACGTAGTCCACCGGCGCGCTCCCCGAAACTGTCCCAACGCACAGAATTCGGCCAACTGTCCGCGCACTCCAGAGCGCTTCCGCGTTTCAGCGGCTTCGCGTTCCCCTGTACAATCTTCCCGTGCGCGTTCTGCTTCTGAATCTCTACTACCCGCCCGACACCTCCGCCACGGCAAAAATGGCGCAAACGGTTGTAGCGGCCCTCGCGGAAAAGCACGACGTCACCGTGCTCTGCGGCCGGCCTTCCTACGATCCCACCGAGCGTCGCCCCTGGCGCGTCTTTCAATCCGAACAGTCCGGCAGCGTTCGGATTCTTCGCGTCGGCTCATCCGATTACCCACGCACGGAAATGAAAAAACGCGTCTTCAATTACCTCAGCTACGTTTTTCTAGCCGTGCCGCGCGCGTTGTTTCTTCCCTGCGACGTCGTCCTCGCCATGACCGACCCTCCGTTCGAAGGAATCGTCGGCGCGTTCGTCGCCCTCCTCAAGGGCAAGCCTTATGTCTACAATATCCGCGACCTTTATCCGGACATGGCCGTCGGCGGCTCCATCGTCAAGCCCGGTTTCCTCGCGCGCTTTTGGGAAAAGCTCCATCGTTGGGCGCTGCGCCGCGCCACGCGCGTGGTGGTCCTCGGCGAAGACATGCGCGATCGCATCCTCGCCAAAGGAGTCGGCCCGTTCGCCATCGTCGTAGTCCGTGACGGCGCAGAACTTGCCCCCAGTGACGCGACAGCTCCAACGCTCGACTCCGAAGTGATCCGCGCGATTCGCGGCAATTTCCGCTTCGTCCTCTTGCACGCCGGCAACCTGGGTTTCTACGGTGCCTGGGAAACGCTGCTGACCGGTGCCGCCGCGTTAGCCGCCGACGGCATCGGTGTGGTCTTCGTTGGTGACGGCGCGCAACGTCCCCGCCTGGAAGCCGCTGCCGGAAATATCCCCAATGTCAGCTTCCTGCCCTTCTTCCCCGCCAACAAGGTCTCTTCCGTTCTCGCCGCCGCCGATGCTCACATCATCACCGTGAAACGCGGCCTCGAAGGGGTCGTCGTTCCCAGCAAGATGTACGGCATCCTCGCCGCGGGAAAACCCATCGTTGCCGTCGCCCCCCGTGAATGCGATGTCGTCTCCCTCGGCGAAGCAAAAGGCTTTGCAGTTTCCGCCGACCCCGATGACCCTGCCGGATTCGCCCAGTTGGCGCGCCAGCTCTCCCAAAATCGCGCAAAGCTCGAAGAAATGGCCACGGCAGCCCTCGCCGCGGCGCCGGAGTACGAGCGCTCGTCCGAGATCCAGAAGCTGGTGAAAATTCTGGAAAACGCCGCCGGCAGCGTAATGCAGTGAGAATAATCTCCTTCTCGAACTCCGGTTTTAGTTCTATTTTAGTTACGGCTCTATTCACTAAATTGTTATCACGGCCCGCCTGCCTCAATTTTCAGCTAGCGGTCCACATACTTTCGCGCTAATTTAATTATGCTGCGTGGGGCAGCACCGACGGCTCTCTCTAAGCCGTCATTCATAGGCGTCACTTGGGAGCCGGATCCCGAACCGGCAACGTCTCTGTGCTTTACTGGCGCATCAGCCCGATGCCAGTTTCCTCAGAACGAGCAATGAGGATGAATGAGTGCGGGCCTGCTGGCTTTTTTGATCGCTTCGTCAGCATCTCTCCTTCTGACAGTGCCCGTCCGGGCGCTGGCTATTCGCGTCGGCATGGTGGATTTGCCAGGACCTCGCAAAGTTCACCTGAAGCCCATTCCACTTCTCGGCGGCCTGGCAATCTATGGCGGCGTCATGCTCGCCATTCTGATTGTTTTCGACGGCGCCGCGCGCGCCCAGGTCATCGGTATCGTCAGCGGCGCCACCCTGGTCACCATTGTTGGTTTCCTCGACGACCGCGGCTGGCTCCATCACCAGATAAAGCTTTTTGCCGCCATGCCCCTCGCCGCCGCGATTCTTCTCCTCAGCGGTATTCACGCCCAGGTCTTTAGCCTGGTCATTCATGGCAGCCTCGGGTATTGGCTGGACGCCGCTCTCACCATTGTCTGGGTCGTCGGAATCACCGCCTCCTTCAGCATTCTCGATCACATGGACGGTCTCTGCGCCGGCGTCGCCGCCATGGCCTCCGTTTTCTTCGCCATGATTGCTTACCTCAACGGCCAGACCCTGGTGGCCACGCTGGCCGCTTCGGTCCTCGGCGCTGCCGCCGGCTTCCTGCGCTGGAATTTCAAACCCGCCAAGATTTTCATGGGCGATGGCGGCGCAATGTTTCTCGGCTTCCTGATGGCCACGCTGGCCCTGAAGCTCCGCTTGGATCACTCCTCCTCGCTCGCCACCTGGCTCGCACCGGTACTCATCCTCGGCGCCACTATTTTTGACACCACCCTCGTCACCATCTCCCGCTCTCGCCGCGGTCTGCTGCCATTTGCCACGCCGGGAAAAGACCATTCGGCGCATCGCCTGGCCAACCTGGGGCTCGGCCAGCGCGGCGCGGTTCTGACGATTTACCTGGTGGGGGCGATCAGCGGAGGAGCCGCCATCCTGGTGACATATCTCTCCAATCGGTCCGCAGCTCTTGTGGGTCTCGCCGTGGTTCTTGCCATGCTCCTCGCCATCGCCTGGCTGGAGCGCGCTCCCTACGAGAAACAAGAACGCAAAGTTAACACTTAGAATCCTCTCATCGCTTTTCTTTCCGCGGAACTTTCTTTTCTCACCCGTGTTTGGTCTGGGCAGAGGTATTCGTTATAATCTTGTTCGCTGTTTGCTCGCCTGCCCGCACGTGCCGGCATGGCCGGTGATGCAACAGTTCTAGCCTGGTGGCACGGACAAGCGAACTCTCCTTTAACAGGGCTAAGCGAACTGGTGGAAGACGAAAAGTTCAAGTCCCCTCACAAAGGGGACACCGAAGATGTCGTTGTCATTGGAAGCTCGGCGGCCGGGCTGTACACCGCCGCGCGCGTCGCGCGTGGCGGCCGCCGCGTCAGCGTGCTGGAATCGAAAGCAACGCCCGATCCAGCGCCGCGCACCCTGATCGTCACCGACTATTTCAAGAACCAGATCAGCACCGCCGCGCGGTCCAGCATCCTGAATGAAATCCGCCGGTTCGAACTGTTCACCGACGGCCGCTCCGCACAAGTTACCCTCAAGCAGCCCGACCTGATCATTGAGCGTTCGCGCCTGATTCGCTCGCTGGCCGAAGAAGCCGCCCACGCCGGCGCGAAACTCCGCTACGACACGCGATTTCTCGATCTCTCGCCCAACGCCAGGGGCCTCCACGTTCAGGTGGACCAGGCGGGCAAACGCGAAGAGTTGCACGTCGCCAGTATCGTCGGCGCCGATGGCGCCGCAAGCCGCGTCGCTCGAGCTGCGGGTTGGCCGCCTGTCGAAACCGTTCCTCTCGTTCAGGCCGTCGTGAAGCTCCCCAAAGATTGCCCGCCAGACACCACGCGCGTCTGGTTTGTCCCCGATGACACTCCCTATTTTTACTGGATGATTCCCGAATCGCCGGAACGCGCCGCGGTCGGCGTCATTGGAGAACAAGGCCGGGCCACCAAGCTGCTTTTCGATCGCTTCCTGGAAAAGAAGGGCTTTGAGCCGCTCGAATGGCAGGGCGCGCGCATTCCCGTTTACAACAAATGGGTGCCCGTGCAACGCACCATCGGAAACGGCGAAGTCTATCTGGTGGGCGACGCCGCGGCCCAGGTGAAAGTCTCGACAGTCGGCGGGATCGTGACCGGTTTTCGCGGCGCGCGCGGCGTGGCGGACGCGATTCTGCGAAATGGCACCACCGAACTGCGCACGCTTCGCCGGGAACTGGGCACGCACTGGCTGATTCGCCGCGCGCTGCATCATTTCAAACAAGCGGACTATTCCGAACTCGTGGACCTGTTGAACGCTTCAACCCGCGAATCGCTCGGCGAAATCAATCGCGACGAATCCACGCGGCTCCTCTGGAACGTCATCCGCCGCCAGCCGAAGCTCGTT
>WNFD01004933.1_pt1 | contig 13377 bp, 12 predicted proteins | sample 5400491 | NCBI WGS metagenome assembly WNFD01 (sample SAMN13153343, study PRJNA577476) | soil metagenome | isolation source: 120 cm saprolite under Douglas fir tree site 2 hole 2 replicate 2 | place: USA:California | collected 2015-04-18 | reverse complement strand
ACCTTGTGTTTATTTTCTGAGCCAACAAATCGGGTGGGCCACCCGGCCGATTACACCACCAATCGCGGCCCTCAGCCTCCACCCTTTTGTTCTAAAGAACAAAACACCTTCATCGCAAAAGGATGGGGCACCCGGCTTCCACTAATGGGTGATTCAAGTAAAGGTGCTTTCCAGATGATTTCGCATAGCCATGGATAGTTAGTCCTTGACAAGGCCTTCGCTCTTATCGGGGGGCACGCGCGCATTTTCGTGAGCACAGAAAAGGCGGTGAATGGTGGGCACCAGCCTGTCCCGATTTATCGCTCCTCCTGCCTATTTTTCTCGTAAACCTAAATCCATTGATGCTCAAACAAGGTCCAGGACGGACTCACGTTCGCGCAAAAAAGTTCGGCCGCAAGAATCGGATAGTCGCATTGAGACCAGCGAAATTACGATCACAGAGTCAGAAGCTTGCGGAAGTTGAGATAACTCCAGGAGATAAAAAATGAAGATTCTCATTGCGTTGATGGCTTTAACTGGAACATTGGGCATGGGGCAGTCTGCAGCAGTGAAAACGTGGGATGCTGGCAACATCGTTTGGCAGAACACCTATCCCGACGGAACCAAGTGGTCGGTTCTGGAAGGCGACAAGGATGCCCCCGGCAAGGCCTTCACTTACGCATTTTCCATTCCCGCCGGATACTGGGAGCACCACTCCCACAATCAAGACGCCCGGGTTGCCGTTGTCTCGGGTGCATTGAAAGTCGCCGTCGGACCCAAACTCGACAAGGAGGGAGCGAAAACCTATCCTGTTGGGAGCTTTCTCCTCGTGCCAGCCAACATAGAGCACACCATGGGAGCGGACGTAGACACCGTAATCATCGGCACCGCAATGGGGCCATGGAAGACTCATCACGACGGCGACATGCATCACCACTGACTGGTGCGGGCACATCGTGCAGGCTACGGGGGCGAGACTGACGCTTTAGACCGCCCTCTATTCTTCCTTCAACCATTTCTCAGCGGGCGGGTGGCCCAGCCTTACCGCCTTTGTCTACCTCACGAAAATCCAGGGTGGCCCATTTTTTCGCGGAGGCTAGCTTTTGATTTTTGCCTCCGGGAAAGGGTGGGGAATAAAATCTGCTCGCTCGCGCCTGGATGCTTGATAGTTTGGAAGCGACCGCGGGAGTTGTTTCTGCAAATTCCGTAAGAACCACATGGAAAAATCGCGAGTAACTATCACCCAGCGTGTACCGTGGCACAAACTTCCGGATCGGCACAGACCGCTTAACGCAACTGCGATTTTCACAACAAGTCCGATCGCAAAGCCCTCGAGGGAGTTGCCATGGAGTCTCTGGCCGTCCTGGCAGCTAAATCGGAGTCAACAGTGGCAAAGAGCAGGTTCGCCGAAGCCAGCACCACCAAGACCCAGAACAATTCAGCGACGAGCAGATGCACGATCTGCAACCACACGGGAGCCAGCAAGAGCACGTTCAGGATGCCCAGACCAATCTGCCCAATCAGAACTCCAGCAAGCATCACCTCTTGATTCCACAGTCGCCCCGGCCTCTTCAAGCTTCTCAGGATTAGCCATAGAACATAAATGGCTGCGATAGCTGCAACTACCGGATGGAGAAATCGAAGGCGTAGAAGGATATTTCCGGAAGAAAAATCCTGTATTAATGATGCCCTCAGCGAAACAGCGGGAAACAGTGTGTCTCCAAGGGCGGCGAGAGATCCGGTAATGCCGATGCACATTGTCGCGAGCAAACCTAATACAACCGCGGCAATCTCAGCTCTATTCTTGACAACCGAAAAGCGACGGTGGTCTTCTGAGAGCCAATGCGCTGTCAGCGCCAACGCAGCCAGGAGCAGCAGCGTATTGCCAAAATGCATGCAGAGAAAAAACACCCGCGCGGGAGACCGGTCCTGACCAACATGTTCGAACAAAACCAGTAAAGCCCCAAGCAGCGCTTCATTGAAAAGAAGCAGGATTGCCAGCACTGATGAGCAGCGTGCCCAGTCGCCCTTCGACGTTTTTCGCCAGCACCAGACGAGAAGAGAGGACACCATTACGACTGCCAAAGCACTGGTCAGGCGATGCGTAAACTCGATGATCGTTTGTGCCTGGGGCGTCCTCGGTAGAACAGTGCCATTGCACAATGGCCAGCGATTTCCGCAACCCGCGCCCGATCCAGTGGCCCGCACATAGGCACCCCACAGGATCACAGCAATGTTATAAGCGAGCGTGAGCCATGCGAATCGCGTGAGCGGACGCATGGAGGCTTTACGACTTTCCACGCCGGGTTCAGATAAAGTCATCCGCATTCAAGCCAGTCGGCGTCAACTACGTATGGCTGAGCGCCGCTGCCATAATCGCTGCCATAATAAGGATACATCTCTGTAAGCCTTCTTGGTATCTGCTGAAATGCTCGAATCCGAGCGGCCATGACATCGGCGCATGAGCAATCCAGAAGAAGCGCACAATCGCGATCGGAATAGCCCTCCAGCACGGACATTACAAATACAAAGCGGTCGAAGGCCGGCAGCTCCAGCAGGCATTTGATCGAAACATCCTGGTCAAAATTTAGATCACTGCGATGGCCCAGCAAATAGTGTCGAGCTGGGCCGAACGGCGCCGGCGACATGGATTTGATTGCGATTTTGATTACAGCTCGGCGGCTCCAGGATACTGCTGACTCCTTGAAAACCAGGTCCCGTTGTTCACAGGAGTCAAGCGCTGCGAGGAGGCATTCCTCCGCCCTGAGTTCATCGCCGGTCAAGATCAGCGCCAACGAGTACAAGCGGTCCAGTTGCTGAAGGAAAACAGCGCAGAAATCTGAATGCGCTGCATAGTCATCTCTGCCCTTACCCGCCGATCGCACTTTTCTTGCCCATCGCAGCATGTTCAAACCAGCCTGAGAGTATGTCCCATCTTTTCTTTGTTGGTGCGCAAGTACGAAATCGCATGGATATTTGTCGTCATCCAACGACTTGCAAAACGTATGCCAGAGAGCTCAGGCCGGCAATTCAGTCGAGCATCCAAACAGTGAAGGATGGCTCACCTGCGAAACTCGGACTTGTTCTTGCGTGCCGGTAACAATTCACTCTTGTGTTCCTTCGGAGAATCTGCAGTACGGGGATCGAAGAATGAATCCGGCAAACTACCTTCATGCCGATCTATTGATTGAGGCTCACCTTGGGAATTATTGTGGTTCTTAAGCCATACCCACCAAGATACAACTCCCCCAACGGCAAAAACCAAGAAGACAAAACAAAGAAATTCCCGAATCATTTTCCCCTATCCGTTGGCCCGAGAGCTCAAGCTGACTTGTGTAAAGGTTGTCGGCTGACAAACAGCGCTGTCCTCGCGCGCTCGCTTACCCGCCGATCGCACTTTCCTTGCCCATCGCAGCATGTTCAAACCAGCCTGAGAGTATGTCCCATCTTTTCTTTCTTGGTGCGCAAATACGAAAGAGCATGGGTATTCGGCGTCGTCTCACAGCTAATGCGTTCGGTAACCTCAATGCCGGCCTGCACCAGTGCTTGATGCTTCTCCGGATTGTTCGATAGCAGTCGCACTCTCGAGATTTTGAGATCATGCAAGATCGCCATGGGCAGACCGAAATCACGACAATCAGCATCGAACCCCAGAGCGTGGTTGGCTTCGACGGTGTCCAGGCCTTTATCCTGCAAGGCGTACGCCTGGAGTTTGGCCATGAGTCCAATGCCTCGGCCCTCCTGATGCTCGTAAATCACCAAGCCGTATCCTTCTGCCGCGATTGTCTCCATGGCACTTTCTAACTGCTCTCCGCAATCGCAGCGGAGAGATCCAAGAATCTCGCCAGTGAAGCATTGCGAATGGATACGTAGCAGCGGAGCACCCTCTGTCAGATCACCCATCGTGAGCGCGAGGGCGGTCTCAATTTTGCCGGGTAACTCACGTTCGAAGCCGACCAATTGAAACAGCCCTGACTTTGTGGGCAGTCGCGTGGAGACAATCCGTCGCACCGCTTGTGGTATACGCATCGTTTTCCGCTCTTGGAGCTTCACGCGCCCATAAAGTGAATAGATCAAACTGTCCCATCGCTGCTCACGATTGCGAGCATCTACCTGTTGGTGTGTCTATAAAGCGTTACTTCAGCCCTTGTTTTTCTTTGCGGAGTGTTCCATCTTGCGGCAGTACTCTGCCCACCATTCCGCAAATGCACCTTTCTTGACTTTCGATACTTGCGGTGGCTTGATATCACCGGACTCCTCCCTGAAAGGGCGCTCCTCACTTGGCATTCGTTGGCCCAAGTTTACAGATGTAATCCGCAGGACGGTCGACCTCGATTTCAGTACCTCTACGAGCTCACGGGAATTTCAGCGTAAGCAATGCCGGTCAGGTTTCCTTCCGCGAAGAACAGCATCTTCTTGTTCGATCCATCAAGGTTGGCGCTGTAAACGGAGCCGCCCAGATCGGTGATGAACATCCGTCCACCCGTCAGGTCCAACGCCAACCCGATTCCTTCCATCAGGTGGGTAAAGACAATTTCCGGTTCCGTCTTAACCCCAGGGGTTGGATCCATTGGCGCACGATTCACCGTGTTGCCGCGTGGTGGATCGCCACGATCTGTCCAATACATGATTCGGTTGGCAAGATCCAGATCCAGATCAATCGGCTCAGGAAGGCCATCAAAAAGGAGTTCAATATCTTTCCGGTTGGCAGGAGTCTGGCCTTTGGGGATTTCCAGATTGGCACGGAAGATGCGGCCTTCGCCGGCATTGTCAGGCCCTTTCTGTGTCCAATAAAGCTTGCCACCATCGACGTCAAGAGCGATTCCTACGCACCATTTCCTTATCTCCTTGCCCGGACGTCCCTCTCCCTGGCTGGTATCCACAAGCGTTTCGATCGTGGATCCGTCCAAGTTAGCGCGCATTACACGCATGCCTTCGCGGTCCGACCAATATAGCTTGCCGTTCTTCTTGTCGAGTTGAAGTTGCTTGGGGGTGAACGTGCCGCCTGGAGGAATAATGTTTGTGACATTCTTCCCGTCAAGGTCGGCGCGTTCGATGGAACCATCGTTCGCGCTTGGGTTGCCCATGTTGGTCCAGTAAATATGACCGGCAGCCACATCGACCACAATGCCGTCCGGAATCTTTCGGCCTTCACTGACAATAACTTTCAGATCAGAACCATCGGGATTTGCTGTAAGCACTCGGCCGGCGCTCACTTCTAAAAAGAACAGACGGCCTGTAGTTGCGGGAGGAACTTTCTTGGCAGGATTTTGCTTGGCCACAGTGGTGGACATTGAATTTATCTACTCCTTTTCAGAGATCTCAATGAATACAACCAGATAGATTGCAAAGGACTTGCCATATAGCCCCGATGGGCAATAGCCCTACCTTCAACGAGATACCGATGAGCGACGAGTCTGCCGTGTGTCAACGGTTTAGCAGTTGTCAAAGGATTGGCAGCGCCCGAGCCTTCATGCGCGCTCGCTTCCAAGCTGTGCATTCTCTGGTCCCATGACAAATATCCACGCGAGAACAGCGAACAGTAGGAGGCTGCTTGCCCCAAGAGGTACGAAAACGCCGTAACGCAAGAACATTGCTCCTGCTGCCGCTCCGGCAAACATGGTTATGACCGCTGTAACTCTGCTCCTCCACCGCGGGTTGGCGCCGCCCGCAAGCGAGGAATCTGAAGCAATGCCGGTTACCGTCAGCGTGAGAACTGTCGTGGTCAGGTCCGGCACAGCCAGTTTTCTCACCACAGCATTACGAACACCCATTGCCAGTGCCATAAGAACGATCAATTCGTACGCCAGGCTTGGAGAGATTTCGCTTTTGGTCCCGGCACTCGCAGCGAAGCTGGCGGCCATGAGGAGCAGAACAGCCTCGATCACGATGGCTCGCTTCAGAAGACGCATTTGTGTCCAGCCCGAATGCCGAACGTTGATCATGCCGCCAAAGAGCGCACCTGCCATGAACGCCAACAGCGATGCACCCGATCGCGCAGCCGACAGCCCTGTTGCTCCACCCACGGCGAAGCCAAGGAGCACTATGTTGCCAGTCATATTCGCTGCAAACACGTGTCCCAGAGAGATATAGCTGACAGCGTCAATAAGCCCTGTACTGAATGTGAGGGCAATCAGCGCAATCATCGTTGCGCGACCCGTGGCTGCAACGGGCGGCACGGAACTTGGTCTTGTGGTCATCACGCCTTTACCCATCCTGTGAGGCTCTCCGTGCTCATCGTGCGGCCTTCGGCTGCCATCAAAGTGTTGTTTATAGATCCGGTCATCCAGGCTCTCCCGCGATAAAAGATGCTCGGAAGTAGATTGTCCAGCTCTTCCTTATCTAAAACTTATATCCCATCCACAGCGCCCGATAGTTCAGATTTCTTCCAGGGCTCTCTGCTTTCAAGAACTTGCCCGCATAAAAGATTCCGTAATCGGCTTGAGCCCACAAGTGGCGATTTATTTGCCAATGAATCTCAGTTCCAGGCCTGTGTCCAACAAACCGCTCCCGGCTGTTTCCTGCTGGAACAATAAGAAACCCCGGCACCGCGTAGACTCCATCTTGCAGGCTCTCTCGCCATTGCAAGATCCAGTCGAAAGACCAACTCACGTCATGCGGAAACGAGGTTTCGATGCGAGGATGCAGGTCAATGAAGTTCACCGGACCAGGGCCGGTTGTGGCCAGAACACCAAAATAGTTACCCTTGGGAAACAGAGCATTAAACGTTCCCAACGAATGCGAGCCGGGATGATCCCCACTGGAAATGTCAGCCTTGACGCTGAAACGAGGTTTCAGCCGCACCGTCGGAATCCGATACCCGGTCTCCGAGGCAACGGTCCAGGCGCGAATATTGTCTGAACCGAAGGTACCGAACTGCAACAGAGCTTCATGGTCAAAATCCCAGGCAGCCCGGTCGGTTGCGACAGGACGTGAAACTCGTGCGCCGATCGAGTGCCGCACCTCATGGGCTGCGCCTCGTTCGAAAACCGCGTGCTTGCGATCTAAACCAAGATAGTAGATGTCCAACATTGATTTGTGGGCCAGGGGCCTTGTCCCGTAGACTCCCCAAAACCCCACAGAAGAATCGGGAGAGTTGTCGAAAAATCCTGGCTTGTCCTTATCGGGCCGCATGGCAAATCCATCAACTTGCCACGAATTCATTTTGGTTCTTACGAGAAAGCCATCGAAGCTCAAGCGCACATTCGGACCTTCGCGTACGTCAATCAATCTTCCCGAGCCATATTCCAATTCTTGCCGGCCGGCACGGAACGCAATCGAATTCTGGCCTTCGGAAGTCCCCAGTTCGACGAATCCGGCCTGAAGATCGAGCTTCTTTTCATCAATCGGTCTTGGACCGCCCGCACGGAATGAATTCAGCCCGCTCTTGAGCTCCACAAACGTGCGAACGTGCTTGCCATAGTGAAGATCAAAGTGCAGCATGTATCTTTGATTGAGATACCCGTTGTTGACGCGCGACAGACCCCAGTTGTCGTTGCCGATCTGCTCCCATACCTGACGTGTTTCGCCTCCCACGCTCATGTACCAGTTACCCGCACCGTTGAGCGGGATGTACTTGATGGGGTCCCAAACGTCCTGCCGAAGCGCACGGTCCCGCAAGAAACTCCAATCCTCATCTTCTCTCAGCAGCTTGTAACTGCGATCCGGTTCCGCAACGGTCCTGTCGGCGGACTGAGGGAATGCGCAAGACACTCCAAGTGCGATGAAGAGCAAGAGCACCAAGATCGGCAAGCTTCGCATCGCTTCGATCCCTCAGCGAGACGTATTCGGTTTGCTGGCCGAGTGGATTTCCGCGATGTAGCCCCCAGGAAACTGCACAATGGCAGAATCCCGGTGATCCGAAGAATTGGCAGGGACTAATATCTGTACTCCGGCCGCTTTTGCTTTTTCGAGCGTAGTGCGCAGATCTGCCACTTCGTAGCCGGTGAGTTCCCGGCCGTATGGATAAGGGAGATGCCCATCCGTCACGAAGACCGTTAGCTTGCCGAACTTTGATTCAATTCGGATGCGCCTGTAGTTGTCATTCGGCCTGCCAATCTCAACGCCTGGCGCGTGGGCTTCGTCGGATACGATTCTCCCGTGCGCAAAAGCCAGGAAGCTGCGCACGAACGCTTCCGCTCGGTCGGCGGAAACATAAACCCGGTTCTCCGGGATGGTTTGAAGCGGAGCGTAGGATGGTGGCGTCGTGTGCCAGTAGAGTTGTGTGTTGACGCCTCCCGGAAATTGGATGACGGTGTCTTTCCCAATCGGATCATCGTACGGCGTGACCAGAACGTCGGCGCCTGTTGCGCGAGCTTCACGAATTGCAGCATTCATGTCGGTTACGAGATAACCGGTTCGCTCGACGCCGAACGGATATGGGATGGGTGTCTTGAATCCGAAGACCGACACGCTCCCCGCCGGCGTCAATACCAATTGCGAGATCGTGCTGCTGGCAGTGGGCGTCACCGTGAATACTCCCTGCTTTGCGGCTGTACCACCGAAGGTCGCGATCAGGCTGGCGACGAAACGGTCGAAATCTTCCGGCGCGACATAAACGTGCGTGGTGTCATACTGAGGCGCAACGGCTACATTCGTACCGTTTCCCGGAGTACTTTGTGCTGACAAATTCACGCACAGAAGTTGCGTCGCAAGAACCGTGCTTGCAATGGCGGTGAAGACTTTCGTCATTCGCATGGTCAATTCCGTTCCCTTCCTCGCAAGCTTGCCATCTGTATCTCAGGATCACTCTCCTGAATCTGCAGCGGGCGATCGTAGCGTTGGCCGACAAGGCAAGCCGAAGCGGCCTGGCTTACATTAACGTTTCTGGTGTGAACCCATGTTCCAAGCTGCTCTCCCAGAACCATCCCGAGTAGACCCAGCAAGGCAACAATCGGCGGCGCCGGACTCTTTACTCGGATCAGACCGTACAAGCACCCTACAGCCAGACCAACGACAAAGGATATGAACAAGACTTTCATCGCAACTCTCCTGCACAACTGTCTTTCAAAAGGCGAAACAATCGCATCCCAGATGCCAGAGCCCAAGATCACCCAGCACTGAAACGTGGTGACTCTTCGTGCTCGATCCGAGACGGACCGCAGAAAGGGCTTGAGAATGTGACGCTCCCACCTTTTCTTTTGAGGTATTCGCGTAGCCGCCGTACTCTTTGACCGGGGACCAATCAGGACTGACCGGCAAAGCAGGAGGCGCGAGTTGAGAAAATTCACCGGCGGCGTACATGACCTTGCCGCCGACCACGGTTAACAGCGATTCGAGCTGTTTGATTTCCTCTTCCGGGATGGAAAAATAATCCGCCGTGAGCACGCTGAAATCGGCGAGTTGACCTGGAGCGAGGCACCCTTTCTTCCCGTTTTCTGTGGAGAACCAACTGCTGCCCACGGTGTAGAGATGAAGAGCCTCGGAGCGGCTCAGCCGGTTATTTTCCGGATAGAGTCTCAAGCCTCCGACTGTCTTTCCTGTGATCAGCCAGTACAGCGAGAGGAACGGATTATAGCTGGACACACGGGTGGCATCTGTTCCAGCCCCTACCGGAATGCCCATCTGCAGCATCTGGCGGATGGGCGGACTGCGCCGGGCCTGTTGCTGGCCATAGCGTTCCACAAAGTACTCACCCTGGAACGCCATTCGGTTTTGAACAGCGATTCCGCCACCCAATTTCTTAATTCGCTCCAGATTGCGATCGGAAACCGTTTCACAGTGATCGAAGAACCAATGCAGGCCATCCAAAGGAACCTCGCGGTTCACCTCTTCGTACACATCCAGGGCACGGGAGATTGTCTGGTCATATGTGGCATGCAGGCGGAAGGGCCAGCGGTTCTCGGCCAGATGCCGAATGACCGCTTTCAATTCACTTTCCATGACGGGCGCCAGGTCCGGCCGCGGTTCGAGAAAATCTTCAAAGTCTGCGGCTGAAAAGACGAGCATCTCCCCCGCGCCGTTGGCGCGATAGAAATCGTCGCCTTGGCCGGGCTTTGTCATCCTGGTCCATCGCTGAAAATCTGCGAGCTCCTGTTTCGGCTTCTGCGTGAAAAGGTTATAAGCCAAACGAACAGAGAGTTCGTTGTTGCGATGCAGTTCGTCTACGACTGCATAGTCATCAGGGTAGTTCTGGAAGCCTCCACCGGCATCAACGACACTGGTGACGCCGAAACGGTTCAATTCACGGAAAAATAGACGCGAAGAGTTGAGCTGATCTTCGCGGGAAAGCTTCGGCCCCTTGGCCAGTGTTGAGTAAAGTATGTTCGCGTTGGGCCTGGCCAGGAGTAGACCGGTCGGATTGCCGTGCCGGTCGCGTTGAACCTCGCCAGCAGGAAAATCCGGGGCATCCTTCGCATAGCCAAGCGCACGCAGAGCTGCGCCGTTTAAGAAGACGCGGTCATACAAATGCATTATAAAAACCGGGGTATCGGGAGCGGCGGCATTGATCTCTTGCAGAGTTGGCATGCGCCGCTCCTCAAACTGAAACTCGGTCCAGCCACCCACCACTCGGACCCATTGGGGCGGTGGTGTCCTTCTGGCTTGGTCCTTCAGCATGGCTAGAGCTTCCGAGAGAGAGGGTACGCCGTCCCACCGCAGCTCCATGTTGTAGTTGAGACCACCGCGAATGGGATGCATGTGGGAATCATTCAAGCCCGGAATTACCGTCCGCCGATTCCCATCGATTACGCGCGTCTTGGCTCCGCGCAAGCGAATAATTTCGTCATTCGTACCCAGGGCTGTGATCTTTCCTTCCTCAACAGCAATGGCCTCAACAAGGGAAGGATTTCCATTGGTTGCAATCTTGGCGTTGTACAGTATTAGGTCAGCGGGCATAAGAATCTCCTGAAAGGGAAGCAAGTTGAAAGGGCAGGCGCGAACCTGCCCCTCTTTACTATTTGTGGGCAGTGGCGAGAGCGGGAACTCGATACTCGGGAAAACTTGTGGCAGGAGCCCCATGCACCATGGTGTAGACGTACTCAACACCAATCCCGTAGGCGCCATAGTGGTTTTTCACGATGTCCATCACCGCATCGTAGGTTTCCTTGTTGGCCCAATCACGCTGCCATTCGAGCATTACGGAAAGCGAAGTAACAGGTTTCGCGCCCGCCTGAAAGACTCGGCGCATGGCGTTATCGTGGGCCAGCTGGCTCACATCGCCGCAGCAGTCCTCGACGACGTAGATTTCATAGCCATCGTGAATCGCTTGGACCGTGGGAAGCGCCACGCATGTCTCCGTCCATAGGCCGGCCAGGACAATTTTCTTTCGTCCGGTTTCTCGAATCGCCGCGACAAAGTTCGGATCGTCCCAGGAATTCATGGAAGATCGCTCAATTGGCTCCCGCCCAGGAAAGACAGCGCGAATCTGCGGCCACATGTTGCCGCTGAAACTCTTGGTTTCGACCGTGGTTAGCACGACTGGAACATCAAAGACCCGCGCTGCTTTGCCCAACGCCACAGTGTTGTTGATAATCCCCTGCCGATCAAAGTTACTGGTCCCGAACAGCATTTGCGGCTGGTGGTCAATCAGCGCCACCACGCAATTGTCAGGAGTTAGCAGCCCTTTTTCACTGCGTTTCTGAATACCATTGTTGTAAGACATCCTTCGTTTTCCTCCATTTGAGATCGGCGCGTTCGACAGGCAAACCAAAGTCGCTTTCGCTGGCTTCTTTTTCGAAGTTTTCGCCGAAATCACTTATGTAACGTTTGCAAGATGCTTGCCACGTTTTCGATCCACGGAAACCCCCTAAATTCAACGAACACGGGATGACGTGCTTCCTTGTCGGTGATAATGGTTTGGCATTTGCGCAATAGTTGACTGCTATCAACCGCGGCGCTTCCGGCTATGAAGACAGAAGCCTTCGCAGGCCAACCGTCAAGGCAACAGACCACCTGCATCCAGCTCTTCAAAATGAAGGGTTTACGTTTTTCTACGGGTTATTTCACCGCCGAATAAGAACCAATTAATCGCCAGGCCCTTTATTTAAGGAGCTTGATTCGTGAAACTGGCGATCGGTGAGTTAACACCTGCGGGAAAGAGGTTCCGTGCTCAAGGTGGAAAGATCAACGAATGGAACCGTGCTGTTCCGGCTGAGCGGCCGGATCGAGAAAACAGATGTCGAAGACCTGCTCTGCCTGCTTAGCCTGGAAGGCCTCGACCGCTTGCTGACCTTGGACATGAGCGACGTCACCTACCTCGATCCGACGGCAATCGGCTTCCTGGCGGAATGCGAGGCTAACGGCATCGTTTTAAGAAATTGTCCTATCTACTTGCGCGAATGGATAGACAAGGAAAAAGAAAAGAACCCGCAACGAAAGCAGTGAGTGGCCAAGCTTGTCACTCGATGGAGGACCCTATGGGTGTCAGGAATTTTAGTTGTCGCGATGAAGCCTGCCAGGATGCTGGATTCCCGGTCTTCGCCCCCGGGTTAGTGCCCGATGTCTCCAAACCGGATGACCCTTATGGCGAGATTGTAGGAACCAGTATGGCAATTCGCTATGTGCTCCGCTTAGTGGAGACGGTCGCCGGCGCCGATTCCACGGCACTGTTGCTGGGAGAGACCGGCACCGGGAAAGAGCTGATCGCGCGAGCGATTCACAAACGAAGCCCGCGACGCGGCCGGCCCTTCGTGAAAGTGAATTGCGCCGCCATTCCCACCGGTCTGCTGGAGAGCGAGCTGTTCGGTCACGAACGCGGCGCATTTACCGGCGCTATCGCGCAAAAGGCCGGGCGCCTGGAGCTTGCCGATAAGGGGACATTGTTCTTGGATGAAATTGGGGACATCCCGCTCGAGTTGCAACCCAAGCTGCTGCGTGCGATACAGGAGCGGGAGTTCGAACGGTTGGGCAGCGCCTTAACTAAGAAGGTCAATGTTCGGATCATCGCGGCAACGCATCGCGACCTCGAGGCTATGATTTTCCGCAGAGAGTTCCGCGCCGACCTCTATTACCGGCTGAACGTGTTCCCTATCTGCGTGCCATCCCTCCGGGAACGGAAGGGCGATATCCCGCTGCTCGTCCGCCATTTCACCATTAGTGCGGCGAAGCGAATGAACAAGACCATCGACTGCGTCGCAACGGAGTCCATGGCAGCTCTTGTCCAGTACTCCTGGCCCGGAAATATTCGTGAGCTGGAGAACGTGATCGAGCGTGCAGTGATCCTAAGTACCGGCCCTGCTCTGGAAGTTCGCATGCGCGACCTGAACAGCCGGATCACGGCGGGTCGGGACTCTGCCGCGCAAACGTTGGAGGAGGTTGAACGGAATCATATCCTCGCGACATTGAAACAGACGGGGTGGGTTCTCTCTGGTCCCCGGGGTGCGGCAACAAGACTGGGACTGAACCGCTCTACCTTGCACTTCCGGATGAAGAAGCTGGGGATTGTCCGCAGCACGGAGT
>WNFD01005818.1_pt1 | contig 13381 bp, 30 predicted proteins | sample 5400491 | NCBI WGS metagenome assembly WNFD01 (sample SAMN13153343, study PRJNA577476) | soil metagenome | isolation source: 120 cm saprolite under Douglas fir tree site 2 hole 2 replicate 2 | place: USA:California | collected 2015-04-18 | reverse complement strand
TTAAAAAAATGCATGGAATCGATGAAAAACGCCGGAAGGTTCGAAGGATCGATGCTCGTTCTCTACGTGAGTTGGTTAAGTACGCGACGAAGGCGGCGAGTTTTTCACACCGGTCAGATCTCGTTCTAGAGTTCTATCGTGCCTTTAAAAACGTGCGGCGCGCGCAGGCCTTTGGAAGTTTCCTCGGTTTTCTCGGTGAGCCGGAAGAGGAAAAAATCGAAGAGTCGAAAGAGTTTGCCGGCTGCGCGTGTGGCGAGTGCCACTGGAGCGACGGCTTCCCCTCCGGTCTGTTCCACATTTCCCAAACGCAGCTCGACCTGAACGGCGAGCGACAGTTGAAACTTTTTGCTTTCGATAGCAGTCCTCCGAATCCTCCTCCGGAGCCGCAAAGGCCAACCGTCGCCGAAGGAAACTTAAATCTCTTTTACCATCAGCACGATCTTGCCTTCCTGCCTGGTTTCCATTTTCGGAGTGAAGCGGAGGGCGCATGTCCGTCAACAAAGTGATTCTCGTCGGCCGTCTGGGTCGTGATCCGGAAACGCGCTACACCGGCTCTGGCCAGGCTGTGGCGAATTTTTCGATCGCGACCGATGAATCCTACAAGGATAAGAATGGCGAGAAGCAGAAGCGCACGGAGTGGCACAGGATCATCTTGTGGGGGAAACAGGCTGAGATCGCGCAGAAATACCTGACGAAGGGCGCGCTGGTTTTTGTCGAGGGCCGCATTCAATCCCGCGAATGGGAAGACAAGGAAAAAGAGAAGCACACCAGCTTCGAAATCGTCGGCACCAATTTTCGCATGCTCGGTGGTGGGACGCGCGCCGCGGCTGCCGGGGCCGGCGCCACTACCACGGCCAATTCAGAAATCTCCGATGAGGATATTCCCTTCTAGTCGTGGAAGGCGATGAGGTGCACCGTTCCGCCGGTGCTGCCGGTCTGTGGACACTTCACTTCGATCTGCACTGAACCCGCGAGTTTGCTCGCGATCGTGCAAACCACGTGGATCGTGCTCGCATCCTGGGCTGTCGCGACCACGGTGTAATTTGCGTCCGCAAAGGCAGTTGTCCAGTTCACTGTTACCAGGACATCTGAATTCGCAGCGATCGCGCCGTAAGCGGCTCGCGCGTGCTTGATCCCTCCTGAGTCGGCGTTCACTCCCGCGCCAGCGCTCGCAGTGAGGTCGAGCCTGCGGAAGATCAGTGCGCCGGTACCGTCGAGTGAAAGTTTGGCTCTAAAAGTTCTGCCGCGATAAGCGTTGGCGACGTTCGGTCCGACTATGGTTGTGTCGGCGCTGTCGGAAGCCAGATCGTACCGGGCGTTTCCGCCCTTTGCGATCCACCTCGCTGTGTCGATCTCCTGGTGCCAGATCCAAACGTGGTCAGCGTCGTTGAGTGCCATCGGCTCCAGGCGTTGAGCCCGCGCTGTTCCGTCGATGGCGACTCCAAACTTCGTTCGATAAGTTCGGCCTTTATACAGGAAGTTCTCGGGAATGACGTCAGTGGCATCCGCATTGTCCATGCAGATTTCAAGCCATGTTCCTGGAGACGTTAAACCTTCGCCGTGTTTGAGGGCGACATGAGTTCCGGCAGGGCCGCCAACGAATGCGATTTCAGGATCCCCAATTCGATTGAAATCGCGCTGTTCGAACTGATCCCAGCTCGCACCATTGTCCCGAAACACGTTGTCATCCGTGGCGATGTAGATTCGTCCCGCGACGCTAGCGGCCGGCCGCGCGGCTAGTGTGCCTACCATGACGATTGAAGTCCCGAGCACGAGAGCGTTGGTCAGATCCGCATCCGCTTGGTAGACCACGACGTGGTACGACCCGACTAGGTGAGCGTTGGCCAGCTCCGCATCCGCTTGGTAGGTGACGAAGTGATCGGCCAACGCGGCGCCGGCCGCGCGGATCGACATTTGCGTGAATTGCGTCGGGACGAACTGCTTGCGACCTTTGCACTTCATACTGTGCCTCGGCCGATCGGCTGCACGAATCTCCACCGAACCCAGCCCGTCACGCGCAGCGCGTTGACGGAATTCAGAATCACGGCCTTCCCGCTCTGCACGGTGAACGGCGGAAGATTCTGCCCGGAGGTGTCCGGTAAAGTGAACGCCGCGCCTTGCGGCACAGCATCGACGAAAACACGCAACGTGTTCGACTGCTGAACGTAGAGGAACAGCTCGCGCACTTCGATGTTGTAGATCTGCGGGTTTAACACCGTCGTGTTGCCGGCAAAGGTGAAGTCGAACGGTGTCCGGAATTCATCGCCGGAAAGCGAGTCCGGTCCTTCGTCACAAACAGGCGCGAGTTCTTCGATGATGTTGTCGCGGATCCAATTGAGCACGCCGCGGAATCCGCGGCCGGCGTAAGGCGACGCGCGCTTGGTGAGCTGGTAGCTTCCGGAAGTCTGCGGGCCGCGCACGTCAGTCCTCGGCGAAGCTCTTGAACAGTGCAATCAGAAAGAACATCACGCCGACAGCCGTCAGCAACGAAGAAAATTTCCACGTGCGGCCGCTGAGGGTGAACGTCTTAGGCGATTCGCGCTCGGTGAGATCCCCGAGCGAGGTTAGGATCCATCCGACCAGGAACAGCGCTGTGAGATGCATCAGTCATCCCCGTTGGCCACGAAAAAAGCCCACAGCAACACAGTGGTGACGATTCCGATCGAGATCCAGAAGGTGTAGCGCACGGATTTATCCGTGGCGGCCCACGGTTTGAAGGTCGCGATCGTGGTGGGACTCGGCAGCATCATGCTCACCACTGCGCTTACGACTCCTGCGATCGCTCCGATCTTCAGCGCGCGTCCGCCGTTGTTAGACAAGGGCTAACACTCCCCAAATGATTGCCGCGCCCGCGCCCACGACGGCAAGAGTGGCTTTGCCGCTGGGCGCGCCAGGCGCGGATGCCGGGGGGGCATTTGTTTTCGCGGCCGCTTTTGCCGCGGGAAGAGGATTTGCAGGGCTGCCGAGCGGCTGTTCCGTGCGATATTCGAATCGTTTTCTGTGCTCGGAGAGAGAGATGCACTGCGCGAGTTTCCATTGCGAGGCGTTTCCCTGTTTCGCGATCGGTGCGACGGCCTTTTTATATTCGCTCACCAAAACGTCGAGAACTGTGCTCGCCTGGGCGTTGGTGACCTGGCCGGATCGATAGAGATTGTCGAGATCCGCGAGCACTTTGTTGGATTCGGTGGCGGCCTGGCACAAAACGGAATTCTCACGCGCGACTGCGGCCGCGTGTTTCGCGCGCAACGCTGAGAAGATCGAGAGACCTGCTGAGGCGAGCCAGCCCACTACCGGAATGAAATCCGCCCCGTAACTTGCAATGTCGGTGGCTTTGGCCGCCGTGCTGCCGGCTTTCGAATTGCACTCGCCGGCTGTGGTGAGCACCCACGGTCCGGTCCAGGCCTTCACCTGGGCGAGCATGCGCGCGTAGTCTTTCGGGTTGTAGTTCACGCTCTTGATGGCGAGGTCTGCGCATTCATCGATGATCGAGCGCGGTGGAGGGTTCACGATTGTTGCGGGATCTCCCGCGGTGCCGCGTGCGCCACTGCGCGGAACGATTTGCCGGTCGAGTCCCTCATCGAAGGGGTGGATCACGACGCGTTTCCTTTCGGTTTGAAAATTAAAAATAGGAAAAGCCCGACAACGACCAGCCAGCCTGCCCCCAGGATTTTGTACATCTGCATTGCCCGCTTGTCGAAATCGTCGCCGATCATGCGGATCTCTTTTCGATCGGAGGCATGGCTGGCGGGGTTTTTCCGCTGAACAGGTTCCAGAGATCCGCAAGGGGATTTAGGAAAGTTGGCACCGTCACCGTCGCTGCGCCGACTTTGATCGTATGGGCTTGCTGGGGAGAGTTAACGTTCAGCACGCACCAGGCTGAGCCGTCGTTTGCGTATTCGACGTGGGATCCCACCGGGCACGTGTAGCGTGGGCCGTCCGCGTAAACTGAGGCGATTGCAGGGCCAAACGCGCGGGCCTTCGCATTTTCGGGCGTTGGCACTGTGGCTGATGTGGGTACCGGCTGGCCGGCGACTCTTATATCTACGGTGCCCGGAGGCGTGGCCTGGTCTTTCTTTCGAAAAACAAAATACGCCGCGGCGCCGCCGCCGCCGAGTAGCAGCAGCACCAGCAAAATAGATCCGTCCTGTCCTTGTTTGCGGTGGGCCACGTTTTCAGGCTCCTTTTCTGATTAGCACTTCCCATTGCCTCTTCTTCACGTCGGTACAGATGAAGTGCTGGAAACCGTCCGGATTAGCCGGCACGTTTTCTTGGCAGCGTTCCCAAAACCGCTCCGTTTCCGGGATCCGATCGGAGTGCGGGGTGCGCCTCGCGCCGCAACCTGAGAGCGTGCCGGCTAACAACAAAACGGCCGTAAAAATGCTAGCCGGCACTCTCATCACGGAACCTGCGGTGCCGGCGGTGGTGCCGGTGGGAGAACAACGTCTTCGATCTTGTCGACCGCCTCATCCACCTTGCTGACGCCGGCGTGCACGGCCGCGGCGCCACGCTCCACGACGTCTACGGCAGAGCCGACAATTTTCAGCCCGGTGTAGATGAAGCCTTCGATCGTGGCCGCGGGATGCTTGAACGGGAACGCTGCTACGTGCGCCACGCTCTTAAGATTGCTTCCTCTTTTCGGCGCCGCATCAGCGATGTTCGGCAGCATGAACAGCGGGATCAGCACCAGAGACAACAGGGCCAGTCTTTTCATGTTTTTCTCCTAGATATAAATTCTCGAGCCGCACCACACGGTCGTGGATGTCGTTCAAAACGTAGGCACCCAGGGCCATGATGATCACCTGCAGGATGCCCAGGAGCATCGTGGCGATCTGCAAGCGAATTCCGTTTCGTTCGCTCACGTGGGTTTCGTCTCTCTCTTCCCCCACCAGGCGGCCGGCTTTGTCGGCGTAGAAGCCGGATGCGCGGCGCTGGCCATGCGCGTGTTGGTGCCGTGGCCAGGAAAAACTTTCCGATTTGCGTTCGGACCTAAATTCAGATTTGCCGGGGTGTCTACCGTGTCATCGGCCATGCCCCAGGGCGAGCGCGCCGGCACGCCGTCGCCGGGATTGAAACGAAACTGGAAAGTGGCGCGGATGCGAGTCCACAGAGACGCTGGCGCCGTGGTTGCCGGTGTGTCCGGTTCGTAGCCGGTGTACTGCCCTAGATTCGTCGCCGGCGTGAAAGGAACGTTGTTGATGCGCGAGAGCTGGCGCAGCAGTCGCTCGCGCGCGACTTTGAACTGGTATGCGTAGCCGGGGTCGAAGCTCTCGGCAATCACCAGGTCTAGCTTGGCGATCTCCATTTCGAGGAGGCGCTTCTTTCCTGGCACGTTGTCGGGGAGTTGCGGTCCGCTCTTGGTGTGCCGGCTGCCGAGACCGTCCCAGCCGATCGCCGAGCGCGTGCGCATTCCCGGCCGCGCAATTGTTGAAACGGTTTGTCGTTGTGGCATTGGGTCTTCCCTCAGAGACTTATTCCGAATAGTTTGAAACGGGAAAGCCCGGCGAAGTACCACAGGAGCTGGTGGATCGCTAAGCCGGCGAGCGCGGCCAGGCCCAAAGGTCCGAGAGTGAATGCGAGAATTCCCCAGAGTGCCGCTTGCGCTAGATCGCTGGGCCCGAAGTTCATTGCGCCGAGTTTGAAAACCGGCGTGTACTGCGTTTTGAACAGTTGCGGCAGGTTGTCTTCGAGCACTTTCAGCCCGAATCCCAGCGCCAAACCGATCAGCACCGTCGCTGTCAAAATTCTCTTCACGGTGTCCTCCGATAGACCAGCACGTCGATCTTCACGCCCTGATTGTTGCCAACGCCCACGCCGCGCGCGTAGAGCACGTCCGCGAACGGTGAATAGGTTTTGACACCATCGGTGTCTTTCCACGGCTGTCCGGAAACCAAATTGCCGAGGGAATCGGCCTCGCTGAGCTCTTCCTTGTGTGTGGCGAGATTGATTTGCTTGCCGGCGTCGAGCACACGGATCTCGACGGAAAGGCCCACCTGGCCTTTGAGCGAGACGATCTCGCGGTAATTCCCATAGGGCACGATGTCAAGCAAGGAATCCTCCCACGTTGTCGCTGCTCGTTGTGCCGAGGCGCTTCGTCACATTCGCGAGCCAGTTCTCGAAGTCCGCTGTGCCCACCCACGTGCGCGCGAACTCGCGCCAGGTGTCGGTCGGTTTGAAGTTGCGCGACTTCCCGGTGCGCACCAGGTCGAGCTGCCGATACAGAGCGTTCCAGCCATCCTGGGCCGTCGCAAAAACTGTTTTGCCGTCGATCACTCCGTTGCCTCGATCGCCGATTTTTAAATTGCCGGGATTGTTCGCGCGCGCGGGAAGTGAGCCGGCCACATAAAAGCCTTCCGCTCGCGCGATCGCTTCTGCAACGGCTTTGAGTCCATCGCTGATGTTCAGCGGCGTTGTTACGGCTTTTTTTCCAGCCATCGCAGCTACTCCCAAAGCGGCAATTGCCAAGAGCCACCACATCTACGTTTGCCTCGCCACAACCGAAAAAAGAATGACCACGCCCACCACGATCAGGATCGGAAGAAGGAACTTCACGTGGCACCTACCGCGGCCGCGCCGGCGCCGCGCGCGAATCCCTGCACGAAACCAAAGCCGATCGCGATTGCGGCCACACCCACGGCCGCCCACATCGCATACTTTTTGAATTGGCTGCTGGCCGTCGATTCGGGTGCGCCGGTGTTGGCTTCCCGAAATGCGAACTTCCCCACCTGGTACCAGTGTGCGGCGTTGAGTTTTTCCGAAATCAGGTTCGCGACCTCTTGCACGGTTTTTCCGACGTAGGGATTCGTGAAGGTGACCAGCTCGTCATAGCTGCCGATCGTCGGATTCGAAACGTCCAGGGCAATCAGTCCCAGCGGCAGGATGCGCTCTTTGCCGCCTTCGGCGCTGATCGTCACTGCTTTCGAGCCCACGTTCTGAAACAGAAACGTGTACTGCTCGTTGCGCGCCATGACTTCTTTGGGATCGACGTAAGCCATCAGCGACCCCTTCCCCGCGTCAGCACGAGTGCGAGAACCAAAGCGAAGCCGGCGCCGCCGAGATAAACGACGGGATTCGTGTACCAGGGCTTCCCGGAAGCTGCTCCGGAGCCGGCACTGCCCGCGCCCGCGGCGCCGCCGGTGTTCGGAGCTGCACTCGGTGGCTGAACTGGAGAAGTTCCCGGTAAACTTTGCGGAGAGGCCGCGCCTTTGATGGACAGGGCTACGCCGGCGATCGGCATCACGACTTTTTCGATGATCGACGCGAACTTAGCGGAAGAGAGTCCCTTGAAAATGTTGCCGATCGGTTTGAAGATCCCTGAGAACGAGATTGCGAGCAACACAGGTCACCTGTTCCTCAGGAATTTCAAACCTCCGAAAACGATGAATACCGCGGCGACGATGCCCACGGCCGGCACCCAGCTCGGCAAACTTACGGAGAATGCTCCGGTGCCCGGCGATCGATTTGCCTGTTCGGAGCTGCCCCCCGCGGTTGGCTTCGTCGCGCCGGTTCCGGGATCTCGCGCGGGAGTTCCGGACCCCCAGGAGATCGATGCGCCTCCGCCTGGCAGAGGGAGGAAAACTGTTCCGTATCCGGCGAGCGCTGCGAATTGGCCTTTCACTTTTTCTCCCCGCGGATCACGATCGGCGATTCGTTTTGTTTCTGCGACTTCGCCAGGTCATCCTTGGCGCGCTGCGAGCTGGAATACTCTCGCCACTCGCGCCGATCTACCTGTTTGCCGCCGATGAAGTGGCTCTCGGCCATTTAGTCCTCGTCGGGCGTTTCACCTGGCTTCAAGTGAGGGAAAACTGCGTGTTCCAGCCGCGTGAGGCGTTCGATCGGCGAGAGTTCTTTCGGTTCGTCGGCGTCTTTGGTGACCTGATCGAAATGCTCTTTGCTGGTCTCCTTGCCGTTGATGTGGTGAGTAACCTGGGCCACGTTAGACCTCCACCGGGATTTGTTCGCAAGTCAGCAGATCGAGTTTGTCGCCGCCGACAAGGTTCAGCGCGTCGCCGAAAAGTTCGAAGCGCACGGCCGCCGCGCCGAAACCCTTCGCGTCGAAAATATCTTCGAGGAAACCGCGCTGCGCCCAGTCGATGTACGTATAGCCGCGCGGCAGAGTGGCGTAGCCGAAGGTGAACTGCTGGCGGTTCTCTTCCACCTGGTCGCGGTTGTGCATGCGGTGCTTTTCGCTGCCGTTGATCTTCACGCGCCAGCGATAGATCCCGATGTTGGAGTTGTCGCCCACGCGCGAGCCAGCCGCGCCGGCCGCGGAGTCGAACTGCCCGGTGACGCCGGCATTTTCGAGGTACTGCCGAAGCATTAGGAAGCGGATGCGATTCCCCGCGTTCACGTCCGCGATCTTGGTATCCGCGAACGTTGCGCCGAGCGTGGTTCCGACCGTGAGGTACCGCGAGACGTATTGATAGTGGTACTTCATGATCGAGTCGCGGATCGGAGCTGCGAGCGGAGCGAAGCGAATGACGCGCGCTTGCGGGTTTCCCGTTGCGGATCCGAAGGCGCTGAGCGCTTGCGTCAGCGTTCCGCCCTGGATCGCGTTGGTGCCCGCGCCCCAGGTGAGCTCCAGGTCGAGCAGCGAGAAAATGGAAGGATCGAGAATGCCCTCGATCTCATCCTTGTGCGTTGCGAAGCGCGGAGCGAAAGGCGCTTCCATGTAGAAACGAAAATCGTAGCTGCCGTTGGCTGTGGCGGCCAGTGGCGCCGGGAAAGAGGATCCGCCGGATCCGGCGAGCTCCGCGACGAGTGAACCCACGGGGCGGTACTGATTGTAGAGCCCGGTGAGCATGTGCAGCTCTTCTGCGCGGCAATCGATCAGGGTCAGCGAGCCGCCGCCGGTTACCTTGGTGCCCTTCACGCGCACGCGCCGAATTAAATTCTGTGGGGCTTCCTCGGTGATGTTGCCGGCGACCGTCTGCCCGGAAACCGTCAACCGTCCTTCCACCATGATGCCGGCACGCGAAAGCGGCAGGTCGCGCGGGATCCCGTTCGTCAGCAACGTGGGATTCGAAGCGCTGTACGCGATCGGCGTGGTGAGTTCTTCTCTGCGTTCGCGGATCATATCGATTTTCCTTTGAAGACGGTGCCCACGACCAGCGTGGCGATGAAGAAGCTGACCAGGATGAAGGCGCCGGTGAAAAACGCGCGGCCGAAAGTGTTTTGAGAGAAGCTGGCGGGAAGGACGTTGGCAAGTTTGGGTTGAAGGAAGGAATGCACCCAGCCCAACACCAGTGCCAGGACGGCCAGTGCTACTAGATGCATGGGGCCACCTCTGATTGTGGGTACCGTCTCATCGCAGTACTTTTCGCCCATCGACACGTGCGCCGTCTACGAAAACAATGTCATTCATTGAATACGTTGCTTCTCGATGTAGCTCGCCGTAGGGTCGAGACCGGATGGCGAAGAAAAACAAAGTGGTTTCGGTGCGAGTGACGGAAGGTTTTCACGCGAAGCTGCAACGCCTGGCGCGCAAAGACGGCCGCAGTAAGGCTGACTGGATCCGCCGGCGCATCACCGCGGACGCGAGCAAAGCCTGATGTGGCTGCAACGCTTTTTTCTTCGCCGCATGGCGCTGTTTTTTCTAATTCAGGAGGCTCGCAGCATGGCACAGGACGATTGCAAGCACGAAGGCCAGGCAGGAACGTACTGCGGGCTCTGTGGAAAGCAGCTCGAAGCCGATGCGGAAGTTGCCGGCGCGCTCGAACGCACTCTCACACGGCTGATGAAGGATAAGTACGGCATGGAGCCGAAGGCGCCGCCGAAAAAGGACGGTGAACCTCCCGCGAGCACTCTCGCTGACAAGATCTTCGGCGCGAAAAAGAAAAAGGAAGAGAAAAAGTAAAAATGGCTGAACAGCAAAGAACGCGCTGGTGCGCAGTTTGCCAACACCGGCACCGTCTCGATCATGAGCACTTCAAACGCGGCAAACCCTCGCGCGCGGATGCGCAGATAGTCGGTGCCGAGACGGCCGAAGGACTGGCCTACAAATTCGACGAAGAGCTCTCCGGGCGCAAGCCGGCCACGGCCGCGGAAGCCGCTCTAAAACTCCAACAGGAACGCGAAGCCCTGGAGCGTCGCTGGGGCCGGCGCATGCGCCTGGTCTACGGAGCTGCCTCCAAACTCTTCGGGGATCCCAAGATTGCGTTGACGGACGTCGAGGAAAAAGACTTCGGCCAGGTGCACGCGGATTTTGCCGTGGCCTGGGGTATCGCCGGCAATTCGAAACTCGAAACGTCGATCGACCTGGTGACCGTGCACGGCATGGCGATAACCGCGCGCAGTGATTTCCTGAAAGCGCTCCTCGAAGCCAAAGAGGAAGAACCAAAAGAGGAGCCCGGACCAACGTCGGTGATCCAGTGATTTCGATCGGCAGACTCGTTTCGATCTGGTTCTTGGTGAGCGTGCCGGCAAGTTTGTTTCTCGGAAGATTTATTAGGGCAGGCCGCGGGGGAGAAAGGAAGTTGCCAGCGATGGCCGAGTCCGTGGAAAAGAACGGCGTGATTCTGACGTTTTGCTGCGGTCCTCTAGGAAGCCAGGTTGTTGAAGTGAACGTCGGGAGCGAACAGAGACGGATGACGCTGACGGAATTTTGCGACCTGCTCGTCCAAGCGCAGCTCGTCATGGTTGAAAGAATACGCACCCGAGGCCTGATCCGATGACGCGCTTCGCTGTCCTCACACCCACGAACTGTCTGACTCTCACGTGCGCAGAGTGCGGCACTCTCATCTTCGTTTCCGTTGGACCTTCCGATCTCCGGTCACTCAGCAAGGAAATCGACGCAGAGTTGCAGCGGCACACTTGCCCTCTGGTCGATCGCAACGGGAAAGCCGTGAACGTCACCCGAAGACAAATATGACTCTGCAAAACCTGATCGTCGGAATCAGCGGCGAAAAGGGCGCCGGCAAATCCACGTTGCTTCAGCGGCTCGCCGGCGAGGAGCCCTCGATCGCGCTGATCGATACCCTGGGCGAGCACGAAACTTTGTTCCCTGTGTTCCCTGGCAGCCCGCGGGAGCAAGTCCTCGCGTTGGCCGAGCCGCCTGAAACGTTCCGTTGGTCTTTTCTGCTCGATCCCGATCACGAAGCGAAGCACTTCAATGCCCTGTGCCGTGCGGCGTATCGTTCCGGCGACATGACCTTTTGCGTGGAAGAGGCCGATCGCTACTCTTCCGCGGTGAAGGACCTGCCCGGTCTGAAAATCATGTACGACTACGGCCGGCACCGCCGCATCAACCTGGTGTGGCTCACGCGGAACCTGGCCACGATTTCTCGCAAACTCACCAGTCAAACCGACGTGTTCTATTTTTTTCGGCAGAACGAACCGAAGTACGTGAAGGATCTCGCGGACCGCATCGGTGCGATGGGTGAGCCCTACCCTGCGGTAGCCGAGCAGCTCGCCCAGGAAATCCTGAATTTGCCGAAATATTCCTACGTTTTGGCTGCCAAGGGCCACCAACCCTCTCGCGGAACGGTCACAGTTGAAAGCTAGGGTCCCACGTGCCTAAGAAAAAGTGGAATTCGCTGAAAAAAGAAATTCTGATTTTGCTGGAAAAAAGCGGCTGGATCACCGCACCTATATTAAGGGAGCTCACCGGCAACCTTTATCCTCTATCCGGATACCTGGCGCACCTGGCGAAGTGGCGCCTGGTGATTCGCCGCGGCTGGAGCTCCCGGCCGATCTACTGGAGGATCTCCGCGAAGGGACGCGATCGATTGAAGTGGTTGCGCAGCGGGGAAGGAAAGAGGTCCGGAAGATGACTGTCCTGGAAAAGGTGAACGCGAAACTCGAGAAGTTCAATGAAACGATCTTTGCCGTTTGCACGATCTCTATCGCGATCAGCTTGTTGATTCTGATTGTTACAGGAATCGTTGATGCGATAGCCTACTTTGTCCACCACATCTGCTGGCGATGATTTTAGGCCGCGACTTTCTTGCGAGGGCGCCCGCCGAGCTTTCCGTTTTCGCGAGCAGCCCTGGTTTTGGCAGGTGATTTCTTCCGGCCCATTATCGCCATCGCAGCTCTCAGCACGTCTCGCTCAGGCACGCGGTTCAGGAGTGTCTCGACCATTTGCTTCTTGCCTTTCATCGGTCAATTCTCTCACACGCCTGTCCTTCAAGTCTATTGACAAATGCGAAGCGTTGGGTTTAATATAACTTATAGGACCCTGCTCACGGTTTGCTTGCTTTTGGGGCCAGCTAGGAGCGCGATCGCGGCGCCTAAGCCGGTTTGGTGGCCGGCGGCCGAGAAAGCCTCGCACGAGGCCTGGACGCGATCGTTCGCGTGCCGCTGCGAGCAATCCTTTGCCGTGGATCTCCGCGGCGAGTCGATAGTCATCCGCGTTTTCAAACCGATCGAGCCGAAGCGGCACGCCTCCGACTACTCCGTGACTCCGAACACGGTCGCGGTGTTCCACACCCACCTAGAGGATCCGGAGCCCTCGATGCGCGATCGCAATTTGGAAGCCAAGTACCGGCTTCCCTTCTACGTCATCCACGCCGGCATGATCGTGGAGAGCAAATGAAAACGCAGTGGGAGCGCTACTGCGAGCTGCGGAACTTCGACAACTGGTGTCTCCGGAACCCCCGGAAGTCCAACCTGGTCGGGATCGCGGCCGGCCTGGTCATCTTCGGCATATCTCAGCTCCTCCAGCTCCTCCCTCCTGAAGTGCTACTCACTCTGATTTTTGGTTCCCTATTGTACTTTGCGTTCGCAGGAGGTGCGGAATGATCGAGGAGTGGGTAGAGCTGACTGACGGAAACCAAAAGCTTGTGATGACCCGCCGCGAATTGAGGAACCTGGCGCATCGAGTGTCGTGCATCTTCGCGACTGCCTCAAACGGCAGCCATTGCTCGAAGTTACGGTTGCGCGCACAAAATTCGATCGCCGGAGAAAAGACGAATGAAGAAATTGCACCCCAAGGGCCCGCGATCGCTAGGTCGACGCAAACGGTCCGGATCCGGCCGGACCACAAAAGGGGTACAGGTCACCCTAGCCCCTAATCATCGTGACATCGATCTCCCGCAAATTTTCGTGAAGGTACCTCCTACTGGCGGCTATGGATGGCGATTTGCGAAGGCCAGGATTGTTGTTCGGAGGCGCGGCAAAAAGTGGTATCGCTATCTGGCTTGGAAACAGAATGGCGAAACGCGAATGCACTACATGGGAAGCGTCAAGATTTCTGCCCCCTCCTGCCGGCGCGGACCGCGCCAGGCCTGGCGCCGGCTGCAGCTCCGAGCACCCAGAAGGAAATGCAATTTTTGCGGGAAAAAATTCTGGTCAGCAAGGTGCGTCTGCACTAACGGACGCTGTGCAGAGTGCTGCCGTGTTTATTGCCGGCACAGCACCTACGCGGAGCTGGCCGGATGAGTTC
>WNFD01004924.1_pt1 | contig 13383 bp, 16 predicted proteins | sample 5400491 | NCBI WGS metagenome assembly WNFD01 (sample SAMN13153343, study PRJNA577476) | soil metagenome | isolation source: 120 cm saprolite under Douglas fir tree site 2 hole 2 replicate 2 | place: USA:California | collected 2015-04-18 | reverse complement strand
CGAAAGTGCTTATAAACGTTACGCAGTCCGGGTCGCACTACTCGCTATCCGCCACCGCAGCCTCAAGCGACACAACAGACTTTCCGAACGGTTCTTTCTCTGCATACGCATCTGCCCCGACGCTTTGATCTGAAAAAAAGCTACAAAGGCCCGGAGCGTGACTAGTTGGTACTGCGAAGCCACGGTGCAGTTCTTTCCAGGCAAGCAGCACAAGAGCTACGGTTTACGTTGGTTGGTCACCTACGACGTGTACCACCTGTAACGAGACGAGCCAATCTTGATTGGTGCATCTCTTTGGGGTTTGGTTTATCAAGGGGCGCGGGTCCGTCTCAACCTGACACCACGCTATCCCTCAGTATCTAAGCCACTTAAAGTTATGCTTGACATACGGTACCAGTATGCCATAATCGCTTCATTGAGTCGGCACTGTCCCTCTGTGCCCTCCGAGCCATGCGCCCCTGTCACGCGGTCCCTCTAACTAGAAATCCGACGAAGGATCTCTCTTCAAGTCCACATGTCAATTTCAATCCGCCATTGTCCACATTCTTCACCTGAAAACGCGACCCCCTTTGTTTTCCAAGAGCTAGATCCTCGTCTCCACCCCACCACCTTTTTGGGATCAACGCTTACGGAAGTGTTCACTCTAAACAACTTAAAACTCCTTAGACTGAACCCTTACAAAAAGCAGGTCGCCAGAGCCCCTCTTGCACCATTTTGGTGCAATGTAACTCCCTTTAGAATCAACACTTATAGAAATCTCCGTAAGTGTTGCAAACAAAGGACTTACGCCACAGCTAAACCCTTTAGATGCAACACTTATGAAAAAGCCGGGGGTGGGGGTGATTCAGTGGATCATTCCGGCCTGGTCGGAGCGAATTTCTCACCGCCAATGAATTTTGTTTGCGTGAAGTCCATTGCGGCACTAAGATGCAGCCAATTTCCTCTCCTTGGAGGTTTTCCATGCGACGAAAGATATGGCTCATCGGCACCCTGCTTCTCTACGGAGTCTACCCTGCACCCGCGCAGCAGATCGGCAAGTACGTTCCGATTCAGGCGGGGTCGGAAGTGGACCACGCGTTGACGGAGATCAACGCGGCCACGGATCCGGCGCAGAAGCTCGCGCTGATCGACAAGTTCGCGGCGGGGCCGGGCAACGAGGGCGACAATCCCATTGTGGCGAACGGCCTCTATGTGGACTATTACATCGCTCAGAAGAACTACGACAAGGCGTTTGAATATGGCGACAAATTTTTCGCTTTGGATCCGGATAGTTTTCAGAACGCCATGAACATGATCCGCGCTGCCTCGGAAAAAGGCGACGTGGACCGGCTCATTTCCTACGGAGAGAAGGCCCACGGGATTTTGAAGCGATATCAGGATGCTCCCGCTCCGTCAGGAACGGACGCTTCCCACTGGGAGCAGCAAAAGTCAACGACGCTCGAGAGCAACAAGGAGGGCATCGCTTACATTCAGCAAGCCGTTTACAACGGCGCCCTTCAAGCGAAAGATGCAGGGAAGCGTGCCGGGCTCCTGGCGCGTTTCGCGCAGATTTTTCCGGATGCATTGTACGCGAATCAAGCGCTCGGCGTGGCCGCAACCTCGTATCTACAGGCGCAAAACGTGCCAAAGATGCTGGAAGTGGCGAACGGACTTCTCGCAAAAGATCCGAACAATCTTGGGATGTTGCTGCTGCTTTCCGATTACTATTCCGACAAAGCAGACCAACTCGCGAAAGCCGAAACGTACGCGAAAAAAGCAATCTCAGCGCTGGAGGCGGCGCGGAAGCCGGAAAGTGTGACTGACGAACAATGGGCCCAGCAGAAGAGTCTGCAGAAGGGCTTGGCGCTGAGTTCGGTGGGACAGGTGAACATCGAAAAGAAGGACAACGCCCAGGCCGTGGAAAATCTGAAAGCGGCGGCGCCGCTGCTGAAACCGGATGATGGCAGCTACGCGCGAAACCAATATCGATTGGGATTTGCGCTGCTGAACCTTAGGAGAAACGCCGAGGCCAAGGAGGCGTTCACCCAGGCAGCTTCAGTGAACAGTCCTTACAAAGCGTTGGCACAGGAGAAGCTAAAAGCCGGCGCGGGGGCGGCGACGGCGCGGCGAAAGTCGCCCTAGGCGCGATCGAGAATCGCCGGCAACAGCTCGCGCATCTAAGTTCTTGCGTGAAATGTGACAAGAGTTTGCAGCGAGGGGTGATATCCATGGCAGAGATTGCGACATTGGGAGCGGGATGTTTCTGGGGAGTGGAGGCGGCGTTTCAGCGCGTGCCGGGAGTTATCGATACCGCGGTGGGGTACAGCGGCGGGGAGACGCCGAACCCAACCTATAAAGACGTTTGCACGGATGAAACGGGGCACGTGGAAGTGCTGCAGGTGACGTTCGATCCGTCAAAAGCGAGCTACGAACAGTTGCTCGATGTTTTTTGGCAGGTCCACGACCCGACGCAAGTGAACCGCCAGGGGCCGGACTTGGGCACGCAGTACCGCACGGCGATTTTCTTTCACTCGCCAGAGCAGGAAGCGGCGGCCAAGAAATCGCGGGCAGCGCTCGATGCCAGCGGCAAATTCAAGCGGCCCATAGCGACAGAGATCACTCCCGCAAGCACTTTCTATCGCGCCGAAGAATACCACCAAAAATACCTGCAAAAGCGCGGCGTGGCGTCCTGCCACTTCTGATCAAAGCACGATTTCAATACAGCGAAGACCGGGCAGAAACGCTCGGCCTTTTCATTCAGGAACTTGAATTGTCGCGATGGGAAAATGGCGGAGAGGGTGGGATTCGAACCCACGGTACGGTTTCCCGTACGCTCGCTTTCGAGGCGAGTACTTTCAACCGCTCAGTCACCTCTCCGCGGTCGCTGCAAGTTTAATCGTAGCAGAGCGCTGCGTTTTTCGGCAAACGGGCACTCCAACCATGTAACGATGAAAACCGTGCGAATCTGTGCGCGCCTTCCCATAAACTTATTCAGGGAATGGAAAGATGCGGGGGTCAACGGCGTTCAGCGAAGAAGGATTGGAGGACAGCGGCGCAGTCAGCGGCGAGGGCGCCAGCGGTGACTTCTACTTGATGGTTTAGGCGCGCGTGGGAGAGGATTTCGAAGCAGGAACGAACTGCCCCACCCTTGGGGTCATCGGCGCCGTAGACCAGACGCGGGACACGCGCTTGGATGATAGCTCCTGCGCACATGCTACAGGGCTCGATGGTGACGCACAGCGTGGTGTCAGCGAGGCGGTAGTTGCGAAGAATACGTGCAGCTTCGCGAAGAACAATGATTTCGGCGTGAGCGGTGGGGTCGCAATCACGGATGGTGCGGTTGCCAGAACGGGTGAGAATTTTGCCGTCATGGACGAGCACGGCACCGATGGGTACTTCGCCGGCTGCTGCCGCAGCGCGCGCTTCAACCAGCGCTTCCCGCATGAACTGGATGTCAGCTTCCATCTACGGCGAGAGGATAACACGCTGAAGAAAGGAGAAGGAATTAACACCAGGCCTCGCCCGGGCAGGTACCCAGCACAAAGAGCACAATGAGGACAGATAGCAGAGGCATAGGCGAAGAAGGCCGAGGGCGCAGAGAAGAAAGGGCGAAGCCGTTGCTTGACAATTGGGGAGTGGAGAAACAAACTAAGCGCATGCGGGAACTCCTGGAGCGATTGTTTCAAGTCGATTTTTTGAAGGGCCTCGCGGTCACGTTTCGAACGCAGCATCCCAAGAATATTGTCACAGAGCAGTATCCACTGGAACGGCCGATGGTGGCGGAGCGGTATCGCGGCGCGCCTCGGCTGAACAACAATCCAGAGACGGGCGAGACTCTGTGTATTGGTTGCAATCTGTGCGCGTTAGCCTGCCCGGAGAACCTTATCGTGGTGGGCTGGGAACGTGACGACGCCACGCGAAGGAAAGTGCTGACGACCTTCACCTATGATACTTCGCGGTGCATGTTCTGCGGACTCTGCGAAGATGCTTGCCCCGTCGATGCACTGGAATTGACGCAAGATTTCGAAATGGCGTATTTCACGCGCGAAGGCGCGATCTGGGATCGTCACCGCCTCGAACAAGGGCCAACGCCTGCACGCTACACCCGCTAAAGACATCGAATGGAACTTCGCAAAGATCCCATCACACAAAGCTGGGTCATCCTGGGACAGAAAGAAGCACGCGGCGATGCGCCGGAGGAATGTCCGCTGGAGCCAGCCAAGCTCGAAAAGTTGCGGGCGATTCTGACGTGGCCGGCGGAAGGGGCGTGGCAGGTGCGTGTGCTGCCGCACCCGGAGCCGCTCTATCACATTGAGGGGGAACCCGGGCGGGTGGCCGAAGGGATGTACGACAAAATGGTGGCCCTGGGAGCCCACGAAGTTGTGGTGGAGACGCCACTGCACGACAAACGAATGTCGCAGTTCAACGACGAAGAGATTGAGCGGGTGCTGTGGGTGTGGGCGTCGCGCATTGCCGATTTGAAAAAAGATGCGCGGTTTAAGTATGTCAGCGTCTTCAAGAATCAAGGCGCGATGGCGGGAGAAGAATGGCCGCACGCGCATTCGCAATTGACGGCTACGATTTTCGTGCCGCGGCGAATTAAATACGAACTCAGCTCCGCGCACGAATGGTTCAAAGATAAGGAGCGCTGCATTTTCTGTGACACGGTGCGTCAGGAAGAGAAGCAGGGGAAGCGCATCGTGGACGTGCAGGGAGATTACTATGCGCTGTGCCCGTATGCTTCGCGCGTGCCGTACGAAGTCTGGCTGATGCACCGGCGGCACAATCATTTGTTCGAACAGCCGCGGCCAGGATCGAACCGCAGGCAGTTGGCCGCACTACTGGGGCGCGTACTGCGCCGGTTGGAGAAAGTGGCCCCGGCGTTTCATCTGGTAGTGCACACATCGCCCAATACGAAGAACAAAAAGGGAGAATTGGCCGGTTATTGGAAGACGCTGCCGGATGATTACCACTGGCATATCGAGATCCTGCCGATCGTGGAGAAGACGAGCAAGTCTTACAGCATCAAGGAAGTGTATTTCAACGCAGAACTGCCGGAGCAGGCGGCCGCGAACTTGCGAGCGTTGGACCCCAATTCATGAAGCATGGCCATGCGAGTCCAGGCGAGCTTGGCGGAATCGTTCTTAACCTGATCATTTTGCTGTGCGTCGTGATTTTTTGCGCCTTTTTGTACCTGGTGAGGCGTCCCATTCTTCGCTTTGCTGCGGAAGCATGGGTTGTCGAGGATCCTCTTGACAAGGCAGACGCGCTTATCATTTTAGGCGACGATAACTTTTATGCCGATCGGGCAACGCGGGGAGCGCAATTGTTCAGGGAAGGGAAGGCTTCCGTGGTCGTCGCGAGCGGAAGGCGACTGCGACCGAATGCGGGGACCGCGGAGTTGATGGAACACGATCTGTTCGAGCGCGGAGTGCCAAAAGACAGGATCGTGCGGTTTGTGCACGACGCGGATGGCACGTTGGAAGAAGCGCAAGCCCTCACCAGGCTTGTAAGAGAGAGAAAATGGCACAGCGTCATCGTGGTGACATCGAATTTTCACACGCGACGCGCACGCTATATTTTTCAGCGCGTTTTTCCACTGGACGTAGAGGTGCGCATCGCCAGCGCGCGCGACGGAGACTTTGATCCCGAGCATTGGTGGGAAAAGCGTAAGTCACTCAAAGAGTTAACGGAGGAATTCGCCGGGATGGTGGTGACCTTGTGGGAGTTACGAGGGAAGAGAGAAAAGTGAGACAGCGCAATTGGTAGTGGCGTTGGGAGGACTGATTCCACTATAAGTGGTGTAGCCTTTCAGGAAACACCCCAGATTTGCCACCCGCCATTCCTTGTTTACAGCCACTGACTCGTGTACTATGTTCACTCTTCCGAGTCGCAGTTCCAACCAGCCCTGCGATAAGCGGCTTCGAAAATCCAATTTTCGATGTCGAGGTGACAGATGTGGAAAAAAGAAGATTCGAAGCCTGAAGGTTTTTCTGGCAGCCCCGCAGCTCCCGCAATTTCTGCGACTTCTTCGAGCCCCACAACTTCCAGCATGCCTTCGGTATCGGGTGCGGTCCCGACTTCGTCGCGCGCAGCCGCGTGCATCAGCCAGGGAATCAGAATTAAAGGTGAAGTAACCGGCAGTGAAGATCTTTTCGTCGACGGCATGGTAGAGGGAAAACTCAGTCTCACGACGAACAGCTGCCTGACCGTGGGACCAAACGGACATGTAAAGGCGGACGTGAGCGCACGCGAGGTTATCGTGCGGGGAAAAATTGAAGGAAAGGTCACGGGGCGGGACAAGGTACAACTCTGGAGCACCGGCCAAGTCACCGGAGAAGTGCAAACGGACCGATTGGCCATTGAGGACGGCGCGCTGTTGCGTGGAAAAGTTGAGGCGGGCAGGCAGCCGAACAAACCTGTAGAGGGTAAAGCGTCTGCTGCAGCAGCTTCGTCGAAGTCTGTTGAAACGACGTCCTTGAATTCCGGAACGGTGGCCAACTGACAATGAGCATCTTGCACAAACTGGGCCTTGGAATGGCGAGCGGGACGGGCGGCGGCGGGTCCCTTCTGGTGCATGCAAACTCACGCTCACGCACTTCCGGGGTGCCGATATCCGCTGTGGGCGCCGCGCGCGCACCGGAATCGCCAGAATCGAGGCGGGTCTCAAACGGGCTGAAAGAATTCTTGTGGAATCTCGACGGCCTGGGGCGGGGCACGCTGCTCGATCTAGGGCCCGCGTGGCAGACGACTTTGAGCTTCTTTATCGAGCGCGGTTTCCGCGTCTCGTCGGAAGACATTCTTCGCGGGTGGAAAGCATTTCTGACCGACGATGAGAAGCGGTTGCGCGAGGATGCCGATGCGCGCGACAAGCTGGACATGACGCCGAGCGGCCGCGCGACGCGCTTTCTTGCCGAGAACCTGCAATATCCGCGTGCAACCTTCGACGCTGTCCTTTTGTGGGATTTACTGGACTACCTTGAGCCGATGCTGGTGAAGCAGATGGTGGCGAACCTGACCGAACTATTGCGCCCCGGCGGAGTGATTCTGGCGATGTTTCACAGTAAGAAACCGGAAAGCTTTCAACGTTATCGAGTGGCCGATTCGAACACGCTGCAGGTGATTTCGTCCGCGGTCATCTGCCCGGCGCAAAAGGTTTATCAGAACCGTGAAATCCAGGACCTCTTTGGACGCTTTCGAACGATGAAATCGTTTGTCGGCCGCGACCAACTTCGCGAAACACTCTTCATCAAGTAACTGCTGAGATTTCCAATCTAGGCGAGGCCTGTGGAAATTGCGCGTTCACCCTCTCTTCGCTTGCAATCGACGAATCGGAGGAGTACAAGCAGGGCGTGAGCTCAAGGAGCTCCGGAGGGACCATGACTCCACCGGGCTTAGAGCTGCACTACAGCTGATCACACCGCTTTTGCGGTGCGCGTCGCTCGCGAAACATACGTGCTTTTAGCGCGCTTCCGAGACGACACAGTAAAGAAGCAAAAGGGGGAGCCAACCGGCTCCCCCTTTTGTTTTCGTCGCTACTGTTTTTCGAATCAATGCTGCGTCGAACCTTTGGGATGATGGTGGTGACGCCGGCCACTGCTGTGCTTACGGTGATGGCGATCATGCGAAGACGACGGGTTGACCGACTGCGTCTGCGTGGAACTCGTACTATTTTGCGGAGCCGATTGCAGGGCTGAAGCCGGCTGCACTGAGACAAAAAGCGCCGACGTTGCCGCCAGCAAGAAAAATCGAACAATACGTTTCACAGCAATTCTCCCGAGTGAATTCCCTGTGAGACTATTGAATCACAGGTTGCAGAGAAAGTCTCCGGGAAATGCATTCTAAACTGTTTCTAAGATCAACCGCGAGGGGCTGCGATCACCGCAGATTAGTTCTCGATAGTCGGGAGGACCATCAGGCGTGGAGCAAGTCTTAGGAAATAGCGCGACTAACCGCCGAACTTGAGTCGTTCGAGCCACTGAATGGCGTCGCGTTGGCTGGCAATGATCTGAGCCTGCCATACCAAGGCAACGGACATTAGGCTCAAGGAAACGACGCAAAGCATGAGAACGAGGACGACGTTGGACTCGTGAACAGGAAGGGTGAAGGCGCGCCGAAGCCAAGCCATGGTTAGGGGTCTCCTAGTACTCGGTTCGGTGTGACTAGCTATGTGCAAACGAATCCGAGTCGGCAGCGCCGGGAAGTAGCGTATGCCAGATAATCTCAAGGCAATCGGAGGTCCAAGTCTCAATCGTCGAGCGGAAGCTCTTATGCCTCAGAAAATAGATGGTTTGTGAACATAAATGAAGATGCTGACACTTGTGATTCGAACTAGGGGCGTGCAAATCGAGGCGCATTTGTGCAACATCTTTTCCGAAGTACTTAGTTTCTTGTGGTGATGCCCGTGAACAGCCGGTCCCAAACGTCCGGGGAATGGAGTGGCAAACGGAGCGCGTGAGCCGTGTCAGGCTGATCCTGGCAGGCCTCCTCGGACTTGCGGTCGGTGAGAAGGATGGTGCGCTCGCAGAAGGGGAACAGTCGGGCAGCTAAATCGGGAGTGGCGATACCTAGAGTGTGGGCATGGTAACGAAGTGCCCGGTCGTAGAGTTTCGCAAGTTCGCGAATGCAACGCTGGACGCTGGGTCCGATTGCAGTGGACCAGAGAACGCCGTGCTTGCGAAATTGCAGGCTGCGATTGCGGCCTTCTGAAAGGAACCGCTCGACTTCTTCATCAGAGGCACCGGCAAAGAAAAAGATGTCGTCAAAGTCGCGTTGCCGGGCAAGTTCGGCCTCTCTGTGTGGCAGGCCGGTATTTTGTACGAGCTCGCGGGGAGAGAGTGATCGTAGAGTCACGACTGGCACGCCGGTATCCTGGGAGAGAGTTTGCAGAGCCTCAGCAGCTGCCGGCAGGGCTTCCGCGACGGGAATGCAAGTAAAGCGGCCGAGGCGCAAGGTTGCCATCTTCTTGGTCCGAGACGTATCTGAGGCAGGTCGGAGATGAAAATAGTCCTCCGGCAGATAAACCGCGCAGCCGTCTTCCGCAATGAAAGGATGCGTGTGGCCGTGTTTGCGGCGGGCATCGTCGAACTGGAGACGCGAGCGGTTGGTCAGCCAGACGGCGGGAATGGCTTCGTGGTCGAGTGCCGCGGTGAATTCATCGAGGCCCTGAAGGCTGCGTCCCCGCAGGGGGATCAGTTCATCAACAGCAATGTAGAGGACACTGGACGTCTGGCGCAAGCAAGGCTCCGAAGTGGCGAAGCCTATTCTATCGGAATCTGGAAAGACGCTGGGCTACGGAGAAGAAAAAAGGCGGGCAGAATGTTCTGCCCGCCTTAAGCTTTGCCCGGCAAACTCCGCCGGGGGCACCTTCCAGTTATTTAGTTCCCCGATTTGGTGGCGGAAGCAGCCGTCTGCGAATTCGCCTTCGGGATACTGAGATATCCGCTGATGGTGTTCTTACCAATCTTGTTGATGACGATTTCCTCGGGAATATGAGTGCCCGAGAGGTAGAAGAAGATCGGCTCGTTCATGGCGCGGTTCTTCTTCTGGAATAGCTTGTCTTCAATAGTCACCGCAGCGCTAAACTGGTTATGCTTTTCGTTGATGCCCTTCAGTTCGACGGTGACGTTACCTACCTTTTGAGGTCTGTTCCTGCCGGCGATGGTGAATTCAACGTAGTCCCGCTCGCCGAGGCGGCGGAGCTGGTCGATTTCGTCATGGTTGCGCGCGATAAGGGTGCCCATCTCGCTGCGGGCCATTTTCAAGTCTTCGCGGGTGGCGTCCAGATCGGTCTTGACGCCCACAACTTTGGTATCCACGGTCTTGACGTCATCGCTGGTGGCCTTGGTGGCAAGTTCTGAATGAACCGAGGTATCCAGCGCGGTCAGCTTCTCGGTGGTCGCGTCGTTGAGTTTTGCTGCTTCCTCGCGCGACTTCTTGAGCTGGCCCTGAGTAATCTTGAGTTTGCCAGTGACAACCTTCAGGTCGCCCTGGAGATCGGTGTTAGCCTTTTCGTCTTGAGCGAGACGGTCCTTTAAGGAGGACATGTCTTGCTGTACAGCCTGTTCTGCAGTCTTCAATTGCGCCGCAACCGCCTGCTGCGTGCCATCGAGCTTCGAAGAGGCACTCCAACCAACTGCCAGTCCGCCAATAGCGATCAACCCTAGAACAATCACCGCTGGCAACGTCCAGGCTGGTGATTCCGTATGCGAATCCAAAATTCTTTCGTCTGACATAGTCAATATTTCTCCTCACCCCAACTTGGGGAAATGCCGCCAGATTCGGCTTGTGACGAAAAGGTTGCATGCTTAAAGCCAAAGAAAACAAAGCGAGGGTTGCCGTAACTTATAGAAGGAAGGGCGTTTGTGGGGACGAAAAAACGAGGAGGCAGTACTAGACCTAGCAAAGTTTACGCGAAAAGAGAGCGAACAGCGGATTTTTTGCTTGACGAGGGATCAGTCGAATCGAATCCCAAGGCTTCGGAGGTCGGACTGAAGCTGTTCGGGCGACTGGAAAACGATGCCAGCCATCCCAAGGCGACGAGCGGCCTCCGCGTAGGCGGCAACGTCGTCAACATAAACGGCTTCCCCAGCCCGGACCTTGCAAGCTTGCAGGGCTTGGCGATAGATAACAGGATCGGGCTTGCTCGCGCCAACGCGATAGGAATAGATCCGGATGGGAAAGAAGCGAAAGAAGGGGAAACGGACCTCCTCATGGGACATGTGGATAGGGTCGGTATTCGAAAGCAGCGCGAGGCGGTAGTTCCTAGAGAGATTCTCAAGGAAAGATTCCGAATGGATCGGATTCGGGTCAAGGGCGCGATTCCAAACCTCGCTGAATTGGTCGAAGGAGAGCGAAGCGCCGAGACGTTTTGTTAGATGAAGGTACCAGTCCCGGGGAGAAATGCGTCCCTCTTGCCAATCGGGCCAGTGAGGATCGTTCTGTATCGCGGACCACACTTCTTGAGGGGTTAGCGAGAGGCCGGAAGCCAGCCCGTCCATGGCTCGGGAGATATCCACGCGAATCAGGACTCGGCCAATATCAAAGATGATGGCGCGGTACTTGGCGGTTGCCACAGTCTATTGGCCCTGGGGACGAGAAGTGGCGCCGGAGCCCCCATTTTTGAGCTCGCCGAATTTATGCCTGCTGCGATAGATGCTGATGACGGCGGGAAGCACGGACACCACGATGACAACGGCGATGACGTAATGGATGCGCTCACCAATATTCGGGACCGAGCGGCCCAGAGAGTAGCCGCCGAGAATCATGGCGCCGACCCAAAAAATCCCCCCAAAAATGTCGAAGGCCAGGTAGCTGGAATAAGACATCTTTGCCGCCCCGGCGACGGGAGGACAGAAGGTCCGAACAATGGGAACGAAGCGCGCGAGGATGACGGCCCGCCCGCCATATTTTTCATAGAAGTCATGAGCTCGTTGAAGATGGCTTCGCCGGAAGAAGAGAGAGTCTTCGCGGCGGTATAGGGCGGCACCTGCCGAGCGGCCAATCCAGTAGCCAATCTGGTCGCCCACGATGGCGCAGAACATCACCGGCAAGAGAAGCCACTTTAGGGGGATCACGCCGGCAGCGGAGAAAATCCCAGCTGTCACCAGCAGGGAATCACCAGGAAGAAAGAATCCTACAAAAAAACCGGTTTCGACGAATACGATGGTACAGATGAGAGGCGCTCCGCCAGAGCGGATTAGTTCCTTGAGTCCATCTGGGTTGTAGAGCGAGTGGAAAAAGTGAAGGATGGCGTCGAGCACTCGGTGTTGTTCCTCGCAGCGGATGGGTGAAATGATTCTCTTACGGGTACGGGAACGAGGACGCGCGAGCGCAAGCTCGTAAAAGCACCCAAACCTATACGGTAGCAGAAAACGCCGACATCCTCTCCACATTCATGCCAGAGGAGGAGCGGAACGGTAAGAGCTGCAAGCCAGATGCTGATGCGAATCATCGGAGCACCTCCGCGAGCCATAGGTAGCCTTTGTCTTCGGCATCGATCCGGGCCTGGAAACCCCTAGCGGCGTCATCTTTCTCCCCGAGCAATTTTTCAATACGCGGGAGAGCGCGCCGCGCTGCGACGGCACCGGCAGCGATCGCTTCATCAGCGCAGTCGAAGTCGTCCCAGGCCAGGGATTGCACGTCGGGCCGGAGGACGAGGTCGGCGTGGCGCTCCCAGATTTCGAACTGATGCTTTTGCGCCGCGTTGACGGCGCGGCTCACGACCTGAAAAATATTGGTGGGGGCGCCGCAGTAGCCGTCCTGCAGGCCAACGGAGACACCGATTACCGTCGCAGCACCGAGGTCACGGACGGCGCGCGTCGGAACAGGAGCAACGAGCCCGCCATCCGCAAGACACCGCGTGCCGATCTCGACTGGTTCGAACAAGCCCGGGAAGGCGCAACTCGCGCGGATAGGGTCCACGAGGTTCCCTTGAGTGAAGACCACCGGTTCGCCGGAGCTGAGGTCCGTAGCCACGACTGCAAGAGGAATGCGAAGGTCTTCAAACTGGCGCGAGTCGAAAACGCGGGCGATTAAATTCTCAAGACGATGATTGCTTGCCAAGCCGAGCCGGGAGACGCGCCAACGGGCGATGTCCCGGAAGCGGAGCGTGCGGCAGGTTTCCATGATGAGAGAAAGAGGCGCTCCGCTGGCGTAGGCGGCGCCGAGGATGCTGCCCACGCTGGTCCCTGCGATGTGAGAGATGGGAATGTGGTTCTGTTCGAGGACTTGTAGAACGCCGAGATGCGCGAAGCCACGCGCGAAACCACCGCCAAGCGCGAGGCCGACGCCCGCTCGGCTGGGCATGGCGGCTGGACTTTCGTTCAGTATCGTGCGCGGAGTGTGCCCGTGCCTCGTCATAGCTGGAGGATCGCAGGGAGAACATTCTCGACCTATGGTTCGGGCGTCCCGAAAAAACAGTACTTCTGTACTGCGGCGGAAACTGAGCATATATCAATGTCCGCACCCTCGACAGTACCTTCTTACTAGTCCAGTACCCTCTCTGTACCATTGTGACAAGCGGCGCGCTGCGCGATTCTCTCTCCCGTCAGGCTGAATCACCGAGGGAGCTGTGAATGGAAAGTGGGTTCAAAGCTTGGGTCGGGCAGCCGGTGATCCTGCAAGTGGCGCTAGGAGACATCAAGGTGCCGTTGCGCGGGAAACTGCTGAAAGATGGCGACGAAACGGTACGGATGCGCATCGGCGATAGCTGGGACGTGGATATCTATAAGGCCATGATCCTGGCGGTTGAAGAAGACTCCGTGCCTCTGCTTCCTGCGTGAGGGATACCGCCATGAAAACACAAGAGCTCAAATACGTAACCCGGCGCCGCGCGGCAGTGCTCTTGGGCCTATCGGAAATCGAATTGAGCCGCATCTCGAGCGAATCGGGATTCGGACACAA
>WNFD01005468.1_pt1 | contig 13384 bp, 12 predicted proteins | sample 5400491 | NCBI WGS metagenome assembly WNFD01 (sample SAMN13153343, study PRJNA577476) | soil metagenome | isolation source: 120 cm saprolite under Douglas fir tree site 2 hole 2 replicate 2 | place: USA:California | collected 2015-04-18 | reverse complement strand
TCCGCAAGCTCGCCATGCTGATCCCGGCGCCGGCGCCGACCTTAGCAACCTGAGGCGACGCGTCTATCGTCCGCGTCTTCCCGACCGCCGGCCCCGCCACCGCGACTACTTCAAACCCGACTTTTTCAACGCAATCCGCCGAAAGCAGTCATCAACACGGGCGTCTGCGAGCCACGGGGTTCGACCATTAGCAGATCGATCCGATCGCCGCCCTCTCTGCCAGATAGCATGGATCCTGGACATTGGGTTGTGTGTGCACGTATGCCATGTCCAGTTGCCCGGCCGGCACGCGTCGGTTATGAATATCAAGCTTGGTTGCCCGACCTGATGTCCAGAATTCGGCCGCATTTCCAATTGCGCCGTGAGGACATCCATCATCGAGGATTGATCTGCACGGTGGCGGTCTGCCCGGCGACAAGTCGCACGCCGTCTGGGATCTCATCGATGTGGATGCGCACAGGGATGCGCTGGGCAAGGCGTACCCAGGTGAAGATCGGGTTGACCGTGGCGAGGCCTTGCCCGTTGGGTTGCGCGTTCGCGACGTTGATGCCGCGGGCAAGGCTAGCGACATGACCGCGGACAATCTGGTCGTCTCCCATGAGCTTGATGCTGGCGGGGGCACCTTCACGGACTGAGGCGAGATTGGTCTCCTCGAAATAGCCGTCGACCCAAAACGAGTCGGCGTCGACGAGTGAGATCTCATTTTGTCCGACGGTGGCGTAGTCGCCGAGTTGCGCCAAGAGATTTGTCACCCAGCCGTTGACCGGGGAGCGGATCTGCGTGCGCTCCAGATTGACGCGAGCTTGATCCAGGTTGGCGGCGGTCTGCTGGTATTGCGCTTGCGCAACCAGAGCGTTGCTCGCGAAGGTCTGCCGGTCCTCCACCGTTTCCGCCAGGTCGCTCAGATCCTGCCTGCGTTGCGCCTGTCTCTCAACGTTCTGCGCATTGGCCTGCGCCTGCCGCGCGGCTGCCTCGGCGAGGCTGACGGCTATCTTGAAGTTGGTCGGGTCGATGACCATCAGCAGATCGCCTCTGTGCACAAGCTGATTATCGGCAACCGGCAGCTCGACGATGCGCCCGGCAATCTCTGACGCCATTGTCACGGTATAGGCGCGCACCGTGCCGTCGCGCGTCCACGGCGCCCCCATGTAAGCGTCCCACATCGCCGAGCCGAGCCCGCTCGCCAGCGCTATGGTCGCCAAGGTGATCAGCAGCGGAATAATGCGCAACCGCCGCCGCGGCACGGCGCGTGCGACAGCGTCGGGAGCCCAGACCGCGGCGGGGCTCTCTCCGATCGCTTCACGCTTCGCTTCGGTTTCTATTTCAGACATGGCCAATTCAGCGCGCCACGGTCAGCACTATCGAGGAGAGCACGATCACGTACACGGAAAACACGAACACAGCAGGGTGCCAGACCTGCCACAGCAGGCCGAAACGGGCCGCAAACCTCCTCAGGCCGATCGTGACCACCCAAGCTGCCACCATCATCATCGAGATCGGCGCGACATAGACGCCGAACAGGTTGATCTCGGTGAACCTCATCTTGGCGCTCCTGTATCGAAATAGGCGGCGTGCTGGGTAAGCACCTCGGAGAGAGCGGAAATGCTGGCGCGTGCCCGGAGGGGCATTTCTGGCGCGGCACCTGGTAGTGACATCAGAGCATGGTCGAGACCGGCAAGCCGTGCGGTCGCCAATGCGCCGTCTCCACGCGCCAGGGCCGCGAGCGCCGCATTGAGATCGGCCTCCATCCCGAGCCGGCGAGCAATATGGCGTAGCCGGATGATCTCAGTACCCATCGAGAGCGCCGCCAAAAGCTGCGCGCGCTGCAATGGCTGCGCCGCGTCCGGGAATACCGAGAGACGGTCGTAGACGCGGCCCTGCCAGTCGTCCGAACTCGGGAAAATCGCACCCGCCGCGAGGCGCTGCAGATCTCGCAGGGTGAGAGCCAGCAGCCGGCGGGTCCGGTATGCGGGCGATAAGGGCGGGATCAAGCGAAACGAGAACGCGCCGGCGCCTACTCCTGCGACGAGCGCCACTGCCGAGTTATAAAATTGCTGAGTGTCGTAACTCATCTGGTTTGCCGGCGCGAGCAGCGGTACGAAATTGGCCGCCGCGGCCGTGAACATAGCCGTCTGCCACCGCTGGGCCATCCCCGCCCCCGCGGGCACCAGGACAAGGCCAATGGCGAGGCTGAAGGCAGCGAAGGTCTCCAACCTCGGTAGCACTGCGAATGCGATAATCGCCGCGAAAGCGGCGGTGAGGCCAGTGCCGATCATGAAGCTTATCGCGATAGCATAGGCCTGATCGGCCCTTGGCGCGAACAGGATGACAGTGACCGCGGCGAAGGTAATGGCCCACGCGCCATTCGGCCATGCTGTGATTATCCAAAAGAGTGCGACTGTGCCGATCGCGACGAACGCGCGCCCCGCATTGACGAGGGGAGGCAGCCAATCGGGCACGCTGAGCCGCATCCGGCGGCGACGAGAAACGGGGCGGGTGGGATCGTCGACGAGCAATGCCAGCCCGTTGAGCGCCTGCGCAACGCCGGCCAAAACCGCCGCCGTCTGGTCGGCAATCAGACGGAGCGATGGCGTGTGCGCCGGTTGGGCAACCAGCGCCCACACAGCCGCTTCACACGACCGACGGAGGCGGGAAGGGTCGGCTATCCAGCGGGCCGGCTCGCCTTGGAGAGGCGCCGCTCGCAGCTCCGACGGAATGCTCCGCAGGATGACCTTCGATTCACCTTGAGCCCGATCAAGCGGCAGATGCATGAGATGAACTGCCATCGCTCGCCAACCTGCCAGCGCCGCGAACAACCCATCTACCGCCGCTTGCAAGATAGGCGAATGATGGCGCAGTCGGGCGGACTCCCCGACCGCATCGTCGATGACGGGATCGAGCGCGATGACGCGCCGGGTCAGCTCGCGCCGTACCGGCTGGGTGTCCGAAAGTTCCGGTCCGGCCCGCGACAGGGTGTCGGTGAACTGGTCGGCGATTTCCGCCGAAATAGAGGCGAACAGCCCAGCCAACCGCCGCCGGGCACCTCCCAAATCAGTCGCGGCAAGTACAATTCCGGCGCAAACGATGCCGATGCAGATCTCGCTGGCGCGGGTCACCGCGAGCGTGAAGGCCTCCCCGGTGACGCCTCCGGTGGCACCGAGCTGGTCGCTGGCGATGATCGCCGCGGTGTAACCCGCCAGCGCTGCCGCATAGGAGGCAAAGTTGCGCAGCAGTGTAGCGAGGAGCGCGCACGCGGCGCCCCACAGTGCCAGCCCGGCGAGGAAAACGCCCCGGTCCTGCGGAAAGCATGCCGTGAGCACCACGATCGCTATCGCGCCGACCACGGTGCCGACCATGCGGAACCAGCCCTTGCGCAGCGAGGCGCCAAGGCTCGGCTGACAGACGATTGCCGCGGTGGTCCCAGCCCAATATGCGTTGTCGAGCTCGAGCCAGAACGCGACGTAGAGCGCTAGACACACAGAAGCCCACAGGCGCAGGCCGAACAGTAATGCCGGCGCTGCCGACCATATCTTCTGCAACAGCAGCTCGGTATCCGGCCAGACTATCCCACCGCCGCGCATACCTGGCGATGAACGTTCGGCGTCGCTCATCATCACCCGCAGCCATCGCTTGCCAGCAGCCGGGTCAGACCGAGTGCCGCGATGAATACCGGAACCGACAATATCGGTGCCAGCGGAGCGTTGCAGCCATTGACGAGATGCGCCGCCAGGATGGCCAGATTGCCGGTGATGTGGGCGGTGAACAGGCCGCCCAGCCCGAGAAAGCTGATCGCGCCCGCGCTGCCGGCGACCAGGCTGAGCACGGTCGGAAGCAGTTTTAAACCCAGCGAGCTATCGACTGATGGCGGCGATTGCCGAAGCGCCCGGCCTTCAGCCTGCGCCGACACTGATACTTCGGCCGGCGCACGGCATTTGAGCAAGCTCATCGTGCCCGTGTCCGATTGAGGCTGCGAAAAAAGGACGAGCCGATCCACCTGAAGGAAACGCCGACCGCGGTTCCAACCACGGTGTCGAAAAGACGCAGCAACGGCTGCTGCCAGGCGTCCCGGGGACTTATTGCCGCAACCACCATCACGACAATGGTCGTTATCGCAGTCGTGATGATGTCGTTCCGTCGCTTCAATAGCACCATAACCATCGTGCCCATGCCCAACAGGACGGCCATGCCCACGGGCGTAGAGGGAAACATCCAGAGATAAGGAAGACAGAGCGCGAAACTGACGAAGGTCCCGATCAGGCGTTCCATTGCCGCCAACAGGCTCGCCGAACTGGTTTCCCTGAATACGAACGCAGTCGCGATTGCCGCCCACATTCCTCCAAGGAAGTCGGTCGGCGTGTCGACAAACCTGGTGGTCATCAGCCAATAGGTCATGAGACACGCGATCGACATGGCGACGGCGTCGACGACATCCCGGGACGCGAAGCTTGTGCGCGATATCGCCTCGTGCATAAATCGCACTTTTGCAATTGCCGCAGAGACGCTCGCCTCGTCAGCTTCCGGCGACGCCATGGCCAACCATCTTTTTCGGATCGACGATCTCATCGAAGCGCCTTTCGTCGATGAAACCGGATCTAAGCGCAGCCTCCTTCAACGTCAGGCCATCGTCATTTGCCTTGTGCGCAATCGCCGATGCCTTGTCATAGCCGATCACCGGGCTCAGCGCGGTGACCAGCATCAGCGAGCGGCCGAGCAGTTCGTCGATCCGCGCGCGGTTCAACCGCGTCCCCTCGACCGAGAAGCGGCGGAACTTCTCGCACGCATCGCCGAGCACGCGAGCCGAGTGCAGGAAGTTGTTGATGATAATCGGCCGCATCGCGTTGAGCTCGAAATTGCCCTGGCTGCCGGCGATAGCCACGGCGTTGTCCTCGCCGATCACATGAATGCAGACCATCACCATCGCCTCGCACTGGGTCGGATTGACCTTGCCCGGCATGATCGACGAGCCGGGCTCGTTTTCCGGCAGCAGCAGCTCGCCGAAGCCGCAGCGCGGGCCTGAGGCAAGCCAGCGCATATCGTTGGCGATTTTCATCAGCGACACCGCGAGACCGCGCAAACCCGCCATCGCCGCGACAATCGCGTCGAGCGAGCCTTGCGCCGCGAACTTGTTGGGCGCGGTGAGGAACGGGCGGCCGGTCAATTCCGCGATCTTGGCGGCGATCTCCCGGCTGAAATTCGGCGGCGCGTTGAGCCCCGTACCGACGGCGGTGCCTCCGGCCGCCAGTTCGAACAGACCCGGCTCCGCTGCGCGGATGCGCGCCAGCGCATCTCGGATCTGCTGAGCATAGCCCGACCATTCCTGTCCGACCGTCAGCGGCACCGCGTCCTGCAGATGCGTCCGCCCGGTCTTAACGACTCCACTCCACTCCTGCGACTTCGCTTCGATCTCGCCTGCCAGCGCCTCGGCATGCGGGAGCAGGTGCTCCTCCAACTCCAGTACCGCAGCGATGTGCATCGCAGTCGGGAAGGTGTCGTTCGACGACTGCCCCAGATTGACGTCGTCATTCGGATGCACCGGCGACTTGCTGCCGATCTTGCCGCCGAGCAGCTGGATGGCGCGGTTCGACAGCACCTCGTTGACGTTCATGTTGGATTGCGTGCCCGAACCGGTCTGCCAGACATAGAGCGGGAAGTGATCGTCGAGCTTGCCCGCGATCGCTTCGTCGGCGGCGTGCACGATGGCCGCCGCCCTCCAATGCGGCAGCCGTCCGGCAGCGGCGTTAACCAATGCCGCTGCCTTTTTGACATAGCCGTAGGCGTGATAGACGCGCTTCGGCATACGGTCGTCGCCGATCGAGAAATGCACGAGGCTGCGCTGCGTCTGCGCGCCCCAATAGCGGTAGGCCGGCACGTCGATGCCGCCCATCGAGTCGGTCTCGTGACGCTGGCCACTGGCATCGATGCCAATCGGCAGGTCGCGCAGGATAGGATGCGCTTGATCGTCCATGGCAAACTCCTCCGGGATGCGGGAGGGGTCGCTGTAGCAGCCCTCCCATCTGTCCGATCAGTATTGCGGCTTGTAAAGCTGGCCCTCGATCCAAGCGCGGATATCGCGCGGCCGCTCTAGCTGCGCCAAACCCTGGTCGAACATGAATTCGGCGACGCGTGTGGCCGTGGTCACTTCGGTCTCCAGGATGTCGTCCTGGCTCGGGAACAGCATTCCCTTGGCGCGGAGTTCGGGGCCGACCTGGTCAGCGCTCGCCTGCGCCGCGATGATGAAGCATTGATCGGTGATCCGTCGCGGCCGTGCGGCATAGGTCGCCAGCCCAATTGCCGGAAAGATGTAGAAGTTGTTGGCTTGGCCCGGATGGAAGACCTTGCCATTCATCGTCACATCCGGGAACTGCACGCCGGCGGCGTATAGGGCTTTGCCGCTCGACCAGGCGTAGGCCTGCTCGGCCGAGCACTCGGCCTTGTCGGTCGGGTTGGACAACGCGAAAATGATCGGTCGCTTGTTCAGCCGGCTCATCGCCTCGACGACACGCTGGTTGAAGGCGCCACCCTTGGTGCTGACACCAATCAGGACGGTCGGTTTCAGCATCTCGATGGTTTTCGCCAGATCCTTCGACGGCGCTGCCTTATGCGCGTAAACCTTTTGCGCCTCCGACAGATCGCCCCGGGAGGGCTCCAAGAGTCCATCGACATCGAACATCGAGATGCGGCTGCGCGCCGCCTCCTGCGACAGCCCCATGCCCTGCATCGCCGCGGCGATCAGATTGGCGATGCCGATCCCGGCCGAGCCGGCGCCGAGAAACAAGATTCGCTGATTGGTCAGCGGCTGGTCGATGATCTGCAGTGCCGTCGTCAGCCCGGCAAGCGTGACGCTGGCGGTACCCTGGATGTCGTCGTTGTAGCAGAGCACCTTGTCCTGGTAGCGGTTCAGCAGGCGAATGGCGTCGGTGCCCTTCCAGTCCTCGAAATGGATACAGCAGCCGGGGAAGACCTTCTGCACGGCCTGAACGAATTCCTCGACCAGCTCGTCCAGTTCCGTCGCGGATGGGGGCGGTTCACGCAGGCCAAGATAGAGCGGGTCGGCGCGCAGCACCTCGTTGGTCGTGCCGATGTCAAACAACACCGGCAACAGATAATTGGGCGGCACTGCCGCGCATGCGGTGTAGAGCTGCAACTTGCCGATCGGGATGCCCATGCCGTTGGCACCGATGTCGCCGAGGCCAAGGATGCGTCCGCCCGTGGAAATGCAGATGAAGCGCACGTCACCCTCGGGCCAGTTGTGCAGAACCTCGGCGATGCGGCCTTTCATATCGCGGGTGATGTACATGCCGCGCCCGCGCCGGTAGATGTGGCCGAAGGCGAGGCAGGCGTCGGCGACAGTCGGGTCGTAGAGGATCGGCACGAACCGTGCCGGATCGGACATGATCGTGCGATAGAACAGCGTCTCGTTCCGGTCCGAGAGACCGATCAGGTAGACGTAGCGCTCAAGGTCGGTCGGCTTCGCCTCGAGATGCCCCATGACGCGCTCGACCTGCCGGTCGAGGGTATCGACCGCATATGGCAGCAGCCCTTCCAGGCGGTATCTACGGCGTTCTTCAAGGGTAAAGGCCGTACCCTTGTTGCGAACCGGGTCGTTCAACAATTCCTGATGTGGCAAGTTGTCGAGCATGGGGATGTTCCTCCCTAGTGGGCCGGGTTATGGACTGCGGGCGCGAGGGGCAGGACCGAAAGCGAGCGCACGCCTTGCGCGCCGTGGATCAGCACGCCTTCGATGTCTGCAGTGGCTGAAGGGCCGGTGTGGAACGAGGCGTAGTGGCTATCGCGGAACTCGGGTCGACGGTAGGCATGATGAAGGTTCACGACGATGTCGGCGGGATCGAGCAACACGATCAGGTGCTGCGCCAGATAGGCGACCGCGTTTATGTGCAGATCGGCCTCGCTCAGCAGCACCGAGCCGGTCTCGGCGACGGCGAAGGAGGCGCGAACGATAGCGAAATCGATATCCGCCAGGTCCTGCGGCGCGCCGACAGCAGCGATGTTCCGGTTCCCGGGGAATTCTGGAACCGTCGAGCACACGATTTTGGCGCCGGCGATCTTTTCCCGGACCGGCGCCAGGATGTCGCCTGAAGCCGGTGGCTCGAGGAATACGCCGCCCATCTGGTGCAGACTCGTCTTGAAAGCCTCCAGCAGCGACGCCGGCGGGTTGTCGTCGAACAATGGGACAGGGGGAAGCGGCCGGTCCATTTGCGGCCGGTTCGCCCGGACCGAGCCAAGGATTTCGTCGCGGCTGGTCATGGCTTTGCTCCGCGATTGGCGTGATACCAGCTGTGGAACGTCTGTTCGGGCGGGTGCGGCACCTCGCGGTGCCGGCCCCAGGCGTTGAGGCCGTTGCAGATGACGAAGCGCGGTAAATGGGCGAGCGCCACATCGGCGGCGGTGATCGCGGCGCGATAGGCGGCCGGCCGTGACAGCAATTCGCCGGCCGCCTTCATCGCCGCCTTCTTGGCCAATGGCACCTCGTGCTCCTGAACGAGCACCCGGCGCCACGCGTAGATCTGCTCGTGTATGTTGATCTTCACCGGGCAGACATTGCTGCAACTGCCGTTGAGCGATGATGCGAAGGGCAGGTTGCTGTATTTGCGCGCGTTGAAGGTCGGGTCGATGATCAAGCCGATCGGACCGGAGTATGTCGCGCCGTAGCTGAGGCCCCCACTGCGCCGATGGACCGGGCAGGTGTTCATGCAGGCGCCGCAGCGTATGCATTTGAGGGAGGTCCAGAACTCCGCCAATCCGAGACGCTCGGAGCGGCCGTTGTCGACCAACACGACGTGCATCTCGCCGCCGACCCGCGGCCCGCGAAAGTGCGAGGTGTACTGCGTTATTGGCGAGCCGAGCGCGCTGCGCGACAAGAGGCGGACGAACACCGCCAGGTGCTCCAGCCGCGGGATGATCTTTTCGATGCCGATCGAGGCGATGTGCAATTTCGGCACATTGGCCGAGAGATCGGCATTGCCCTCGTTGGTGCAGACGACAAAGGTGCCTGTCTCGGCGACCGCGAAATTGCACCCGGTCATGCCGGCATCGGCATTGAGGATCAACGGGCGGGTTGCCTCGCGCTGCGCTTCCGCCAGGTAGTGGACGTCGCTGTTGTCGAGGTCGGTGCCGATCGTCTTTGAGAACACATCAGCCACATCGGTGCGCAGCTTGTGCACCGCCGGCACGACGACGTGGCTTGGGTCCTCGTTGTCGAGCTGCTGGATGCGCTCGCCGAGATCCGTCTCGATAACCTCGATGCCGACCGACGCCATGTAAGACCGGAAGCCGCACTCCTCGGTCAGCATCGACTTGCTCTTGATCAGCGATTTGGCGCCGTGGTCCTCAAGAATGCCGTGGACGATGCGGTTGTGCTCGGCGGCATCGCGGGCCCAATGGACATGGATGCCGTTCGAGCGCGCATTCGCTTCGAACTGCTCCAGGTATTCGTCGAGGTGGGTGAGCGCGTGCTCCTTGATCGCCGAGGCGAGGGAGCGCAGCTCTTCCCATTCAGGGATGCCATGCATCTCGCGGTCGCGCTTTTGTCGCAAATCCCACAGCCGCTCGTCATGCATCTTCTCGTGCTCGGGCGCGGCGATGAAACGTGCGGCTGCCTCCTGCTGGTTGACCGGCCGATTGCCATGGATCTTGGCGCCGCGCGGCTGCGGCTCGGGCCGCGCCTGCAGCGGCTTAGATGCAGCCTCGGCATGATCGAGACGGCGGCCGTCGCGGATGATGGCGTGGGCGTCGTTCTCGGCCAGAAGCTCGGGGTGAAGCATCGCGGGAGGGGTGCTCATGCGCTGGCTCCGTTGAGGATCTGGGCGATGTGGATGAACTTGATCGGCACGCCAATACGCTCAGCGCAGCCCTGCTGATGCATCAGACAGGAGGTGTCGGCCGAGACGATGTATTCGGCGCCGGCGCGGGCGTGATCGCTGACCTTGTCGTAGCCCATCTTGGTCGAGACCACCTCCTCGAAGACCGAGAAGGTGCCGCCAAAACCGCAGCACTCGTCGGGCCGCGCCGGGGTGACGAACTCGATGCCCGCGACCTTCGACAGCAGATCCACCGGCTTCGAGAAGAACGGCTCGTGCAGCTCGGAGGGTGTTGCGTGCTTCAGGCGGCGCAGGGTGCCACAACTGTTGTGCAGCCCGACCCGATGCGGGAACTTGGCCCACGGAAACGCCTCGACCTTCAGAATGTCGTGCAGGAACTCGACGATCTCGAAGGTGCGCGCCCGCACCTCCTTCACCTCGGCGGTCTGCTCGATCGCGTCTAAATTGTCGCGCACGTGATGAACGCAGCTGCCCGATGGCGCAACGACGTAATCGAAGCCGGAGAAATTGCGCACGAACAAGGTTTCTGTGTCGGCGCATTCGGCATTGAACCCGCTATTGGCCATCGGCTGGCCGCAACAGGTCTGGTCGCGCGGGTATACGACCTCCTGGCCAAGCCGCTCCAACAGCTCGAGGGTGGCGATGCCGACTTCCGGAAAGAAGGCGTCGATGTAGCAGGGAACGAAGAGCCCGATGCGCATATGTCACTCCATCAATAATGGCCGGCGGTCATGCCGCCTCGCGCAGCGTCGAGGTTTGCAAAACATCGGTCAGCGCATCGACCAGCGCCTCGATATCCGCATCGCTGTGCAGTGGCGTCGGGGTGAGACGCAACCGCTCGGTGCCGCGCGGGACGGTCGGGTAATTGATCGGCTGCACATAGATTCGGTGCCGCTCCAATAAAGCATCCGACACTGCCTTAGAGCGTGCCGCGTCGCCGATCAGCACCGGCACGATATGGCTCTGGGACGGCATTACCGGCAAACCTCCCGCGCAGAGCCGGCGCTTCACCGTCGCCACCCGTTCCTGGTGACGAAGGCGCTCGGCCTGGCTGCTCTTCAGGTGGCGGATCGCGGCAATCGCCCCGGCGGTCAGTGCCGGCGGCAGCGAGGTCGTGAAGATGAAGCCGGGAGCATGGCTTCGGAGGTAATCGACGAGCGCGGCCGAGCCGACGACGTAACCGCCCATCACGCCGAACGCCTTGGCAAGCGTGCCCTGAATGACCGTCAGACGCTGCGAGACGCCATCGCGCTCCGCGATGCCGCCGCCGCGCGGCCCATAGAGCCCGACCGCATGCACCTCGTCGAGATAGGTCATGGCGCGATAGCGATCGGCAATGTCGCAGAGCTCTGCGATCGGGGCGATGTCGCCATCCATCGAATAGACCGACTCGAAGCAGACGAGCTTCGGCCGCCCAGCCGGAAGCCCAGCAAGGATGCGAGCGAGATCGTTGGGATCGTTGTGGCGGAAGATATGCTTCTCGGCGCGGCTGTTTCGGATACCGGCGATCATTGACGCGTGGTTGAGCGCATCCGACACGACGATCATGCCCGGGATCGTCTGCGCCAAGGTCGACAGTGCCGCTTCGTTCGCGACATAGCCGGACGTGAACACCAAGGCCGCCTCGCGCTGGTGCAGGTCGGCGAGCTCCGCTTCGAGCAGATTATGCAGATAGGTGTTGCCGGAGATGTTGCGGGTGCCGCCGCTGCCGGCGCCGAGCGCGCGAGTGGCCTCGATCATCGCATCGAGCACCGCCGGGTGTTGCCCCATGCCGAGATAATCATTCGAGCACCAGACCGTCACCTCGCCGTGGATGCGGTGATCATAGGCGCGCGGGAAGCAGCCGCAGCGCCGTTCGAGATTGGCGAAGACGCGGTAGCGCCCCTCGGCACGGACGGTATCAAGGCGTTGCTTGAACAGGCTTTCGCAATCCATGGTGTCCACGGTCGCGCTTCCTTCTGCTTTCAATAGTGGTCTGCGGTCGGCCGGACCTTGCCCCTGAAGACGCTGTAGCTGATGACCGTGTAGAGCAGCATCAGCGGGAAGACGAACAGGCCCTCGCCCCAAAACATGAAGGCGAGGCTGGAATGCGGGGCGGCAGCCTCGTCGATCGTGATCGAGAACGGGATCATGTAGGGCCAGAACGAGATCGCCAGCGTGCCGAAGGCGGCTGCGAAGATGATGGTGACCATCGTGAATGGCGCTGCGTCCCAATGACGGAGGACACTCGCCGCCAGCCCGATTGCCGCGAAGGCGCCGATCACCGGAAAGACGAACAGGTACGGCCGCTCGATCCATCGGCTCATGACCGGGAGATTTTCCGCGAGTGCATAACCGAAGACGATGACGAGGAAGACGAGTAGGCCGAGCGCGAGGTGGGGGAGCAGCCGGTAGGCATGCGCCTGCACTTCGCCTTCGCATTTCCGGACGAGCCAGCAGGCGCCGAGCAGCGCATAGCCAAGACAAAGGCCCACGCCGCACAGCAACGCGAACGGGCTGAGCCAGCCGAAATCGCCGCCCGTATATCTGCCATCGACGATCGGCAAACCTTCTACCAGCGCGCCGACGGTCAGCCCCTGGATGAAGGCGGCGACGAGCGACCCGCCGGCAAAGCTCGCGTCCCAGATCCACCGCAGCCGCTCGGTCTTGTAGCGGAACTCGAACGCGACGCAGCGTCGCGTAAACGACAGGAAAGGCGCCCCAAAGGATCACGCCGGTTACCACCAGCCAGGTCTCGTTGCCGTCCCAGATCGGTGCGACCGCGCTCAACATCGCGTGGCGGCGCGTCTCGTCTCGGGTCTGGCCGAACAGAATGCCGATGCCGAGATCGAAGCCGTCGAGCAGCACGTAAAGGAGGATGCTGATGGCAAGGACGGCCACCCAGAACGTGACCACTTCTATTCTCCTGCGGTGAGGTGGTGCGGGCCTGATACGACCGGCTCGCTGGCGACCGACATCGGACGGTTCGGGATTGCGGCGCTGGATGGCAGAACCAAATGTCCCGCGGGGCCAGCGCGCAGCAGCTTGTGGATGTAGAAGATGCCGAAGGCAAAGATGAAGCTGTAGACCGCACAAAAGACGACGAGCGAGATCGTCGCCGCGCGGGTGGTGAGGAACGGCGTCATCGCGTCGGCAGTCCGCAGGACACCGTACACCGTCCAGGGCTGGCGCCCGACCTCGGCAGTGAACCAGCCGGTCAAGGTCGCGATAAAGGGCAGCGGAAAGCTGAGAAAAATCGACCACAGCAGCAGGCGGGTTTGCTCGATGCGGCGCTTGATGCTCAGATAGGATCCGGCCCAGGCGATCAGCAGCATGAGCAACCCGCAACCCACCATGATCCGGAAGCCAAAGAACGGGATGAGTACCGGAGGCCGATCCTGGGGCGGAAAATCGGTCAAGCCGACTTCCTTGGAGGTAAAGCTCATGCTCCCGATCAGGCTGCCGAGGATCGGAATGCTGATCGCGTAACGGTTCGTCTCCGATCCCGGATCGGGCAGCGCGATCAGTACTTCGCTCGCCGGTTGCTCATCGTGCCAACGACCTTC
>WNFD01004922.1_pt1 | contig 13384 bp, 10 predicted proteins | sample 5400491 | NCBI WGS metagenome assembly WNFD01 (sample SAMN13153343, study PRJNA577476) | soil metagenome | isolation source: 120 cm saprolite under Douglas fir tree site 2 hole 2 replicate 2 | place: USA:California | collected 2015-04-18 | reverse complement strand
ATTCGCGGTCGCCCACCATAGCGTGGGCCGTGGTGGCAATGATCGGGATCGACGCCAGTTGTGGGTTCGCCTTCAGCGTCCGGGCGGCGTCCCAGCCGTTGATTTCCGGCAGGGACAGGTCCATCAGGATCAGCGTGGGCCGCAACCGTTCCGCCATCGCGATCGCTTCCCGGCCATTGCCGGCCACCTCGCAGTGATATCCGCGAGATATGAGCACTTTCAGCGCCATGCGCTGCATCATGGGGTCGTCCTCGACCAGAAGGATGAGCTGGTTCATGCTGCCTTGCCCTCCACATCCCCGGCGACTGCTCGCTGGCCCAGCACCTGGCGAAGGGCGGCGATCAGGCCCTCCCGACCCAGCTTGCCCTTGGCGACGAAGCGCTGGATGTTGCCGTCCAGGGTCAGCGCATCCTCATGCGTGAGCTCCTTGGCGCTGACGATCACCACCGGCACCGTTGCCGTGGCCGGGTTAGCGCGCATCCGCGCCACCACTTCGAATCCACTCATGCCCGGCATCATGAGGTCGAGCAGCACCAGGTCGGGCGGCGCCTGGCTGATCGCCGTAAGCGCCTGCTCGCCGTCGGCCAGGGTGGTCACCTCGGCCCCTTCTTCCGTGAGCATCTTGGCCAGCATGTTGCAGACCGCCGGGTCGTCATCGACCACGAACAACCGCCGCTCCTTGAGGTCGGGCAGCAGACGGTGCACCTTCAGCAACAGGTCATTCCGGTCAAACGGCTTGGGCAGGTAGTCGGAGGCGCCCAGCGAGAACACCAGCCGGTTGTCCTCCACGATCGAGACCACCACCACCGGGATGCCGGCCGTGGTCGGATCGGCTTTCAGCTCCTCGAGTACCCACCAGCCGGAGGCGTCGGGCAGCAGGATGTCCAGGGTGATCATCACCGGTCGGGCCGACCGCGCCAGCGTCAGCGCGTCGGCGGCGTTGGCCGCCTGCACGGTCTTCCATCCCTCCTGCTCCAGGTGGCGGACGATCAGGTGCCGGACGCTGGCATCGTCATCCACCACCAGGATGGCGGTGCCACCGATCCCCTGGGCCGGTCGGCCGGTAACCCGGCGCGGCTCCGGTTCGGTCACCGACGGCGTCGTGAAGACGGGCATGGTGAAACTGAACGTGCTTCCCATGCCCGGCTCGCTGACCACGGCGATCGCTCCGCCGTGCATCTCCACCAACCGGCGTACGATGCTGAGACCCAGTCCGGTGCCGCCGTGGCGGCGGGTGGTGCTGCCGTCCCCCTGGACGAACTCGTCGAAGATCACTTTCTGTGCCTGGGCCGTGATGCCTACGCCGGTGTCGTGGACCGAGATCCGGACCATCCGACCGGCCGGCTGCGCGCGGACATCAATCTGTCCCTTGCTGGTGAACTTGATGGCGTTGGAAAGCAGGTTGGTGAGGATCTGCTTGAGCCGAAGCGAATCGACCTGCAGCGGAGGCAGCTCGGGCGGGAGGTCGAGTTCGATGGGTAGCCCTTTCTCCTGGGCGAGCGGCCGGAGGCTTTCGACCACCGAATGGATCACCGCCGGCAATTGCACGCGCTCGACCGTGAGGTCCATCTTGCCGGCCTCGATCTTGCTGAGGTCCAGGATTTGATTGATCAGCGCCAGGAGCGATTGGCCGCTCTTGTGGACCTGGGCGACGTCGTCCTTTTGCTCCGTCGTGAGTGGACCGTCGACGCCGTCGAGGAGAATCTCCGAGAACCCGATGATGGCCGAGAGCGGCGTGCGCAGCTCGTGCGAGATGTTGGCCAGGAACTGCGACTTGAGCTGATTGGCGCGTCCCAGCTCCTGGTTGGCGGCCTGGAGCTCTGACGTGCGCTGGCGCACCTTGCCCTCCAGGGTCTGGTACGCGGCACTGAGCTGGGTCGCCATCTGGTTGAATGCGTTGGCCAGCTCGATGTGCTCGCGGGCTGCCAGGTGGCGCGGCACCCGGGCCCGCTGGCCGAACTCCCCGGCCGCAAAACGATGGGCAACCGCGCTCAGCTCCGTCACCGGGCGGGCCAGCCAGAGCGCCGCCACAAAGGCCAGGACCAGGGCCATCACCACGGCCACCACCAGCCAGGGCAGGAGGCTGTACAGCACGAGATGGCTGAAGGCGGCTTGCAGCTCGGAAACCGGCTGGGACACCCAGACCTTCCAGGCGACCATGGGAACGGTGGCGAAACCCGCAACCCGCGGCACATTGCCCTCCAGGTCGGTGTAGCGGCTGACCCCCGTCTCCTGGCCGAGCGACTGCTGGAAGACCCCCTCAGCCGAAGCGTCGCGCGCTTCCACCCACCAGTCGGAATTTGGGTGCGCGATCACCCGGCCTTGTCGGTCGACCACCACCACCTCGCCTTGATTGCCCACCTTGCTGTACCCGGACAGCCGCTGGATCTCCTCGAGGTCCACGGTGCCGGCCAGGTAGCCGACCAGGGTGCGCTGGCTGTCGAAGATGGGGACCGCGATCACGATGGCCGGCACGTTGAAGTTTCCGCGCGGCCGGATCAGGTCGGAGTACGTCGTCCGTGGCCGGAATGGATTCAACACGCCGGCGATGTAGGGCCGGTCGTGGTAGTCGGTGCCGATCAGGGACGGCGGGTCGGCGGCCACTGCCCGCCCCTCCAGGTTGCCGACGTACAGCTGCAGCAAGGGGACCTCCGCCTTGTGCGTGGCGGCCAGCACCATGTTGACGCTTGATGGATCGAAACCCGGTTGGTTCCAGGCGTGGATGGCCCGGTCATCGTCTTCGATCTGGTTGACCGTGCTCTGCAGGGTCGCCGTCTGGTCGAGGACGAAACCGTAGATGGCCTGGGCCAGGGTGGCCGCCAGCCGCTCGTGGGTCTGATGGACGCTCTCATCCTGGGCCCCGGAGAGGGCGGAGACGCGCTGGGCTCCAAAGAAGAGGAGGGGCGCAACTCCCACCAGGAGGAACCCCACGCTCAGGTACCAGCGCAGGCTGGGGGCACGGTTCGAGGCGGAGCCCACGATCGCTAAACGCGCGTCCGGGAGCAAATTTGCGGCCAATTCGGGCCGGTTCGCGGGTCTTCTTGACCATCCCCGCCCCCGCGGGGAGGGGCTGGGGAGGGGGAAAGCTGGGGCTACGATTGCGGCTGTGACAAAGCAGGAACGGGCCCGCCTGGCCGTCGAGCGGCTGGCGGCGGTCTACCCGGCGGCCACCGAGCTGGCCCACCAGGGGCCGTTCCAGATGCTGATCGCGACCATCCTGTCGGCCCAGACCACCGACCGGGCGGTGAATAGTGTCACTCCGAAGCTCTTTGCCCGCTACCCGGACGCCCAGAGCCTGGCCCACGCCGATCCGGCGGCGGTGGAGCGGTTGATCAAGCCCACCGGATTCTTCCGGGTGAAGGCGAGGACCATCATCGCCTGCAGCCGGGCCCTGGTGGAGCGCTTCGGCGGGGAGGTGCCGCCCTCGATGGAGGACCTGGTCACCCTGCCCGGCGTCGGCCGCAAGACGGCCAACGTGGTCCTCGGCGTGGCATTCGGGATCCCCGGATTCGCGGTGGACACCCACGTGATCCGGCTGACCAACCGCCTCCGGCTCACGCGCAGCAGGGACCCGGTGAAGATCGAAGCCGAGGTGACGAAGCTGATCCCGCGGGAGGAATGGACCGGCTTCAGCCTTCGCCTCATCCTGCACGGCCGGCGGGTCTGCGTGGCGCGGACGCCAAACTGTCCCGCGTGCGTCCTCAACGACTTCTGTCCCTCGTCAACCGTCGGCCGGCCGCCTCGCCGACGAGCGGCCCGGCCGGCAGCCCGCCGGCAATTGACAACGGTCGCCGGCTAGTTCATAACGGTCCCCATGCGCGCGCGCCGTCCGGACGGCCCAACCATCGTCGGCATACTCCTGGTCCTGCTCGGGCTGGCATGGCTGCTCGGACGCGTGGCGAACGTCGACATGACCCAGGTGCCCTGGCCGCTGTACGTTATCGTGCCCGGGGTCGTCGTGTTCCTGCTCGGTGTGCCGGCTCGCGACCGGGGTGGAGAAGGGCTAGCGGTGGTGGGGGCAATGGTCACGGTGACCGGGCTGATCCTCCTATACCAGGACGCCACCGGGCATTGGGAGAGTTGGGCATACGCGTGGGCCCTGATCGCTCCGGGCGGCGTGGGCTTGGGACTGCTTCTATTTGGCCTGCTCGGCGGGCGGCGCGGCTTGATCGATTCCGGGGCCCGCACGGCGCTGGCGGGGCTTGCCATCTTCCTGGTGGGGGCAGTGTTCTTTGAGCTGATCCTGAACATCGGCGGTGATCACTTCGGCCAGCCAGGGCGAGTGACGCTGTCCATCGCGCTGGTCGTCTTTGGCCTGCTCTGGCTGGCGCTGAATCTGCGCCCGTTTCGCCGCTGACCATCGATTGAAGGTCAGACACCCCCTCCCTGACCCTCCCCCTGAGGGGAAGGGGAAATTTGGATGCCACTGCCCGTGAGGGAGATTCGGCAGAGATTCGGGGTGTAACGTCGGGCGGCCGCCTTCGTTGTTCTCGGCATGAGGACGATGGCGCGCCCCGTTCCGCTGGTTGTGGCACTCGTGCTGGGTAGCTGCGGGTATCCGCCAGTCGTCTCCACACTCCCGAGCGGCGTGCCAACCTCGCCCGCGTCGTCACCGAAGTCGTCGCCCTCCGCGAGTCCCTCGGATTCAGCCGCGCCCACGACGACCCCGGTTCCGACCGAGCCACCCTTCGATGTGCCGCGGCTGGCGGCCATCCAGATGGTGGGGCGTCTGGGTTGGGCCGTCGGTTCCCGCGGGATCTACGCCACCACCGATGGCACCCACTGGGGGGTGCAGTACCGGTCGGACGAGGCCTTTGGCGGCGTGGACTTCATCAGCGCGACCACCGGCTGGGCGGTCGGCGTCCGCCACCTGTTTGGGACGACGGATGGCGGCGCCCACTGGACCGCCATCGGGCAGGGACCAAAGCCCCTCCGGTCCGTGCACTTCGCTAGCGCGACCCAGGGGTGGGGCATCGCCGGGGGCTCGAACATCGCATCTGTGCACGGGTGGTTGATTCCCGCGGGCCTCGGCACCCTGGTTCGCACGGCTGATGGCGGCCAAACCTGGCAACCGATGGATTCGCCGGCGGACCCGCAGACCGTCTGCTTTAGCGACCCGAGTCTGGGATGGCTGGGGACAGCCAGCGGTGGGGTCTACCGATCGGTGAACGGCGGGGCGTCCTGGCAGAAAGTGCTTCAACGTGCCAACGTGGCGGGGGGAATTCCGCAGACCACGCTGATCGAGTGCGCGGGTCCCGGCGCGCTCTGGGTCGACTTCGAAGGTGGCTCGGCCGCGGCTGGACACATTCCCTACATCGCCTATGCGACCCAGGACGGGCAGCACTGGCAGGCCGTGCTGGGGGAGTCCATGACCGAGGGCAGCTTGATGCCCGGGCTGCCCGACGGCCCGGATAGCTACCCGGGGAGCTTCAGCGTCATCGACCCCCAGCATGCCGCCTTCGTCGGCGATGGCCCCATTGCCGACCGGGCCAGCGCGGTGATGGCGTGGAGCGACTGCTGCAGCCGGACGGTGACCGCCACCGGCGCCATCCGGAGTGTCCAGGAAACCTTCGGCGCCGCCTTCGTCTCCGCGACCACCGGTTGGGTCATCGTTCGAACGGACGCCAACGCGTTCGCCATCGAGGTGACCCGCGATGGTGGCTGGACGTGGACGCCCCAGCTGACTGTGGCTGCCTGAGGTCGAGCTACACCCCCCTCCCTGCCCTCCCCTGAGGTGGCGGGATAGTCTTGACCACCCCGCGCGGGAACATCTTCATAATTGTGCGATGCGCATTGGGATCCTCACCGGGGGTGGCGATGCGCCCGGCCTCAACGCAGCTATCAGGGGCGCTGCCCGGCGGGCCTTCCACAAGGGCTTTCAGGTGTCCGGGATCAAGAACGGATGGGCTGGGCTGGTGGGCCGGGGTGATGTCGAAGACCTGACGCCGGCCTCGGTCCGCGGCATCCTGCCGCTGGGCGGGACCATCCTGGGTACGTCGCGGACCAACCCGATGAAGGAGAAGGACGGCATCACCCACGTGCTCGCCCTCCTGCAGGCCAACGCTGTCGACGGACTGGTCGCCATCGGTGGCGACGACACGCTCTCCGTGGCCGCGGCCATGAGTGATGCGGGCTACCCCGTGGTCGGCGTGCCCAAGACCATCGACAATGACCTGGCGGTCACCGAGTTCTGCATCGGCTTCGACACCGCGGTGGGGGTCGTGGTCGAGGCCCTCGACCGGCTGCACACCACCGCGTCGGCGCACCACCGGGTCATGGTGGTAGAGGTGATGGGCCGGGATACGGGGTGGGTGGGAATGGTGGGCGGCCTGGCTGGCGGCGCCGACCTGATCATCATCCCGGAATTTTCGGTCTCGCTCGACCAGGTGGTCGAACACCTCCACCGGCGCCGTGGGGAGGGCAAGGACTTCAGCATTATCGTCATTGCCGAGGGCGTGAAAATGCCTGAGCTCGAGCCGGCGGTGGCCGCCGCCGCCGCGGCCGAAAAGCGGGACGCGTTCGGCCATATCCAGCTGGCCAAGCAGGGTGTCGGGGATGCGCTGAGCACCCGCATCGAAGACAAGACTGGGTTTGAGACTCGCGTGACGGTGCTCGGCCACTTGCAGCGCGGCGGGTCGCCCTCCCCGGTGGACCGGATCTGGGCCACGCGCCTGGGTGTGGCGGCCACGGATCTGCTGGCTGCCGGGCGGGCGGGGGTTATCCCGATCCGGCAGAACGGCGAGGTCACCATCGTCCCCCTGCGCGAGGTCATCAAGGAGACGCGGCGCGTGCCCCGCGAGCTCTACGAGCTCTCCGCGGTCTTTGGCTAGGGGTCAGCCAGGTTTTCGCGGGACCATTCCCTGCCCCTCCCTGGAGGGCGGGACCAGACGTCGGCGCTAGGCGGGCCTCTTCCGCCGTTTCTTGTCGGTGTACAGCGTGGTATCGGCGGCCGCCAGCAGTTGCTCTGGCGTTCGGCCATGGTCGGGATAGGTGGCGATTCCGAGACTGATCCCGGGAATGGTAATCAGCTGACTCCCGGCCAGGAATGGGTGCCGGCGGATGGCGTCCTGGATGCGGGCACCCACCACCGCGGCCGGTCCGGCCAGCGTGGCGGGCAGGAGGACCACGAATTCATCGCCACCGAACCGCGCTACCAGGTCCTCGCCCCGCACGGCTTCGATCAATGCGCTGGCCACCTCGCGCAGCAGCGCGTCCCCGGCCATGTGGCCGTGGGTATCGTTCACGATCTTGAGCTGATCGACATCGAGAAAGACCACGGAGAACGCCTCGTTGTGGCGCTCTGCGTGGGCGATCTGGTGCTCGATCCGCTCCAGCAACACCCGCCGGTTAGCGAGCCGCGTCAGGGGATCGCGGCTCGCTTCCCGCTTCAGCAGGTCGTGCATTTGCGCCGCCTCCAGGGAGGCCGCGAGTTGCGACCCCACGGCCGACATCAGCGTGAGGTCGCCCTGGGTGAATGCGTCAAGGGACTGGCTCTCGGCGTCCAGCACGCCGATCACCCGGCCGCGGCTGGTCAATGGAAACGCCAGCTCGGACTGGACGCTCGAGTCCGTACCGGTGTAGCGGGGATCGACGGTCACATCCGGGATGATCAGGGGCTGGCCGTGGGCGAAGACCCACTCCGCCACACCGTTGCCGGCCGGCCGAGTCTGATGCTGGCCCGGCGAGGCCTGTCCGCTGGCGGCCCATCCCTCCAGCCGACCGTCATCGGTGGGCAGGATGAGGGAGACCCGGTAGTAGCCGGCCACGTCCCGGACGATGTCGACGATGCGCGCCAGCAGGACGTCGAGTTCCAGTACGGCGCCGATCTCCTGGCCGACCCGATGGATGATCCGGAGCTCGCGCGAGTCCGCGACGGTCAGGACGTCGCGAGGCCCAGCGGTGGGGGTCTGAGGGGCTTCATGGCCCTTCTTCATCTCGGCCAGCAGCTGGGCGTACCACGCAGGCTGGCTCGCGGCAGCGTCGCGGATCATCTGCACGAACGGTGGCACCAGCGCCGGATCCAACCCGATACCGGCGAAACGCTCGAGCTCCTCAAGGGCGGCCGGCAGCTCGGTGATCGTGAATCCGGGCATGTCAAAGGTGATGCTGAAGAAGGCGTTCACCAGCGTTACGACGCGGGTCTCCAACGGGATCGCCTCCCCCTTCAGGCCGTCGGGATATCCCTCCCCGTTGACCCACTCATGATGGGCGCGCACCAAGGGCGCCAGGGCCGCCAGCGGCGGGAAGCGTTCCAGGATCTCGGCGCTTCGGATCGGGTGGGAAATCATCACGGCGCGCTCCTCCGGTGCCAGCCGGCCGCGCTTCCGGAGGATGGCCTCGGGGATGCCCAGCTTGCCGAGGTCCTGGAGCAGCAGGGTGTAGTGCAGCCGGCGCCGGGCTGCGCTATCCATGCCGAGGTGCTTGGCGAAGCGTTCGAGGAGCCGGACATGCACGCTGGCATGGTGGCCAGACTGGTCACGCAGGTCAACGGCCATGCCCAGGGTCTGCACCATCGCTTCTTCCGACGCACGGGCCTCCGCTAGCAGTCGGGTCGCCTCGACGACGGCAGCCGTCTGGTTGGCGAAGGCCGTCACGGCCGGCAGGTCAGCCGGGCGCAGATTGGGTCCGCTGACCGTGATGGCGCCCAGCAGTCGATCGCGCGCGACCATCGGTGCCGAGATGGCGGTGCGCAGGTCCATCTGCCGGGCGACCGTGGCGGCGTCGGTGTGCTGGCCAGGCGGCAGATTCGCCTCCACCCGCTTCACGATCTCGCCGGGATCGCCTAGGTACTGGGCCCGCCGAGTCTCACAGGTCCGCTTGAGGCTCGGAATGTTTTCAAAGGACAGGATTCGGCCGACCGTCTGCGGATCGTCCTCGCCCGCCGGATGAAGCGGGTGGGCATAGGCGATCCGAAGCCCGGAGCCGTCGGGCACCACCAGGAAATACCAGGAGCCGAGCCCCACCGTCGCCAGCCGGCGGGCCACCGCCTCGAAGATCTCGTGCTCGCTACCCAGCTGCAGGGCATCCATGCCGGCCTCGCTGAGCGCGGCCAGGAAACTGGGACCCATGGATGCGGTGGTCTCAGCGCTCGCCACCGCGAACTGCGCGTAGCCGGCGGCCACCAGCCGGTCTGGCCGGAAGAACCATCCCCGGCCGACCCGCTCGCCAGGCAAGCGACCGCTTCGGGCGTGCCGGCGGACAACTTCGGGATGGCGCTGGATAGTGCGGGCAACTTCATCCACCGACAGCAGCCCGAGCTCCCGGGCCAGGGACGCGTCGTCCTGTTGTGTCACGCGACGCTCCACAGTCAGAGCAACGAAGGAAGCCGGCGGTTCCTACGTCGTACCAGCGGTGGATGCGAAGCCCTCCGGACCGATGCCGGAGCGCCGCTCGATCCTCGTCGTGGACGATAACGGCCCCAGCCGCGATGCCATGGGGAGCATGCTCTCCACCCTGGGCTTCTGGACCGAGGGTGCCGCCGACGGCGCCGAAGCACTGACGGCGGCGAAGCGTCTCCAGCCGGACCTGATCCTGATGGACGTGGAGATGCCGACTATGAACGGGCACGAGGCCTGCCGGCGATTGAAGGCCGACCCGGCCACCCGGGATATCCCGGTGCTGATGATGACCGGCTTCGACCCCCGGCCGGAACGGCCCAAGATAGTGGAGTCGGGCGCCGACGACCTGATCGTCAAGCCCATCCCAATGCGCGACCTGCAAGTCCGGGTGCGCGCGTTGTTGCGCCTGCGCGAGCTGCGGCGCGAGATGCACACCACCCAGGCCAGCCTGCGCGAGCTGGTCAAGCGGGAGAACCCGTCCGGGTCCAAAACGCCCCTCGACGACCAGGTGGCGGTCACGGCCCAGGCGATCGCCCGCCTGATCGGCCTCGACGCCGAGGACCAGGAAGTGGCGTACCACGCGGGTCTCCTTCACGACATCGGGCAGATTGGCCTCCCGGAGGAGCTGCTCACTCGGCGCGGGTCGCTGATGCCCGACGAATTCGCCCAGATCCAGCAGCACACCATCCTGGGTGCCGAGATCGCCGGCCCCTTCCGGCCGGCGTCGGTCCTGGCCCCCGCCATCCGCCACCACCATGAGCGTTGGGATGGGTCGGGCTATCCCGACAAGCTCCAGGGTCCCGCCATCCCCATGATGGCGCGCATCGTCTCCGTGGCCGACGGCTTCCAGGCCCTGATCACGGACCGGCCCTACCGCAAGGCCTTCACGGTGGCCAAAGCGCTGGAGATCCTGGCGCAGGGCTCGGGAACGCAGTGGGACCCGCGGCTGGTGGCGGCCTTCGCGACCTCGTCCCTCCCGCAGCGGATCGCCGGGGTCTCGGATGAAGACACAGCAAAGATCGCCTGAGGTACCCCCGTAAGGAGGACGAGGTTTAGAGTTTTGAAAGGGTAGCCCGGAAAACCGCTGCCTGCTCGCTGATCGGGTGGCGGAAGTCCCGCCACTGATCACGCTCCACCGTCAGCTGGGTTTCGAGAGTCAAGACCGTGGCGTCGTGCTGGTCCGCCGTCCGGCTGGCGAACTGGAGGGACGGCACCAGCCAGCAGTCGGGGAAGAAGCGCCCAAGGTGCAAGTCGAAATAGTAGAAGCCCAGCCAGAAGTCCTCCGCGGGGACAAAGGTGCGCCGGCGCACCAGGTGGTGGATACTATCGCGCTCCGCCAGCCGATCCGTGCCTTTGATCTGCATGAACAGCGCGTGGAAAGAGTCCACGCGCTGGAGAAGCAGGTCGCGGCCGGCGATGTCGCTGGCTGGCCGGAAGGGCAGCAGGTCGTCTTCGCTCCCGCGCAGGAGCTCCGCGATCTGGGACAGCTCGTAGAAGGCGCCCTGCTCCTGGTGCAGCGCTGGAAACTCGGGGGGCGTGGCGGCCTCGGCCGGCAGTCGCGGGGAAGGTGCCATCGGTTCCCAGAGCATGGCCAGCGTCGTTCGGTACCGGCTCAGCGCGTCCCGACCCGTGGGTGAGGCCGTGATCTCCAGTACTGCACCCGTCGCAGCGTCGTGCCCGTAGCTCGCGAGCCGCACGAGCTCGCCCGCCGGGACACACCAGATTGGGTCTCGGAGCCGGCCGCCGGTGACGTCGATGATGCTGGGGACGACGAGGAACCGCTCGTAAGGCGTGAAGTGCGCGGCGGGGTGCTCCAGCTATAGCGGCCATCCGAACGCGGAGCGCCGGTTCCCTTGACCTGAACGAACCAGGGTTGCCCGATCCCATCCCAGGCATAGGCGCGGTCGACTCGCCGGCTGTGGACCACCGGAAGATAGGGCTGGAGCCGGCCCTTGCTGCCGAGGAGCAGGGCGCGGTCAAGGTCCTGTTCCCCGAGCCAGCCGACTTGTTCGCGGGTCAGTCCCCGTCGGGCGAGGTGCGAAGCGTCGACCTCGACATCCATCTGCGTAATGTTCCCACGACACGCTGCTGCGGGCACCAGCGATCTGGCTGGTGCGTGGCACATGAGCCCTCCCTGGCCACCACCCCCTCCCTGCCCTCCTTCTGAGGGGGAGGGACATGAACCGCGGGGGGGAGAGTTTAAGCGAGGGTACAGACAGGGCTTGAAATGCGTTCGGCCGGCCCGAAGGCCGGCCGAACCGCGCTTGACTTAGCGACTGGCGTTAGTTGTATCGGCAGGTCGCGACGTCCGGGACGAGTTGACCGTGGACGGTGCCGTTGGGCGACGCGAGGTAGGTGAAGGCCTCGGTCGCGGGCGGAGCTTGGTGCAGTAGGTTCGCGGTCTTCAGTTCGGTGATATTGACGCCTTCCGTTGCGAGCGGTAGGGGTTTGTCGGCCACGCTGTCCGGATAGTTGCCGGTGTTGTTGTAGTACAGGTCGGCTGCCGACTGAATGGTGGCGCCGTCGGTCTTCATGGCGTTGCAGGCCGCGCTGGCACTCACGCCCGAGATGTTGAAGAGGACGATCGCCGCGAGCACGCCGAGGATCGTGATAACCACCAGGAGCTCCACGAGCGTGAAGCCACCCTGGGTTTGCCGAGAGCGCCTCCGCGCTTGCGAAACAATCCTAGTGAGCATGTGTCGTTCTGTACCTCCTTGGTCTATAGCGAGCCTAGGGTCGCAATCTTGCGGCGGAGGTAACGGGTGTAGTCAGCGGAGTAGCAACTGTGTGACGGCCAGGGCGATCCCGAATACCGCTAGGGCGGCAATCACCCCGCCCAGCACGATCGGGCGGCGGGAGCGCCGGACTCGGGCGGGCGGGCTGAAGTCCACCGCCACCGCCACTTTTGACGGGCTAGGCGGCCGCACGCCTCTGTCCCTCTGAGGCCAATGGCGTGAGCCGGGTTCGCCAGGTCGCCGGTTGCAGGAGGCCAAGGCCGGCCACGTGGAGGTGCCAGGAGAAGTCGGGCGGCCACTCGCCGACCACCTTAGGCGTCCGTACCTCGTAGGCGAAGCCGGTACGGCCAGCCTCGATCGCCTCCGGCACCATGCCGAACAGGCCGGTCAGGTACAGCGGGGTGGTCGGACCCACCGGCAGCTGGGGATCGGCCGAGCGGCTGAACTTGAGCAGCGCCTCAACCGACATGGAGAGCTCTTCCAGGTGTCTGTCGAGGCTGTCGACCGGGCTGGCTTCCAGCTGGACGGTGCGAAAGAACCGGGGCCGTCCGCCTACCTGGAGCACCAGGGTCGCCTCGCCGTGTCCCCAGTCCAGGATCAGGCCGTCGGGCACGCCGATGGCACGAGCCAGGGCCAAAGCCCGGAGATCCACCCGCTCCACCTGCAGCCCGGCCGCCGCCACGGCGGCAACCAGGCCGTCGATCATGTCCCGCCTGGCCGCGGCCAGGTATACGGCAAGCTGTGTGCCAGCGGCGGCCGCGTGCCAGGCGTAGTACACGTCCCCGGGATCCATCGGGATGAGCCGTTTGGCCTCATACATCACCGCCGATTGGAGATCGGCCTCGGGCATCCGCGCCAGGCAGAAGTCGCGAACCGCCACCCCGGCATCTGAGATGGCGACCCGGGCCAGCCGGGCCGTGACGCCGCTGCTGGCGAGGGTCTGCAGGAGGACCTCCATCAAGATGCGAGTCGGCATGCCCTCGCGGTAGGCGCCGTCCGGCAGCAGGCTGTGGGCGTGATGCAGGGCGCCTCCATCTCCCAGCTGCAGGACCTTGAGCTCACGGACATCGAGCTCGATGGCGCAGACCGGCGTCACTGGAAGTGTTCCCAGGTGATGACCATCACCGTGCCCGTCTGGGTGACCAGCGCGTCCAGGGTATGGCTGCTGCTCGGTGAGCTGACGTGGAACGAGAAGTTGGCGCCGTTCCCCTTGCAGGGGGTGCCCTTGGTGACAGTGAGGTTCACGGTGACGGCGCCGCTGGGATAGTTCAGGACCAAGGGGGCCGGGGTTTTTGGGGTGTTGCAGCCGTT